>Ga0209023_10001941_pt1 | contig 26734 bp, 19 predicted proteins | sample LakOneMetagenome_FD_187468 | JGI IMG/M metagenome (GOLD analysis project Ga0209023, IMG submission 187468) | Freshwater and sediment microbial communities from Lake Erie, Canada (SPAdes) (version 2) | ecosystem: Environmental > Aquatic > Freshwater > Lentic | place: Lake Erie, Canada...
ACCGTCGCTTCTGCATCTAGCTGGATAAGCGTACTTGGCACGACCGCGGGTACCGTCACCTACAACGTCGCCGCCAACACCGGGCCACCACGCGACGGATTTATCAACATTACGTACAACAACGGCGGCGGCACGTCGATCGCTCAGTTTCTCGTCTCTCAGAACAACGGGTGCACCTACAATCTCAGCCATTTCGCAGCCAGTTATCCTGCAGGCGGTTCCAACAGCGATGGCCTAACACTCTCATGCACAGCCGGATGCATCTGGGTTGCTCAGAGCAATAACTCATGGATAACGCTTTTGGCCGGCAGCAGCGGCAGCGGCAATGGAACCGTAACTTGGTCAGTCGCTCCAAACACAGGCCCGGCCCGCCAAGGCACATTGTCCGTTGCGGGACATACATTTACCGTAAACCAGGCGGCGTTTGTGTCTGTGACACGGCGTTCCCCATTTGACTACGACGGAGATAACAAATCCGATATCTCGATATTTCGTCCGAACGGAGCGAGCGGAGCCGAATGGTGGTATCTCAAATCATCAAATGGAGGAAATGGTGCTTTTCAGTTTGGATCGGCGACCGACAAGATCGTCCCAAGCGATTTCACCGGCGATAACAAGACAGACATCGCATTCTGGCGGCCGTCGACCGGTTTCTGGTATGTACTCAGGAGCGAAGATCTCACATTCTACTCTTTCCCGTTCGGTTCGACCGGCGACATTCCGGCACCCGCCGATTATGACGGCGACAACAAAGCTGACGCCGCTGTGTTTCGCCCATCGACCGCGACATGGTACATCAGTCGCTCGAGCGGCGGAACGACCATTCAGCAATTTGGTCAGTCAGCAGACGTTCCGGTTGCCGCTGATTACGACGGCGATGGAAAGTCAGACATTGCCATCTACCGTCCTTCATTGGGTCAATGGTGGATCGCTCGAAGCTCCGGAGGTACGATCGCCTACGCGTTTGGCTCATCGACCGATAAGATCGTCGCCGGCGATTATACCGGTGACGGCAAGGCCGACATCGCGTTCTGGCGGCCCTCGACCGGAACTTGGTACATACAGCGAAGCGAAGACGCCACATTTTTCGCGTTCCCGTTCGGCTCGAACGGCGACACACCGGTACCCGGAGACTACGATGGCGACGGCAAGTTCGACGGTGCAGTTTTCCGTTCGTCAACGAACACTTGGTATGTCAACCGTTCTTCATCAACTGTTCTGATCCAGGCATTCGGTATCGCCGGCGACCTGCCGACGCCAAACGCATATGTCAGGTAAAAATAGGCGGGCGGCACGGCGAATAATCGCCATGCCGTTTGCGAGCGCAATTTGTGTTTTACGGTAAAAGAGGCGGGTTCAAAATTGAAAGGGTTTAGAATCGAGCAACCACGCCAACTTTCAGACCGCGCGTGCTGCCCGGCGAGATATTCGTGTTGCTATCGGCATTGACGTAATAGCGTACGTTAGTCAGATTTTCGAAAATTGCCTGCAGCCGCCAGCGTTCGCTGATGTTGTAGTAGACGGCCGCGTCGGCCTTAACATATCCCGGAATTGTGACCGTATTATCGACTGTCGCGAACATATCCGAGCGGTAGATCAGCCCGAGACCGGCACCGAATTTCGACGTAAACTGATACTTGTTCCACAGCGAAAATGTATTGTGCGGCACTTGTCCCACTTGCTTTCCGGCAATGGCCGCGGTCGTTGCAGATGTGATTCGGGAATTTTGATACGAATAACCACCTGAGACTGCCCATTCCGGAACGATACTACCGGTCAGTCCCAGTTCGAAGCCGTCCGTTCTCTGCTTTCCGGTCTGAATGATAGCCGTCGGATTATTAGGATCGGTCGCACGGGTATTTGTCCGGTCGAGACGATAGATCGCCGTCGTTAAAAATAGATTGCGGCGAATGTCCCACTTTGTGCCGACTTCGATGTTCGTAAACTTCTCCGGTTTGACCTGCTGCGTCACCGTCGTCAGCGAAGAAAACTGATCGCCCGAACTCGGCAAATACGACACACTGTAACTGCCATAAAGCGACAACGCAGTGACCGGTTTGACGACCACGCCAAATCGCGGTGAAACCAAGCGGTCGATGCGGCCAATTACATCCGTATTACGATTGTTAAAATACTTAAGGTCGAAATAATCGTATCTGACGCCCGCAATTACCTGAACAAATCGTGAGATCTCGATCTGATCCTGAATATATGCAGCTCCGAGATTGAGTCGCAGATGGTTGTTCGCGTCCGTTCCGCTTTGACGAAACGTTACCGGCACACTCGTCTGTGGTGAATCGAAAGCGACCTGAAATGATGTTGCCGAATTATTAAAATAGCCCGTATTTCGAAAATTCTGCGTACGCTGATTACCGAGTTCGACGCCGCCGGCAAGATTGTGTTTGATGCTTCCTGTATTGAGCGCATAATTGAGATCGGTCTGATTAAATAAATTGCGGCGGACGGTCGCATTGTTGTATGCCGTCAAGGTGACTAGAGTCTTCGCAGCATTGACCGCACCAGGAACATAATTTTGATAGAAGCGGTCATAGTCACCGTAGCTCGTCCGGTTTCGAAACGAGAGCTTACCAAACAGACGCTCGACCGTTCCCGTCAAAATATTCACATTTGCCCGGACATGGCTGTTTGCGGGGTCGCCGTAAAAGGTCGAGATCGGCATATCGACCGGTTTTCCCTGAAACGATGTGATACCGCGATCGGCCGTTCGTCGGTCGCGTAAAAATTCGTAGCCGACGGTGACGTGCGTCTTCGAGTCCGGCAAAAATGTAAATGTCGGGTTAAACGCGGCACGCTGAAGGTTTACATATTTGCGAAAACTGTCCGAATTCTCATAAACGCCATTCAAACGCATGGCCACTTTATCCCCAAACGGCTGGTTGATGTCGCCGGTAAAACGCCGGTTGTAGTACGAACCCATCTGAGCCGTAAATTCGCGTGTAGGCACAAAATGAGCTTCCTTGGTCACGCGATTGATGACGCCGCCTCCACCGCCCCGACCAAAGATCATCGCATTCGGCCCTTTTAACGCCTCAAACCGGTCGAGGTTATAGAGATCGCGATAATATTGCACGTCATCGCGGACACCGTCGAGATAAAAATCTGCGTTGCTGCGGTTTCCGCGAATGATCACCTCATCACGGTTATTCTCGCCCTGATGCGACGAAACGCCCGGCACATACTGCACGACATCGGCTACGCTCGAAAATAACTGGTCGTGTATCTGCTCTTTTTTGATAACGCTGATCGATTGCGGGATATCTCTGATTGGCGAAAGCGATTTCGCCACACTGCTGGTAGTTGCCGAAGGCGAGATGGTGTCGTCGCTAACGGTGACCGTAGCCGTGGCGGTCGCTATCCGCAGCACAACCGACCGCTCTTCGTTCCCCGTGTTTTGCACCACCACCGATTCGACCGTTTTGGTAAATCCTTTCGCCGTGACCTTGATCTCATATGTCGCAGGCTCGAGCAACAGCCGAAATTTGCCATCCGTATCGGTGACAGCGTCGATAATCGACACTCCTTTTACTGACGCGGAAACTTTTGCCCCGACGACCAAAGCCCCATTTTCATCAACGACGCTTCCGGTCAAATTTACCTTTTCGACTGCCGTCTGTGCGTTTGATACGGCCAAAAATATCCCAAGCATAAGCATGGACGCGATCATTGTGCATGACAATACTTTTCTGATCCCTCGTTTCCCACTGGTTGTCATCCGAAAGCCCGATCTGTCTAATTCGTTATTCAAAATTTCTATTTCTCCTGATTTGTTATCGCCCCTGATCAATAAGATCGATCAAAACAAAAACCATTTGCTTATCATTCTCTTATTGAAAACGATTTTCATTTTCATAATAATATTTCGTCTTACGATCTGTCAAACGCGTCGAAATGAGTTCATCAATCGGAAAAAAAGTCGGGACTACGCCACAAAAATGCCCGGCCATTGCGACCGGGCATAACTAGGACGAAAATGAACAATAACTATTTTCCGGTAAAGTCCGGCAAACGTTTATCAAAAAATGCCGCTACGCCTTCTTTGAAATCATCGGATTTTCCTGATTCGATCTGGCATTCGTGTTCGAGTGCGAGCTGTTCATCGAGGTCGTTTGAAAATGTTGCGTTGAGCATTCTTTTGATCCGGCCAATCGAACCGGTGGGGGCCATCGACAGCTTAGCGGCGAATTTTGCAGTCTCTGCTTGCAGATCATCGACCGGAACAACACGGTTTATCATACCGATCTGCAACGCCCTTTCGGCGTCGATCGTGCCTCCCGTCATAAACAATTCGGCGGCCAGTTTTTCGCCAATTGCCCGAGGCAGAAAATACGTTCCGCCACAATCCGGCGACAGTCCGATCCGAACAAATGCTTCGTTAAATGTTGCATTGTCCGCCGCCACAACGAGATCACACGCGAGTGCAAAGTTCGTTCCGGCACCTGCACAAACGCCATTCACCGCTGCGATGAACGGGATCGGAGTTTCGCGGATCAGTTTGATAACGTCATGCAGAGCGGCAAGCGGATCTTCGAGAAACGCCTCGATCCTTCCCTCTCGTTCCCACATCGACTGCATCTCACGCAGATCTCCGCCCGAGCAAAAAGCACGGCCATTCCCCGTCAAAACCACGGCACGAACATCGTCCGCGACCGCCCGCCTGATCGCCGCACCCAGATCGAGCGTCAATTGCAACGACAAAGCATTCAAAGCCTCCGGCCGGTTCATCGTCACAGTCGCAACCGTACCGTCAAGCGTGTAAATTACAGTTTCTAGGTTCATAAGAATCATTTGGCCGCGAAAAGGCACAAAAAGCACAAAATAGATCTCTTATTCTTTTTTGTGTCTCATGCGCCTTTTCGCGGCAATTTCTCTTAAGCATGTCTCGCCCGCGAGCGGCTGGCTTGATGACAATCTTTGCAGAGAACCGAGCGGCCGACCTTTGGCTGGAACGGAACGGTGTCGTGCTTGCCGCAGTTGTCGCAGACGATCTCAAAACGGGACGGAGCGTCTTCACGAACCGCCGCCTTTTTTGAACGGCACTTCGCACACCGCTGCGGCGGCATCATGTTACGCTCATAAAATTGCTGCTGCTCTTTCTCACTAAAGATAAAGATCTCGCGGCATTGTACACAAGGTATTTCGGTATCGGGCATGTTGGCACTCCCTGAAAAATAAAATTTGGGCTATGTGATGAGTCTAACACAGCGGCGATTAACGGCTTAACTCAGCGACATGGTTTTTGACCGTTTCGCCCAGCGTGTCAAGATTGTATCCGCCCTCAAGGCACGAAACAATACGCCCATCGCAAACCTCATCGGCCCACTGTTTCACGGAATTTGTCATCGCCACAAAATCAGTGTCTTCGAGCTTTAACTGCCCGAGCGGATCAGTCAGATGCCCGTCAAATCCGGCTGAGATTATGATCAGATCGGGTTTGAATTTCGACGAAATATCCTCAAGCGCCGCCTCGAACATCCGCGTCTGCTCAGCGGCCATCGTGTTCGCCTTGACCGGAATGTTCATTGTCTTTCCCAGCCCGCGGCCAAAACCGGTCTCGCCCTTCGCACCTGTTCCTGGATACCACGGATACTGGTGCATCGAGAAAAAATAAACGCTCGGGTCGTCGTAAAAAATGCCCTGCGTGCCGTTGCCGTGGTGAACGTCCCAATCGATGATCGCGACGTTGTCGATTTCTTTGTAATTGTTTTGGGCATAACGTGCCGCAACCGCGACATTATTGAATATGCAAAAACCCATCGCATTCTCAGCCGAAGCGTGATGCCCCGGCGGACGCACCGCGACAAAAGCATTCCGAGCACCTGTCTGCATCACCGCATCAACACCCGCGATCGCTCCGCCTGCCGCAAACATCGCCGCCTCGAAAGATTTCATCGAGATCACCGTATCCGGATCTAACCGCTCAACCCGATGCTCGAACGCACCCTCCACCCTCTTATAATGCTGAGCCGAATGGGCCGCCAAGATCAGCCCTTTCGAAGCACTCTCCGCCGTGATCTCATCCAGGCTCTCCCAAAATTTTGTGTCCTCTCTGAGAGCGTTCATCACAACCTCATACCGCGCCGAAGTTTCAGGATGCCCGACGCCGGTATTGTGTTTCTGATAGATCGGATGGTGGATGAGTGCAGTCGTCATACTGAGAATTTAACACAGCGCCATGAAGATGAAGTTAATGAGCCCAAGAATTTTGCCGCAGATTTCCGCGGATGACGCGGATCTTAAAACAATAAAGAATTTTTCTTATCTGCGTTATCCGCGTGGATCTGCGGCAAAAAATCCTCGGCCTTTAGATAAACGCCGTTTCGTGAAGCAGTTCACCCTTTGCAAAACGTTCGATCGAAAGGCCCGATACATCGAGAAAGCTCGATTGCCCGTCAAGGATGATCTCGCTCAACGCCCGTCCCGTCGCGGGCGAATGCATTACGCCGTGCCCGGAAAACCCATTCGCAAAATACAGACCGCCGACCTCGCAGCCGCCAAGTATCGCGTGATGATCGGGCGAATTCTCGTACAATCCCGCACGGCATTTCTCGCGAACAACCGTCGCATCCGCCAAAAAAGGTGCTCGATGCCGTGCCTTTTCATAGACCTTTTCAACAAAATCGTCGTCAAATGCGGTCGAAAAACTCGGCTGCTCATCGTTATCCGGATAGGCTAAGAGCAATTCGTTAACCGAATCTCTCGCCGGACGAAAATGAAACCCGTTCGACATATCAATGACCATCGGCATATCAGGTGGCAATAGTTCCGACGATCTCGCCCAAACGATCTGCCTCCGCAGCGGCTCGACCGGCAGATCGATTCCCGCAGTTTCAGCCAATGACCGCGCCCACGCACCCGCACACAGCACGATCTGCTCGCATTCGAGCAAACCGGCCGAAGTGTCAACGCCCGCTACACGGCCGCCACTGGTTTTGATCGAAAGCACTTCCCTGGCCATCTCGACCCGCGCTCCGCCCGCTTCTGCCTTCGACAAAAATCCATTCATCACCGCGATCGGATCGATAAATCCATCTCTGGGGCCAAAACTACCGCCGACAATGTCCGCACAATTCAGCCCGCGAACCATCGTCGCGATCGCCGCCGTATCGACGATCTCGACCTCTCGATAACCGAGTTCACGCTGCCTTGCCGAAGTGCGTTTCAGATTATCAAGTTGCTCTTCGTTCGTCGCAAGAAACAGATAACCGCGTGGGTCATACCAGCAATCGACATCCCAATCTCGAAAGAAATCGAGAGAATAGAGCGAGAGTTTTATATTGATGTCCGTCTCAAACTGAGCCCGGACGCCGCCAGTTGCTTTGCCGGTCGAACCGAGTCCGAGCGAGCTTTCGCGTTCTAATATCAGCACATCGCGGCATCCACGCTGTGTGAGGTGATACGCGACCGATGCCCCGACGACACCGCCGCCGATTACGATGATCTCAGCACCTTTCATTGATCTGCTTCATCTCCGGAAAGCTTCTTCACCCATTTCGGAACTTCCGGCTCGTTCGGCTCGATAAACCGCTCGCCTCTGGCAATCGCCCATCGCGTCAGCCACGAAATGCCGTCCGGTCCGGTGTAAGTGTCGCCCTTGCGATAGGCTTTGTCCTTCAAAGCGGTTTTAAGATCGACGAATCGAAAGCCATTTCTTTTTAGCATCGCGGCTAGATCACCAAGGTGATCCGCATTGATCGCGTTTGCGTGAAGCAACATTATTTGAGCGATGTTGCGGCCAAAAAGACGCTTCGACTGCCGCTCCCAATATCTCAGCTTTCGCGTCATAAACGACAAATAAGCCGACGCGATGCGGTTCATCGTCTTTGGATCGCCAGCCGCAATAGCTTTTTCGTAGGCATCCGAAAAAATATAATCCGAGCCCTCAAATGTCACCGGAGCGACGGTGTAACCATGCTCTTGCAAAAAAGTGTTGAGGCCATGTTTGATCTCAGGCGTCTCTCCGGTTTCGAGATATGGGTGCCGAAAATAGTGTATGTGCCCGCCGACAGTCGCCAGCAATTCCTTTGTGACTGTTTCCCCTTTCAAAATATCGTCCTCGTATGCCTGTAGCCCAACCGCGTTCAGGCTCGGATGAGAAAACGTGTGATTGCCGAGTTCTAGGCCGGCATCGCTCCATAAACGGAGCAGCCCGACCTGTTCGTCATCGAGTTGGCCATCGTCATAAAGCTGGTCCTCATTCACAAACCCGATCTCCGGGATCTTCGCTTTTTTGATCGCATCGAGCAGTTTCCGGGTAATCTCGCGGCGGGTCTGGATATCCTCGCGCGACGAAACAACCGGCAGATCGTCGATCGTGATCGCGATCGACCGATGCGGACGCTGCGCGGTGGCCGCGATCGAAAGCGTCAACAATATCAGGATCAATTTCGCCATTATTCCGACTCAAAACCGGAGAGCTCTAGCACGAAATCGGGCACGGTTGGCTCGTCGGGCAAGACATTTCCCTTGCCGCGACCAAGAGCCCATCGATGTAGCCACGATATTCCGCCGCCGCCGACAAACGTATCCGGCAGCTTATAGGCGATGTTATCTAGAGCCGTCTCAAGATCGACAAATTTATAGCCTCGCCGCACGAACATCGCGGCCAGGTCGTCAAAATAATCAGAGTTGATAAAATTCGCGTGGATCAGCAGCGTCTGCGGCATTTCCCAACCAAAGAGCTTTACCGATTGCCGTTCCCAATAATCGAGCTTGTCCTCCATATATGGGATGTAGGCGTCACCGACCCGCTTCATCAGCTTTTTGTTTTTCTTGTCGAAGGCGTTGTCATAGGCCCGAGAGAAAATGTAATCGGCGTTGTCGAACGTGATCGGCGCGATGGTGTAACCATGTTCATCTAGAAAAGCATCAAACTTTTCCTTGATCTCCATCGTCCGCCCGGTTTGTAAAAACGGATGGCGAAAAAACCGTATCTCGTGGCCCTTCGCCTTTAACAATTCCTTGGTGATCGTCTCGCCCTTGAGCAGATCGGCTTCGTAATCGGCAAGTTCGATCTGATTAAGACTGCGATGCGAAAACGTATGATTTCCGAGTTCCAACCCCGCCGCAAGCCACATTCGCAGCAGATCGACCTGCTTTTCGTCGCGTTTATCGTTGGTGTAAAGCTTGTTCTCATTCACGAAGCCGATCACCGGAACCCTCGCCTTTTTAATATGAGCAAGCAGCTTTTTCGTTATCTGCTGCCGGTTTTTGAGGTCAGTACGCGTCGAAACCACCGGCAGATCATCGATCGTGATCGCAACTGTCCGCGCGGTTTGCTGACCAGCAGCGACAACGGCCAGACCAACAAAAACAATGCCAATGGCGAGCAACTTCATCGATCTCAGTATCAACTATCCGTTATCCACTATTCACTATTCCGAACAGTTCTTTTCGCCCGATCTTCAACAACATCAGGTCGCAAAGACCTGCGAAAAATCGTTAAAACCCTTAAATTCCAACGCGTTCCCGCTCGGGTCGAGGAAAAACATCGTCGCCTGCTCACCGACCTCGCCGGCAAATCGGATCTTTGGCTCAATGACAAATTTAACGCCGCTCAACTTGAGTTTATCCGCCAAAGCCCGCCATTCGTCCATGGGTAGAATGATGCCAAAATGCGGCACCGGAACGTCGTCGGCATCGACATGATTCGAAACTTTGACGCCAGCGGCATCGGATAAGTGGGCGACTATCTGATGCCCAAACAGATCAAAATCGATCCAATGCTCCGAACTCCGGCCTTCGTTACAGCCAAGAATACCGCCGTAAAACGAGCGTGCGGCATCGAGGTCATTTACGGGGAAGGCCAAGTGAAATAGATTTTTTGTCTCCATAATTTTCATACTTTACCAAATCAGAGGCGTTCTAGTTAGCTGAGTCGTCGCTGGACGAATCGTCGTCGCTGTCATCGCTGTCATCATCGTCTTCATCCGGCGGATCACCGGCGTGGCGGCGTTTATAGATCTCGTAATTGTTCAGGCTTTCGATATAGCGAAAATCAGGTTTTAGCAGATCGAAGATCGCCGTTTTGCTGTCGATCATGTCGTCGGCTTCGATCTCGGTGTCGTTCTTGAGAATTATCCATTCGATGTCGCTCGCCGCGACGCGGTTGCGTATCTCGGCGGGGTCGTACGGATTGTTTGTCACATCAAACAGCATCACCGGAAAATGTGGATGGCGTCCGGTTGTGTAGTAAAACAAGTCTTCGCCCGGCAGATACAGAACGCCATCGTCACGCGGGATATTTTCGTCTGTGTATTTTACTAACTCCTCAAAATCCGGTATCCAGTCGCCCCGCATCGACAGCCCTTCGAGTTGAGGCAAGGTCGAATGCGCCATTTCGCCGTCTTCAAAATTAACGTAATCGAGCCGCTCGTTCGAATAGACATAAAAAGCGCCCGCGGCCACCATCGAAATAGAAACGATCCCGGCAAAGATCGTAACGGCAAATCCCTTCCGTCCCGCGATCGGCTCATAGATCAGCACCAGAACGACACCGATCAAGATCATCAACAGCGGCCATATGCCATACGTCGAACCCCAAAGCTGCTGCGACATGAATACACCGTTGATCGTCGCGACCAATACAAACGGCAGGGTCGCCGCTATGCCGTTCAGTCGCCGCACAAAAACATAAGCGAGGACGAACGACGCAATTATCATCACCGGCCACAGCCCCGCCAGTCGTTCGCCGCGTTCCGATGCGTCAGTATCAACAAGCAAATAAACGACCGGCCACACAAACGTCACTGACATCAGCAACACCGACAAAACCGCCGGCCAACGCCTGACACCCGCGTCCTGTCGCATCAGAAACGCACCAACCAGAAATACCGCGAGCCATCCAACCAGGGCCCAGTCCTGATACATCAGCAGCATTTCCGTGATAGACGGCGTCCGCCGCAGGGCGGCAAATGTGAGTGTCCAGTATTTGTAGGTTTCGATACCGACCGTATTGTGTATCACTAAAAGTGCAATGCCAAATCCGCCGAGCATCCCGCCGATCAGCAATAAATATGGCCTTACGGACGTCTTATTCCGCAATCCGCCGACGATCATCCACAAAAATGCCAGTCCGAGCCCACATAAGAACGCGAGGCCGATATTCTGCTTAAAAAACAACGGCAAAACAAGCAAAGCACCGACCAAAAATGTCCGAACCGGCGGAAAACCCTTTCGCTCAAGCCGCAACAGCAGAAACACGCACAGCAAAACCACAAATGCCGCGTCCGGATCATAGAACGGATGTGGAAACACGCAGTAAACGCCTAAAACGACAACGGGCAGCGAAAGCAGAAACGCAGTCACACGCGGATGCGGCAGGCGTTCACGAAATAATGCCGCCAATATTCGCCACGTCAGCACCGTCGCGAGTCCCGCAACCACACAGCAATACGCGATGTGATGCCAGTAGATCGCCCCCGTCCAGCGTATTACCATCGCCTGCGTCACAAACGTCAGCGGAGCGTACGGAAATGGAAAATCGAGATACGGCAGATCGCCCTGAGCGATGCGCGTCGCCGGTTCGAGCACTCCGCTGAGATCATAAAGCACCGTCAGCCGCGAATTCTGCCACCAGACGACCGCCGCCGTGCCGCCGAACAAAATTAGTCCAGCCAAAACGTCGAAAAGCCGAGCGGCCCACTTTCCGGTACCGGCGTTTTCGTTGCACTCGGCGTCAAAATCCGTCATTCTACGATATTAGACCTGTCTGCGAACAAATGAGCGAAAATATTAAAGAATTTGTCGACCAACTCGCCGCGAGCCTCGCCCAAAACACCTTCGTCAAGCTCACGCTTGGCAATTATAAAGGCTCCGACGAGCATCTTCAAAAAATACTCGTCCGCCTTGTGCGAACAAAAAAAGGTACGCGGCTTTTCTTTCTCTATCGCGGCGACACTCGCGACACGGCAAAGAATTTCGACCACAAGACAGGCGTCGCTCTCATCGGCGAAGCTCTCGAAACCGGTTTCAACAGTGGCCATCTTTTTACGACCGTAAACGATTACCAGCTCGACATCGGCAAAAAAGGCAAATCGCGGCTAAATCGGGCCAAACCGACGTTCAAAACCGCCCCGCCCGTCGAACACGACCGTGAAAAGTCCGCTCAGATCGATCCGAACAGTTCATATCTAAAACTCCTCGGCATCTCCGACGACTCGGGCCGCGTTCGCGATCGCGAGCAGCACAAATGGCGGCAGATAAACAAATTTGTCGAGGTCCTCGCGAGTCTTGTCGATAAATCCGAACTGAAAGAACGAAAAGAACTCCGCTTAATCGATATGGGCTCTGGCAAAGGCTATCTGACCTTTGCGGCGTACGATTATTTCAAAAACATCCGCGAGGTCGATGTCCGGATAACCGGCGTCGATACAAAACGCGAGCTTGTCGATCTATGCAACGGCATCGCGGCCGCGTCGCAGTTTGACGGGCTCAATTTCGTCGTCGGCACGATCGGCGAATACGATGTCGGCAACGTCAACATTCTCATCGCCCTCCACGCCTGCAACACCGCGACCGACGACGCCATCTACAAGGGTATCGCGGCACATGCCGACCTCATCGTCATGGCACCATGCTGCCATCAGGAAATTCGCCCGCAGATAAAGGCTCCCGAAATGTTTCGCGACATTCTAAAACACGGAGTTATGCTCGAACGCACCGCCGAGTCGATCACCGACGGACTTCGCTCGCTACTATTAGAACGCAGCGGCTACTCAACCAAACTCTTCGAATTCGTCTCGACCGAGCACACACCAAAAAATAATATGCTCGTCGGAACACGTCTCAAGAGACCGAACGACACTGCGCAGTTTGATCGGCAGATCGCCGAGATCAAGAGTCTCTACGGAATCGGCGAACATCATCTTGAAATACTCCTAAGATCAGAAACTCGACCACAGATGGACCAAGATAAACGCTGATTTTTTTCTTTCCGTCTATCTGTCGCGATTCCGCGTTATGGATACCGCCACGGCCTCGTTGCATAGATAAGATTCTTGACAATATGTGCATCTTTTGCTAAAATTCAAATGGATCGTTCTAATGAAAACAGGACGAGAGATATTTGAAAATCAATAACAAGATGGGTAAGTCGGCAAAAACCAAACCATCGTAAATTGCGGGTGTGTGCCATTTTCTACATCGAATTGGCAAAATGCGCCTCAAAATCGTACAAAGCCATGTGTTTGCAAGATTTAGCTAAGCCATTCGAGTCAAATTGGCTCACTATTTGGCTCACCTTTCTGGTAAATGCGTCCCAGGTGGCTCATTTTGTGTATCAAATTCACAAAAACGCACCACAATTGCGTAAGTTGTTTATTTTCATATGATTAAGTGCCTCATTTTTGCAAAAGTGAGGCACTTTTTGAGGCACTTTGGCACCACACGGGTGGAAGATTTGCGGCTACCGGTAAAACGTTGAGTAACGCCGGGAGGTCAGTCATCGCAATGGCTGATGCGCTGCAAACTTGACTGAGATGGTTATCACGCCTATGATTAAAGATTGCGTCATTCACACGCATCGCTTATATACGGCGAAGGAAGTGATAATTATGAAACCAGAAATACACCCTAACTACAACGAAATTTCCGTGATCTGTGCCTGCGGCAGCACGTTTCAGACACGCTCGACGATGAAGGACGACCTCCACATCGAAATTTGCTCGGCTTGCCACCCGTTCTTTACCGGCAAGCAGAAACTGGTCGACACGGCCGGACGCGTTGACCGCTTTAACAAGCGTTACGCTCGCGGTGCCGCTGAGACAGCGAAATAATAAGCCGCTAAATAATTGACAGCCACGACTGACAAATATTAGCTAGTACAAACTGACGCCGACCTTTAGCGCCATGTCCTCAAAGTGTGTCGACCACACTCCAAGGCAGGTGAAAAAAGGCCGGCGTTAGTTATTTATACAAATAGTATGGAAAAGATCTTTGCGATCGACTGGCAGTCAATGTTCGTACCGACCGAGTCCATACTCGAGATACTGATCCGCGGGACGATCATGTATCTCGCGATGTATTTTCTGCTTCGGATATTTCGGCGGCAGTCAGGTTCGGTCGGGATCGCAGATCTCCTCGTGATAGTCGTCATCGCCGATGCCGCTCAAAACGGAATGGCCGGCGATTCGAAGTCGATCACCGAGGCGTTAATATTGATAACGACGATCGTTCTCTGGGATTTTTTCTTTGACTGGCTCGGCTTTAAGTCGGTAATCGTCGGCCGGATCCTTGAGCCAAGACCGCTGCTCTTGATAGAGAACGGCAAGATATTGAAAAAGAACCTTGAGAAGGAATTTATGACCGAGGACGAACTGATGAGCCAGCTAAGACAACAAGGCCTCGAGAATGCTCATTCGGTAAAAAAATGCTATCTCGAGAGCAACGGACACTTTAGCGTGATACTGCAGCCGAATAAAGAAAAAGGCAACTAAAACGGGCACAAGACCGTCAATTAGACGTTATGAAAAACAGTTGGACAGCACGAAAACTCAAGTTTATCCACACCGTCTTCGCCCTCGAACGCGACCTCATCGTCGGCGGCCAGGCAGTGATGGAAGGCGTAATGATGCGCACGCCATCGGCGTATGCGATCGCCTGCCGCAGATCGGACGGTGAAATAGTGACAACGGCTGAGAGTTTGCCGAAATGGAGCGATACGTATAAGTGGCTCAATCTGCCGGTGCTTCGCGGCGGAGCGACGCTGATCCAGTCGATGGCACTTGGCGTCAAGGCTCTGAATTTTTCTGCGAAAGTTTACGAAGACGACCTCAACGCCAAAGAAGAACTGGCAAAAGAAGCGGCCGGTGAAACGGCGGTCGCCTACGCCGACGGTACAGGCGACGAGAATTTTCTCAAAGCTCCGGTCAAGGTCGTGATGCCCAAGGAATCAAAAGCAAAATCCGCCGGGCAATCGGCGGGAGCGGTCGGTTCGATCATTTTTGCTTTGCTTTTCAATATTCTGTTATTTCTCGCGGCACCGCTGCTGCTGACAAATCTCGCATTCATTTACGCAGGTTGGGCAGATTCGCCAGTGCTCGTCGAAGGAGCCGGTTGGCTCGCGACGATCAAAGCTTATGTCTGGGAGATCAAACCGCATTCCTGGATCGCATTTAATTTGGTTGATGGGCTCGTGCGAATGTTCTTTTTCGTGACGATGATCTTTACGATGTCGTACTTGAAAGACATCCGCCGCGTTTTCGAATATCACGGTGCCGAGCATAAGACGGTTTTCACTTGGGAAAAAGGCCTTGAATTAACACCTGACAACGCAACAACAATGCGTCGTCAGCATCCGCGTTGCGGCACGTCGTTTCTGATGGTTGTCATGCTGGTCGCGATCGTGCTGTTCTCGGTTATTAAATTTGACGCTCTCTGGATGAACTTGCTCGTCCGCATCGCTCTAATGCCGCTCGTCGCGGGACTTTCATACGAAGTGATCCGCTACGCGGCGAAAAAAGAAACGAGTGCGATATTCAAACTAATGACCAAACCGGGCCTCTGGCTCCAAAACATTACGACCCAGGAACCGGACAAGGAACAACTCGAAGTCGCCATAAGAGCACTAGATGAGTCCTTGAAACTCGAACCGACTGATGTCGAGCACGCACCGGTTTTCCAGCGTGAATTGGAAGTAGTCGTCTAAATTGGCCACCCATCATACGGATATGCACAGGTAGAGATTTTGCTTATCCGTTTTTATCCGTAGCTATCTGTGGCAAAAAATTCTTATGTTCGAAAAACTTGCACAAATCGAAAAATCCTACGAAGAGCTGACCGAGCAGATCTCGCAGCCGGAGTTTATGTCCGATATGACGGCATATGCGCGGTTGATGAAACAGCATCGCTCGCTCGGTGAGATCGTCGAAAGATATCGTGAGGTGCGCAAAATGCAGGAAGAACTGCAGGGCGCAAAAGACCTCGCTGACATGGCTGACGATGACGAAATGCGCGAAATGGCCGCGATGGAGATCGCCGGTATCGAAGAAAAATTGCCGGCCGCCGAAGAAGCCTTGAAACTCCTGCTCGTGCCAAAAGACCCGAACGATGAAAAGAACGTGATTCTCGAAATTCGTGCCGGAACCGGCGGCGACGAAGCGACGCTCTTCGCAGCGGAAATTCTCCGCATGTACGCCCGCTACGCCGAACGCCAGGGCTGGAAAATGGACGTGCTCGAAGCCTCGGACAACGGCGTCGGAGGTATCAAGGACGCGACGGCAGTGATAGAAGGCGACAATGTCTATTCCAAAATGCGTTTCGAAAGCGGAGTTCATCGTGTCCAACGCGTTCCGCAAACGGAAACGCAAGGGCGCATTCATACGTCAGCGATCACGGTCGCAGTTTTGCCCGAGGCGGAAGAGGTTGACGTTGTTGTCGATCCAAAAGATCTTCGCGTAGATTATTTCTGCTCGTCAGGCCCGGGCGGCCAGTCGGTCAACACGACCTATTCCGCCGTTCGTCTCACGCACTTGCCGACCAACGTCGTCGTCTCGATGCAGGACGAAAAATCGCAGATCAAAAACAAAGAAAAAGCGATGCGCATCATGCGTGCCCGCTTGCAGGAACTCGAAGAGCAAAAACAGCACGACGAGCTTTCTGCCGAGCGTAAATCCATGGTCGGCAGCGGCGATCGCAGCGAAAAGATCCGCACCTACAATTTTAAGGAAAACCGCGTCACCGATCACCGCATTCACCTGACGGTTCACCAGCTCGAACTAGTAATGGAAGGCCAGATCGACGAATTCGTCGACACGCTCCGCACTCATTACCAGACCGAAAAACTAAAAGCCGAGGCGGCAGGTGCGTAATTTTTAACAAGCGAAGGTTCTTTTTGAGCCGTTTTACCTTATACTTTCTCCTTTGCTTGTATGCCCCAGCCAACTCGCTTATATCTCATCCGACACGGTCAATCTGCCGGGAATGCCGAAGGGCGTTTTGGCGGGCATGGGCCTACGCCTTTGTCCGAACTTGGGCAGCAGCAGGCTGAGAAGACAGCGAAAATGCTGGCGAAAGAGGGTATTTCGGCAATCTATTCCAGTGATCTCGACCGGGCGATGCAGACCGCCGAACCGTTGGCAAAACTGCTCAATCTGAATATTCACGCGACGCCCGCATTTCGCGAACGCCACGTCGGTGTACTCGAAGGCCTGACCTTCGACGAATCAAAAGCACAGTACCCGAAAGATTACTATGCTCTCGTCAATCGTAACATCAACCACGTAATCTCCGGCGGCGAAAGCTATCGTCACTTGCTACGCCGTGCGACCGCGAAACTCAACGAAGTAATGCGCACCCATCCGGGCGAACGCATCGCTGTATATTCGCACACCGGAGCGATATGTTACCTGACGCTTTATCTACTCGGCGCGATCCACCGCGGCACAAAAAACACGCCATGGCTTATAACCTCAAACTGTGGCATCAACCGCTTTGAGATGCGCAGCCGGTCAAATATTCGCGTTCTCGCCCTTAACGACACCCGACACCTGGCCGTCGCCACCGGCAACGATGCCTTTGCCGCCCGCTAGCTGCCTTGACATTGGGCCGCGATTCCAATTTAATCGGGCGTATTCACATTCGGAGGTTATATGAGTCATCTGCAAAAGGCCATTATTATTTCAGTCATTTTCCTTTCGACGTGTTCGAACGCGTTTGCTCAGGACGACGAGAATCGCCAGGCTACGGGACTGCCGATCGAGATCAAATCTGGAGCAGCCGGAACAAAAATGGTTGTCTCCGGAAAGATCCTCATAGATGGCGTCGAGACTCTTGAACGCAAGCCGGTCATCACTATCACGATATTAGTTACGGGAGCACCTTTCGCCCGAACGACCGCCCGTGATACCGGCTATTATTCAGTCAGCGGAATCCCCCGTCAGGACCTATCAATGCTGGTCGAGGTCGACGGTGTTGAGGTCTCGCGTCAACCCTTGGTTCCTTCCCCAATGGGAAACCTTACGATCGATATGACCGTCCCGGTTGCGATAACACGTTCGATGATGAAGCCCGGTGTCATTTCGGCTCATACCGGTTTCGAACGGAATGAAACGAATCAAAAATTGTTCGAGGAAGCTCTGACCGCCGTTAAGGCCAATGAGTCAGGAAAGGCGATGAAGCTGCTCGATCAACTTCTCGCCGCCGAACCAAAAGACTACGAGGCATGGACCGAGCTGGGCACGATCAGTTTCAAGAGCAAAGCGAACGATAATGCTGAGAAGGCCTATCTCAAGGCTATTGAGCTGAAAAAAGACTACTTCGTCGCTCTTCTCAATTTGGGCAAGCTCTATTTCTCTGACAAAAAATTTGATAATGCGATCCTCGTGCTCACAAACGCCGTAAAGGTAAAAGCTGATTCGGCCGACGCTCATCATTTTCTCGGTGAGTCCTATCTCCAGATCAAAAAGGGCTCGCTTGCGGTCGGCGAACTGAACGAAGCAATAAGGCTAGCTCCCGACGAAAAGGCCGATCTGCACCTCCGTCTCGCCGCGCTATATGACGCTGCGAACCTGAAACAGAGGGCCGCCGAGGAATACAAACTCTTTCTCGCAAAACGCCCCGATCACGCCGACAAAAAGAAACTCGAAAAATACATCGAAGAAAACCAAAAGCAATAAAAAAAGAGGCTGAGTCAAAAGACTCAGCCTCACCATATTTATTCTGATCAAACATGATCAGAAATCATATCGGAATGCAAACTGCAGAACGCGAGGGTCATTCGAAGTTTCCGTATATCTCCCAAACGATATTCCGGCAGCTGAACCCGTGTAACCATTGGTTGTCGAAGCCTGTCCGCCAAAGAACGGAGTGTTCGTGACATTAAATGCGTCGACTCGAATAGTTACCTTATGACCTTCTCTCCACGGCATATTGAATGATTTGGCAATACCAGCGTCAATATTCCATGTACCAGGGAATCGGATAGGGTTTCGTGAACCGGTCTCGCCCGGATGAGGAGTACGCCAGGCCGCAAACGCCTGGTCGGGATTTGAGAATATATTCGGCAGATCGCAGCCCTGCGGAACATATGGATTCATATTATTCTGCTGGGCAATGTAGCACGCATTGGTTGCGACACCAATATTTGTTCCTGTCGAAACCGGTCGTAACTGCGTCATGTAGCTCCGGATATTCCAGTTCGTCTGCCAACCCGTTGCATCGTAGAATCCGTCAAACGGATATCCAGAATTCCAGCGGAAAATACCGCTCATCGACCAGCCGCCGATAAAGGCATCGACGAACTTGTTCATTCCCTTGCCAAACTTCCGCCCCTTTCCGATGGGAATATCCCAGAGCCCGTTGAAATTGATCTGATGTCTCAGATCAAAATCCGAGAATGATCGCTGATCCTTGAGATTGAAGGCATTCAGGACAAATGACGCGCCAAACAATCCGGCAGTCTGTAGTCCCGATGCTTCGTCGAGTGACTTGGAATACGTGTAATTGAAATCCCATGTCACGCCCGCTAGTCGTTGGCGGATGGATAATGTAGCACCGTGATAGTCCGACGAACCGGCTGTGCTGAAAGCCGAGAGCGAATCATACTGGCCCTGGAAGAAGTAACGGCTACCACTTGCCTGATCTAAGGCCTGCATCATATAGGTCCAGTCCCCAGTCCCCAATGGCCCGGCGGCCGCGTATACCGCCTGAGTATTTGTACAACCCGGGCAGCCGAGTGGCGTTGCGAGCGATCCGGGAAGCCACATATTCTCGAAAAATGCGACCGGTGCAACATTTGCGACCGCCACGTTGGCCTGTTTCTGAATGTCAAGAATAGTAGCCGCTTGGTTGTAAGTTAGTCCCGAACGGGTGTCTTTGATATCACCGCGGAGCATCATTGCGTCGCGCCCAATTAGCAGATGCCTTGCCAGACGACCGACATATCCGACATCGATCCAGATCTTTCCTGGTAATTCGCGGCCGTATGTAAAGCTCCACGAATAGTTGATCGGAGATTGCAGGTTTTGATCTAACGACGTCTCGATCTTTCCGGATCCAGGATTTGTAAATGCAGCTGTCTGTGGAAAACTTAACGCAGCGGGAATAACCAGAGTTGGGAACGACCGCACATTCATGCTCGGCCCTGTATACGCGGGTCCAGGATTCGTTGTTATGTTGAAGGTGTTGGCGTTGATCCTCGATGACGAGGAGAATCCGAGGGTGTTTGCACCGTCCCAGTTCGTGGCGATCTGCTGCCCGAAATAGTCGTTCGTAATCGCAAACCCGCCGCGAATCACGGATTCGCCATTCTTGCCAAACAACTTGCCAAGAAATCCACCTTTGAAATCCGGTGACCATGCAAGAGATACACGAGGCTGGAAATTATTTTTGTCGAGCGGGTACATGCTGTCTTTTCCGTTGGCTTTTCCGGCAGTTCTTACAGAGACCGGTTCACGATAATTCTGGCCATTTGCCATCGCCGCGATCGTGTTGTCGAGATAGGTCGACAGTGGAATGCTCGGAACTGTCTCGTATCCCTGAGTTTCAGAAACGGGCATAGACAAACCATAGCGAAGTCCCGCCGTCAGGGTGAGATTTGACCTGATCTTCCACGCGTCCTGAACATAGAAATCATATTCCTCGGTTTTAAATTGGCGTTTAATGCCCTCGTTCGCCGCGATCAAGCTTCCAGAAGTAGTAAAGTTGAAATTAGCCCCGTAATCATTGAACCGGCCAAGCAACGCGGCCAGCGCACCCTGTAAATTCGTGCTCCAAGCCGATGCGACCGATCGGGTAGATCCGGTCTGGGCGGTAATATACTGATTGACCGCGGTTCTGACAACGTTACCTAGGTAGTAGCTCGGATTCGTTACGGCGTTATCAAATGACCGTGCATAGTTGACCCTCGTATTTGTGATGAGACGAATGTTCGTACCCACCTGAATGGTGTGGTTCCCCTTTATCCAAGTGAAATCATCTGTAAAATTCTGCGTCGGATTTGTTCGATTAAATCCACGCGTAAATCCGCTAGGCGAAAAAATGTATCGAAAAGTCAGAGCAGGATCACTTGAATCACCCTGATTAGAGAAAGCAAGTCGTGTCAATCCATAGCTAAAGCGATTGGTCATGTTACTTTTTACCAACCATGTATGTGAGATCGCTAAACCGAGAGGGTGGCTCCACGTATTCGTGGGCGGCGTGTCAGGAAAATACGAAGCAGCTCCAGTAATATCCTGCTGATAGTTTCCCCGAACCGAGATCGTGTGTTTCTGATCGCGTGTCACATTCCAGTCGAATCGTGCCGTATGAGCATTCTGTTTTACCGGTGTCGATGCGTTAAACCGGAAACCACCCGAATTTCGACCATCTCCGACTGTGCCGTCATTAATTTTGTACCGAGAAGAAACAGCGGTAAAAAGATTGGTCACCGCCGTATTCACATCAACGACCGGTCCGGCGCCTGTACCGGTCAATACCATTCCGTTGATCTGCTGGGCAGTGATCGCCCAAGGCTGCCCCGTATTGTCATCAAATCGAATCGTGCCCGACGCTAAGGTCGGTGTCGGAACGACTTGAACTACTGACGTATCCTTTGCTTCTCGCATACCTTCATAGTTGTAGAAGAAAAACAATCGATCTTTTACAATCGGACCGCCAAGCCGTCCACCAAACAGGTTTCGTATAAGCTTCGGACGCGCAACGCCGGAAGCATTGTTAAACCAATTATTCGCAGTCGTCGCCGTGTTGCGGTGATATTCGTAAAGAGCACCGCGCCAGTCGTTAGTTCCACTTTTCGTGATCAACGACACCTGTGCACCCGAGGAGCGCCCCTTCGAGGCGTCCGGATTGGATGTCGTAACGCGGAACTCGTCGATCGAGTCCGGATTCACACGAAGTACAGATTCAAAAGCGGCCGCATTTTGTTGGTTGTTTACGTCAATGCCGTCCAAAGTAATATTGGCCTGGTCGGCCCGTCCGCCGTTGACATATCCGTCCGGCGTAACGCCCGCCTGTAGGCTCAACAGGTTTGTAACATTGCGGCCTTCGAGCGGAAGTTGAATGATCTGTTGCGAGACAAAATTGTTACCGGTGCTTGCATCGGTCGTGTTGACGATGGTCTCGAGTCCGGCGGCGCTAACATTGACCGTTTCAGTAACATCGCCGATCTCCACCTTGATATTGACCGTCGACGTAATATCAACCAGCGCCTTAAATTCCGCGACACTTGCCTTCTTAAATCCTTTCATTTCCACTTCGATCCGGTAGCTGCCGGTCTGGACCGATGAAAAAACGTAGTAACCATTGTCGTTGGTGACCACCGTACGGCTTGTGCCTTGATTTCCAATAAGTCGGACGGTCGCACCGGCAACGACGTTGCCCTGCGGGTCCGAAACTACGCCAGCGATATTCGACGTTCCGACCTGCGACAATGCCGTCACAGCGAAAATTACCGTCGTCGACACCACCAGCAGAAAACGATTGAGCCAGGTTTTAATACCCATTGAATCCTCCTGATAAATATAGGGTTTCGAATCTGCTCAAAACGCCGATCGAAACGCTTGGTTGAGTTGTAAAGTTTAAAAGGTTACCGTTATCGCCCAATCATGACGCATATTACGTGCCGCACCTTCGTCGGAAAACTACTTGGACTGAAAAACGTGTATTTGTATGATACACACAACAATAGTTTTGTAAACTTATGTAAAGACAAAATCGACATTTTTGTCGAAAACGCTCTTTCGATCTCCGCCTTTCGGCTCTCACCGCCGGAGAAATCATCCAAATATTTGAATCATTTCCAAAATTTCCTCACAAACGGGGAACCCATTAGATATAGGAATGGAACGAGCCCCCCCCCCCAAAGCCCCGCCAAGACCTCCTAAACATTTACATTACACTGCATTTTTCGATGAGAGCTGGAAATGCCGACCGCCGTGCGACATCGGCCAACGGACGACATATTAAGGAACAGCATTTGCCTTTATGAATCGAGTATTGCCAGTAACCGGATTTTGAAAGTTCAGCGATGACAACGAAAATTGCTCAGAAGCATCTATTTTCAGCGAGTTATTGGCCAATCCAATTTTACGTTTCATTAATTTTAGGAGGATAAAATGAAAAAAGATTTTAGGTCAATTTTCACTATGCTTGCGGTTATCTTGAGCTTTGCATTTGCAGCTTTTGCTCAGGAAACGACCGGCAGCATCGAAATTTCCGCAAAAGACACGGCTGGTGCCAGCGTCCCTAACGTGGCGATCACCATTTCGGCGTCGGGAAGTTCGGCTGGTTTCAAGCGTACACAAACGACCAATGACGAAGGTATCGCTCGCATTCTGCAGGTTCCACCGGGAACCTACACGATCACGTCGGCAGCGGTCTCAGGTTTCGTAGCAAGAACTCTCACTGACATCACCGTCAGTCTCGGTAAATCGACGGTTGTTAACTTGGATCTGAGTACTACCGTTGCGGCTAACGTTACGGTTACGGGTGACGACGTTTCGCCTGTCGACACGACCGACACCAAGATTCAAACGACCATCAGTGCTGCGACTGCCGAGCTTCTGCCGAAAGGCGTCAGTTTCTCGAGCATCCTGAAGGTCTCGCCTGCGACCCGCGTTGAGCCCCTCGGCGGCGGTTTCCAGATCGACGGTTCGAGCGGTTCTGAAAACGTGTTCGTTATCGACGGTCAGGAAGTATCGAACGTCCGTACCGGTACGTTAGATGCTAACAGCGACCTTCCGTTCTCGCTTGTTCAGGAAGTCCAGATCAAGTCCAGCGGATTCGAGGCTGAATACGGCGGCGCGACCGGCGGTGTGGTCAACGTAACGACCCGCGGCGGCGGCAACCAATGGCACGGTGAATTCGGTTCACAGTTCCGTCCCGGTGCTTTGCAGACGCGTGGGCGCGACATTCTGTTCCAAAACACCATCGGAGCCGGAGCTGCTGAGTATTTTCCGCAGGGCAAAGACAAATCGCTTGGATTTTTCCCCGAGGCAAGTCTCCGCGGTCCGATCCTCAAGGATAGGGTTTGGTTCAACGCCAGCTACACTCCGCAGATTTTCTCACGCGAACGGACAATCAACTATTTGAATCCAGTAACGCGAGCTCCGGCGGGTACTACCCAGACATACTCGAGCAAATCGACGTTTGAATATTATTTCCTTCGTATCGATGCTCAGCCGATCAGTAAAGTTCGTGTAAACGCCGTTTATACCTACAATCCGTATCACACTTTGGGAACGATCCCTTCGTATCTTGATGCGCTCAATTGTTCGAATGCGGTCCCTTCTGTTTGTACGCTGCCTAATGGAAACGGTTTGACCGGTTCTGCTTACACCGCACAGACGGGTGGCCGACAGAATGCACAAAGCATTGCTCTCAACGGCACATGGACACCGCTTAGCAATCTGGTTATCGGCATGCGCGGTGGCCATTACTTCTTAAACGAGAAGAGTGGCAGTTATGGTATCGGCGACGTTACCATTCCGCGTGTTACCTGCAGTGCTTCGAGCCCTGTTGAGTTCCCGGCAGGCTTCGGTTGCGTTCGCGGATTCAACAATAACCTGGCAGTTAATTCAAATGTACTTTTCGACGCGACCGAGCGAAATACGTTTGACGTCGACGGAACGGTACTTTTTGCCGGCGGTGGACGTCACGAGTTGAAAGGCGGATATCAGTACAATGGTATTGCCAATCAGGTCGACAGCACGACCCGTGCACAGATCGTTCTCCGTAACGGACAGACGATCGCTTCCTACTCGGGTGTTGCAGGCCTCGCGTCAGCTCCCGGTGCTGTTGGTGCAGGTCTCCTGCGTATCTTCGGAGAAGCAGGTAACGTTAGCAGTAAGAATGAAGGCATCTACGTTCAGGATAAATGGCAGCCGATCCGTCGTCTGACATTGAACTTGGGACTCCGTACTGAACGCGAAAACGTACCGAGCTTCTCGCCGGGACTTCAGGGTATCAACTTTGATTTCCAAGACAAGATGGCTCCGCGTATCGGTGTCGCATATGATCTTACCGGCGATGGCAAGACCAAGATCTCGGGCTTCTATGGTTGGTTTTATGACCGTTTCAAATATGAATTGCCCCGTGGTTCGTTTGGCGGTGCATATTTCCATGATTTCTATTATGAGATCTTCCCTGGAGACACTCTTGCGTCCTTTACAGTCGCCAGCATTGCCGGCACTCGCCTACAGGGAACCCCGGGCGGCGTTTGTCCGACGAATACGACAACCCCTTCGTTCGGAAAGGTTCGCTGCGACAAAGATTTCCGAGTTCCTTCGAACGCAGGTCTAGGAATCGAATTCGGTGCGATCGATCCTAACATCAAGGCCTTCCGTCAGAGCGAGATCACCTTCACGTTCGAACGCGATCTTGGCCACAAGCTGACCTTTGCAGGCCGCTATTCTCGCAAGAATGTCGACCGGGCAGTCGAAGACGCTGGATTCCTTACCTCAACCGGTAGCGAAGCTTACGTGATCGGTAATCCGGGCGAAGGCCTCTACGCTCAGCTCGCAACGCAAAACGGTCTTGTCGTTCTGAAGCCGAAGCGTGTGTATGACGCCATTGAGGTTCGCCTTGATCGTCGTTTTGCTGACAACTTCTTCTTCAACATGAACTACACGTGGTCACGCCTGTTTGGTAACTATTCAGGACTGGCCAGCTCAGACGAAGACGGCCGAACCAGCCCGAACGTTAACCGTTTCTTTGACCTCCCGGTTGCGGGATTCACGGTCTTAGGCGGTAAAGACGACGGACTTCTGCCGACCGACCGTACGCACGCCTTTAAGTTCTACGGTGCGTATAACTTTGACTGGGACAAATTGCTGAAATTTGGTAAGGGCAACGAAACGATGTTTTCGATGTTCACGACGGTTCAGAGCGGCACCCCGCTTACGACAACCGTGGATATCGCAAATATCGACACTATCGTTCTCACCAAGCGTGGCGACCTCGGCCGAACCGAAACGTTCACACAGACCGATTTTGCCCTTCGTCATAACATCAAGTTTGGGCGTGATAATCGCTTCAAGGTCATTCTCGAAGCCGATATGATCAATGCATTCAACGAAAAGAACGAGCTTAGCCGTAACAATTTGTTGAATATCACAAACTATGACGTTACAGATGTCCGTTGGGGTCTCGTGACGGCCGCTGAAGCTGGTCTGCCGAATGCACAGGCACTCGCAATGGGCCGCTTTCAGCGTAATGGTTCAGCAGCACTCGCAGCAGATGCAAATCTCGCAGGTGCCGCCCATAACAAATTATTCAATTTTACCAATTCCTTCCAAGGTGGACGCGAACTCCGTATCGGATTCCGCTTCATCTTCTAAGAATTGTTATTCTTGAAAACTTGATAGAGGCCGTCCGGAAGGGCGGCCTCTTTTTTTATGGAAAAAAAGTGGTGGACAAGTTCGATCTGATGCGATTATAATTTTTGCCAAAGGAGAGGTTACGTTATGAAAAACATCATCGAAACGCAGTTAACATCGAGCGATCGCACCCATATTGAGAGTGCTATTTCGGATCTGGAAGCACTAGTTGCAGGCAAGCTGTCGGCTCTGACCGAAGAAGAACGCGTAAAATACGGCTCGATAAATGAGCAGAATAAACTGCTCGTCAACAAAGTCCGCGATTATAGACAGACGAGCCCGGGCCTCAGTTCGCCGGATGTTGACTGGGACGAATTTGAGTCGGATTTTCAATCCCGCAACTTTTTAGCATCGTGTGCCGCGCGCCTTTCGAGCGTCGCATATCAGATGCAGAGCACCAAGAT
>Ga0209023_10001942_pt1 | contig 26726 bp, 24 predicted proteins | sample LakOneMetagenome_FD_187468 | JGI IMG/M metagenome (GOLD analysis project Ga0209023, IMG submission 187468) | Freshwater and sediment microbial communities from Lake Erie, Canada (SPAdes) (version 2) | ecosystem: Environmental > Aquatic > Freshwater > Lentic | place: Lake Erie, Canada...
GGCGCTCGCCCCCGTCGCCCACGGACCCGCGGCGCCGCCGGCCAGCGCCGCCAGCATGATGGTGCCGAAGATGCTGCCATATTGTTTGCCCTGGAAGATTTCCAGCACCACCGCGCCCATGATCGAGGTCAGCCCGTAGCCGAGCGCGCCCTGGGTGAAGATCATCAGATAGACCAGCGGCAGCACCGGTGCGTATTTCAACGCGACCAGTGCCGCGAAGCAGATCGCAAAGCCGAAGCAACTGATCGCCCATATCCATTCGCGCCCGATCCGATCCGACAGGTGACCGAGCCAGATCTGGCCGGGAATGCCCAGCAGGCTGACCACGCCGAGCGCCCACACCGCGACACCGGGACTGAAGCCGATGTCGAGCAGGAACTTGGTCTGGTGCACCTGCACCGCGTACCAGATGTACAGGCCGCAGAAATAACCGAGTGCGATCCACCAGAAACGCGCCGTGCGCATCGCGCGCGCCAGCGTCCAGTCAGTGCCGGCCCAAACGGGATCGACGATATTCGAAATCGGCACGGCCGACGTCGCCGATGGCGCGGCGTCGCCGTCCGGCAGCAGGCCGACATCGTCGGGCTTTTTTCGCAGCAGCAGATTGATCGGCGCCAGCACGACCAAAATCAAAATGCCCATCGCCGTGCAGGCGGTGCGCCAGCCGGTCTGCTCGATCATGTGCTGCACCCACGGCAGCAAGGTCACCGAGCCGATGCCGACGCCAGCAAAGGCGATGCCGATCGCAAGCCCGCGGCGGCGGATGAACCAGTTCGGCAAAAACAGCGACTGGCCGGAATAGCCGAGACAGACGCTGCCGGCGCCGACCATGACACCTATCGTCACGTAGAGATGCCACGGCTGCGTCGTCAGCGGCGCCAGCAGCAGCCCTCCTGCCATCAGCGCGACGCCGAGCTCCATCACCCCGCGCGGGCCGAAGCGGTCCATCATGCGGCCGATCAGCGGGCTGACGATGCCGGAAACCACGAAGCCGAACGAAAACGCGCCCGCGGTGACGCCGCGCTCCCAGCCGAATTCGCCGATGATCGGCGGAAAGAACAGCGAGAACGCAGTGCGCGCATTGACGCCGATCGCCATGGTGACGAATGTCACCGCCACGATCATCCAGCCGTAGAAGAAGGGAAGTCGCATCACACGGTCATTCCGGGGCGTGAGCAAAGCGAACGAACCCGGAAGTTCGAGATTCCGGGTCTGGTCCTTCGGACCATCCCGGAATGACGGGGTCAAGGCTTTTTGAAACTCCTCAAGCGCCGGATCATGCGGATGTTGGCATAATCGACCATCTTGCCGTCGACGGTGACGGCACCCTGCCCGTTTCGCTCCGCTTCCTCCATCGCCGCGATGGCGCGATCGGCATAGGCCAATTCTTCCTCCGAGGGGATGAAGGCATCGCGCGTCGGCTCGACCTGGCTGGGATGAATGACCTGCTTGCCGTCGAATCCCATCGCCGCGGCCTTTGCCGCCGTCGCCTGCGTGGCGACCGGGTCCTTGAAGGCGCCGCACGGGCCGTCGATGGCCCGCAGGCCGAAGGCGCGAGCGGCCACGAGCAATCGCATCATCGGATAGGCAAACAAATCGAGCGGAACAGCAGGGTGGCCATCCGCCGCACTGCCGACATGCCTGTAGCCCGATGGCGACGCGCCGATCTCGGCGCTGCGCGCACCGATCGAGGCGGCAAAATCGCCGACGCCGAGATGCAACGCGGTCACCAGGCCGCCCATGGCCGCCAGTGTCTCGACATTGACGAGCCCGCGCGCAGTCTCGATCAGCAATTCCATTTCGACCGGCGCGGTGCGCATCCCGGCACCCTCGCCGATCCAGCGGCCGATCTGCGCGACATCGGCGACCGTCTCGGCCTTCGGAATGATGAAGGCGTCGAGCCGGTCGATCCCGCCGAGGCGACGGATCTCCTCCCGTATCGACGGACTGTCGATGGCGTTGAGCCGCACAGCAACGGTCTTCCGGCCCCAATCGTTTTCGGCAAGCGCCGTTATGGCCCCTGCCAGCGCCGCCGCCTTCTCGCCAGGCGGCACCGCGTCTTCGAGATCCATGAACACGGCATCGGCAGCCGAGGCGGCTGCGCCTTGCACCATCCGGGTGCGATGTGCGGGAACGGCGAGATAGGTTCGTGTCAGCCGTGGCGCGGTCATGACGCCGACTTCTCGCGCAGGCCGAGTTCGCCGAGAATCGCATCGGTGTGGGCGCCGACCGCGGGAATATCGCCCATCACCGGCTTGACGCCGGGAATGGTGATCGCCGGCAAAAAGCTCGTCAGCGGGCCGTTCGGCGATCCCACCTTTCGCACGCGATCGCGCGCACGGAGCTGCGGGTGCTCCAGGAATGTCTCGACCGTGTTCATGTTGGCATTGGCAATCGCGGCATCGTCCAGACGCTGCAACACCTGCGCGGCCGTGTAGTTCGCAAACTTCTGCTCAATCAGCGCTTCCAGCGCATCGCGATTCTGCATTCGCTGCGGGTTGGTGGCGAACCGTGGATCGGTCGCCAGTGCTGCATCGTCCAGCACCCGCGCGCACAGCGCGTCCCATTCCCGCGCGTTCTGGATGCCGAAGAACACCACGCGGTCGTCGCCGCAGCGGAACGGCCCGTAGGGCGCAATCGTCGCATGGCGCGTGCCTGTGCGCACCAGCGGCTTGCCGGCGCCTTCGGTGTAGTAAGCGGGATAACTCATCCACTCGGTCATGGAATCGAACAGCGAGACCTCGAACGCCATACCCTTGCCGGTCCGCTCGCGGTTGAACAGCGCCATCAGCACGCCGTTGACGATGTACATCCCGGTCGCGGTATCGACGACCGCGATCCCGCATTTGGCCGGCTGGTCCTGCGTGCCGTTGACCGAGAGAAACCCGGCCTCGCATTGCACCAGCAGGTCGTAGGCCTTCTTCTCGCTGTAGGGACCGCCGCTGCCATAGCCGGAGATGTCGCAGGCGATCAGGCGTGGAAATCGCTTGACCAGCGTCTCTGCATCGAGACCAAGCCGCTTCGCCGCGCCCGGAGCCAGGTTTTGCAGAAATACGTCGGCCTGCGGCAGCAACGCGTCGAGCACACGCTTTCCTTCTTCGCTCTTGACGTCGAGCGCAAGGCTCTCCTTGGAACGGTTGGTCCAGGCGAACTGGCTCGACATTCCGTTCATGACGTAATCATAGTCGCGACAGAAATCGCCCTTGCCGGGTCGTTCGATCTTGATGACGCGCGCGCCCCAATCGGCCAGATGACGGCTGGCGAGCGGGGCGGCGATAGCCTGTTCGAGTGAGACGACGGTGATGCCCGACAATGGCAGCCGCGACTGCTGGTCCATGGATAGCTCCGGATTGTTCCTAAGGCCAGTTGGTGCCGTCAGCCATCACGGCGCCAGAGCGTGGCTCTCATGTCCGAAGTAAGCGCGTTCGAGCCGATGCGGCAAGTCCGCTTCGCTGGTCGACGCCTCCAGCGCAATATTGCCCTGCACCAGGGCATAGACACGGTCAGCCGCGCCAAGCGCCTTTTCCAGCAATTGCTCGACCAGCAGCACCGCGGTGCCCTGCTGCCGTAGCTGCGCAATGACGCTGAGCACGCGGTCGACCAGCACCGGCGACAGGCCGGCGGACGGCTCGTCCAGCATCAATAGGCGCGGCCTCCGCACCAGCCCCTGCGCCATGGTCCCGTCCCTATTTCGTCCGCGCCACAGTGGTGCCGTCCCAATCCTCGGCAGACGGATGCTCGATCTGATGCCTGCAGCGCTCGATCATCAGCGCCGAAGCCGCATCGTCCTCGCGAATTTCCAGCACCTTCTCGAACGATCCGATCGCGGCGGTGAAATCGCGCGCACGCCAGGCTGCGAGGCCGGCCTCGTAACGGCTGACCCATTCGTTCGTGCCGTCACCCGCGGCGTCAGCATCTTCTTGCATATCGAGCAACTCGTAGATCTGCAGGCCGCCGGCGCGTCCATAGACCGCAAGCCTGTCGAGTTCGCGCACGACGATGCGGTCGCCGGCCAGCCGGCGCGTTTCCGGTCCGATGATGATGGTGGAGCCATAGACCTTGTTGGTGCTCTCGAGCCGGCTCGCAATATTCACGGCGTCGCCGATCACGGTGTAATTGAGCCGGACTTCGGAACCGATATTGCCGACCAGCATGTCGCCGGAGTTGATTCCGATCCTGATCCTGACCGGCTGGCCGTGATCGTCGACGAGGCCCGCCTCGTCCATCGCGCGGCGGCATGCCAAAGCCGCGCGGCAGCAATCGATGGCATGATCGGGATTGGACGCCGGCGCGCCCCAGAACGCCATCACGGCATCGCCGATGAACTTGTCGATGGTGCCGCCCTGGTTCTGGATCTGGATCGAGACCGCATCGAAGTAGCGCGACAGCAGCGGAATGATGCGGTCGCCGAGCCGCTCCGACATGCCGGTGAAGCCGGCGAGATCGATGAACATCACGCTCATCGGCCGCACCGCGCCGCCGAGCCGCGCGCCGTTGCCGTCGCTGATCAGCCGCTTGACCAGATCGGCCGGGATGTATTTCCGGAACGCGGCGAGCCCCTGCGCCATGTCGCCGATCGCACCGGACAGATTCTCGATCTCGGTCAGCCGCGACGGATGCCGTTGCACGCTGTCGAGATCGAAGCGCTCGACATGCCGGATCTCGCCCACCACCCTGATCAGCGGCGCCGCGATCAGGCGCTGCGCCAGCCAGGCCGACAACAGCCCGGCAAACACGATCAGGACCGCCAGGCCGATCAGCAATTTCCGGATCGTCATCTGCACCGGTCCCAGAAATTCCGACTCGGGCACGACCGTCACCAGCGACCAGCCCGGAAACGAAATCGGCGTCAGCACCGCCTGATAGGCGTTGCCGTCCCGCGTCACCTGGGAATGGAACGGTTGGCCCTCGCCGGGATCGTAGGCCTTGCCGGACTGCCTGATGGCGTCGACCGCGACCGGAAACAGCGGATGATCGGTCTTCAGCGCCATCACCTCGCTGGCATCGGGATCGGGCGCCGCAACGACACGACCATCGCGCTCGAGGATGAAGGCGCCGGCCGACTTGCCGACCGTGAGCTGCGAGAGGAAATTCGAGACCCGGGTCAGCTCGATGATGATGGCGATGACGCCGGCGGGCTTGCCGTCGAGCTCGATCGGCGCAGCGAACGCGGCGGCCGGCCGCGCCCCGGTGGGAAGCGCCGAAAACGTCGACCAGTGCTCGTCGTTATTGTCGATCGCGTACCGGAACCATTCCTGGTCGGCGACAGTATAATTGCTGTCCTCCATTCGGGTGTTCTTGAGCTTGAGATCGTTGCCGACGAATTCGTAGCGGTCGATCCGCATCTTGCGATCGGTGTGGATCTCGATCATCTCGATCACGGCATCGCCGAGTTTGTGTCCGGCGTAGAGCGACCCGTCAGGCCAGGCGAACGCGACCCAGGAGATGGTCGGCTGCGACAGCAGTTGCGACTGGAACACGAACTCGCGCTTTCGCATCTCGCGCGGATCGAACACCTTGCCGAGCAGCAGCGTCCGCACCGCCATCATCGACGAGCGCGCTTCGGTCGTGATCGACTGCAGCTCGTCGCCGACCGAGGAGACGATCTGGTCGTTGATGGTGTCGGCCAGGGTCTGGCTGACCTTCTGGGCGGTGCGCCACCACAACAGGTGCACGCCGACGGCGCTGACCACGATCGAGGTCAGGACGAGGGCCGAAATGGCGCTGCGGATGCCGATACGCATGGAAATCCTGGTTGGGGTCCGATGACCGCGATACGGAGCAATAGCAGCTTTTGTTTCGTTTCGAGCGCCATCCAGGCGCATCGGACACAGCTCTGTGACCGAAGTTGAAGGTCCCCGCCACGAAACTTTCGGATTATCTGTTCCGTACAAGCCAAGACGGCGCTATGCCTTTTCGTAAGTTCTCGAAGGTCCTGCAATGCACGATGTTTCCATCCCGGCCGCCCTGATCGCCGGCCTCGTCAGCTTCCTGTCGCCCTGCGTGCTGCCGCTGGTGCCGCCCTATCTGATCTATCTGACCGGCGCGACCATCGAGCATGTCGAGAACAACGAGCCTACGCAGGCCACCAAACGCGCGGTGATGGCCTCGGCGTTGATATTCGTGCTGGGTTTCTCCACCGTATTCGTCGCGCTCGGCGCCAGCGCTTCCCTTGTCGGCGGCCTGATCCGGGCCTGGTCGGCCGAGCTGTCGATCATCGCCGGCATCGTCATCATCATCATGGGCCTGCATTTCCTCGGACTGACCCGGATCGGCCTGTTGATGCGGGAAGGACGGCTGACCGCACCCAAGCCGGTCGGGCTGTGGGGCGCCTATGTGATGGGGCTCGCCTTTGCCTTCGGCTGGACCCCCTGCATCGGCCCGATCCTGGCCGCGATCCTGTCGATTGCGGCGGCCGAAGCCACGGTGACCAAGGGCGCAGGCCTGCTGGCGGTCTATTCCGCGGGCCTCGGAATTCCGTTCCTGCTGGCCGCCTTCATGATCGAGCAGTTCTCGTCGCTGTTCGCGCGGATGAAGCGCCATCTCGACACCGTCGAGCGCGTGATGGGCGTCTTGATGGTGGTCACCGGCATCGGCTTCCTGACCGGCACCGTCTCCAGCATCAGCATCTGGCTGCTCGAGACTTTTCCCGCCCTGCAAAATTTTGGCTAAGGCCCCGTAACAAGCGGGCCAGTTACGACGAAACTCGTCCATGCCGACGTTGCCGCGCCAAAACCGGCGCAGCCTTCGTGCGTATTTGATCGACCCGCCCGCCGGGCCTTCGCTTAACGAGATATTCCAGGGGCTTGCCCATGAACTTTATCGTCAATTTGCTCATCCTGCTGCCCGCAAGGATCGCATCGTATTTTCCATGGGCCGGACCGCTGCTGATGCGGCTGGTCGTCGGCTACACCTTCATGCTTTCCGGCTGGGGCAAGCTCAACGCCCTTCCCCAGGTGACCGAGAACTTCATCGGCTGGGGCATCCCGTTCCCGAAGATCCTCACCCCGTTCGTCTCGGGCGTGGAGTTTTTCGGCGGCGTCATGCTGATCCTCGGCCTGTTCACCCGGATCCCTGCCGCGATGCTGGCTGTGACGATGCTGGTCGCGATCAAATCGGCCAAATGGGGCGACGTCGATTCGCTGGAAACGCTGCTCGGCTTCGAGGAGATGACCTACTTCGCCGCCTTCATGTGGCTGGCGATCGCAGGCCCCGGCGCGGCTTCGATGGACCGGTTGCTGGTCAATGCCACCGGGCATGCGGGCGAATCGACCTGAACACGATGCTGTGACAGCGCGCAAAGTGTGAGCCCGGATTTGTCCGGGCCCGTAGCTCTCGCAACGACAGCTTCGGGAGCCATCATGAAACTCATCCGCATTGCCACGCTTGCCATCGCTGCCCTTGCGGCTTCTCCCTCAGTTGCCGCCGACGGACCGAAATGGAGCGGCTGGGACGACGAGTTGTTCGCCCGCGCCACCTCGCAGAAACGCTTCGTGATCCTCGATCTCGAAGCGGTGTGGTGCCACTGGTGCCACGTGATGGAAAAGACCACCTACGCGAACCCGCAGGTCCAGGAACTATTGGCCTCGAAATACCTGCCGGTGCGCGTCGACCAGGACGCCAACCCCGACCTCTCCAGCCGCTATGGCGACTGGGGCTGGCCGGCGACGATCGTGTTCGGTCCTGACGGCAGCGAGATCGCCAAGATCAGGGGATATATCGAACCCGAGCGGATGCAGGCGCTGCTCAAGGCCATCATCGACGATCCCTCGCCGGGACCATCGGTCGGCGAAGCCTTCGAGGTCAAGCCGTCCACATCGGCGTTTCTCGACAAGCAGCAGCGCACTGAACTCACCAAGAACGTCGACGAATCCTACGAAGAAAAACTCGGCGGCTGGGGCGAGAGCCAGAAATATATCGACGCCGACAGCATGGACCTCGCGATGACCCGCGCCGAGACCGGCGACGTCAACGCAACCAGGCGCGCAAGGCAGACGCTGGATGCCGCGCTGGCACTGATCGACCCGGTCTGGGGCGGCGTGTTCCAGTATTCCGAAGCCGGCTCCTGGAGCCATCCGCATTTCGAAAAGATCATGTCGTTCCAGGCGCAATACCTGCGGCAGTACAGCCAAGCCTATGCGCTGTGGAAGGACCCGAAATATCTCGCCGCCGGGCGCGACATCGAACGCTATCTCGCCGCCTTCCTGACCAGCCCCGACGGCGCGTTCTATGTCAGCCAGGACGCCGATCTCGACCACGACACCGATGGCCACACATACTACGCGCTATCCGACGGCGAACGCCGCAAGCTCGGCATGCCGCGCATCGACAAGAATTTGTATGCGCGCGAAAACGGCTGGGCGATCTCGGGACTGGCGGCCTACTACGACATCGCCAACGATCCCAGGGCGCTGGAGATGGCGCTGCGTGCAGCAAAATGGGTGATCGACAATCGCGCATTGCCGGATGGCGGTTTCCGCCATGGCGACAAGGATCGTGGCGGGCCATTTCTCGGCGATACCGTGACGATGGGTCAGGCCTTTCTCGATCTCTACGCCGCCACCGGAAACCGCGACTGGCTGACCTCGGCCGCCAAAGCCGGCGATTTCGTCGCGACCTTCCGCGACGACGCCGGAGGCTTCCTGACGTCGAAGACCTCGGAAGGCAAGACCGGCGTATTCGCCAGGCCCGCCAAGTTGATGGACGACCAGGTGCAGGTTATCCGTTTCATGAACCTGCTCAACCGCTACTACGGCAACGACCTCTATCGCGAGCAGGCCTCGCATGCGATGCGTTATCTCGCCAGCGCTTCAGCCGAGATGATACGTCCGCTCCCCGGCGTCTTGCTTGCCGACGAAGAGCTCGCGGTCGAGCCGACCCATATGACAATCGTCGGACACAAGGACGATGCGAAGGCGCAGGCGCTGCACGCCATCGCCCGCGCGCTGCCGGCCCGCTACAAGCGCCTCGAATGGCTGGATTTGCGCGAAGGCAAATTGCCCAATCCCGACGTCGAATATCCCGACCTCGGTGAGCCCGCGGCCTTTGCCTGCAGCAACCGCATCTGCTCGTTCCCCTCCTTCAATGCCGACGAATTGCAGGCCACCGTGAAGCAGATGGCGAAGCTGAAGCCGACGAGAGCCGCGCAGAACTAGAACCTCATGGTGCAGCGCAACGAAGCGCTTTGTTCGCAGCCTAATCGCCTGTAACGACACGTTTTCTCACAACTAACACGCGTGTCAGGCATCCCGGCCGCGCAACGAAATACTCAGAGGTCCCCGGGGTTAGACATGGACGGGTTGTCCAATCCCGAAAAAAGAAAATTTTCTTTCGAAACTCTGTAACCAAATCGCCCGATGCCCCGTAGCTGTGTCTGGATGAGCATTCAAATCACGGCGACGACGTCCTCCGGCGCCGCCACCGCGGTCTGATTGCTTTCCGCTACTCCCCCCTGCGTTGTGCGGGTCCGCGGTCCCTTGGGTCATCCTCTGGATGATGCCCAGGATTATCGGATGCCCACGGCGTGCCTTTTGTCTTCAAACAATCATCGAGGAGATCGTCATGAAGTTGAACTCCAAGTCCGGCGCCACGCTCGCCGCCGCAGCCGCCACCCTGTTCCTCGCCGGCGCCGTCGCCACCACTGCATCGAGCCCGGCCAACGCCGCGCAGGGCAAGTGCATGGCCGGCAATGCCTGCAAGGGCCAGAGCGCCTGCAAGGGCGGCGCGAACTCCTGCAAGGGCATGAACGCCTGCAAGGGCACCGGCTTCTCGATGACCTCGGCCGGCAAGTGCGCCGCGATGGGCGGCGCTTACGTCAAGGGTTGATCACAAATTACCAAAGAGGGTCCGGCATCCGCGCCGGGCCCTTCTTCGTTATGGCCTCTCCTTGTTGAGGCAAAGATTGAAAATAATTTAGCTGGTCGCGTAACCAATTCCGGGCGAAAGCGTAACTCTCACCAGGTGCAGCCTTGAACCACCGACGTCGTGGCTCGCGGACGATGTACCGACACCATGTAGGAGGATAAACATGAAGATGACTTCCAAGTCCGGCGCCGCCATTGCCGCCGCTGCAGCCACTCTGTTCCTGGCCGGTGCTACCATGTCGACCGTGTCCTACGCCGCCGGCGAAGGCCACTGCGTCGGCGCCAACGCCTGCAAGGGCCAGAGCGCCTGCAAGGGCGGCAACCACGCCTGCAAGGGCCAGAACGCCTGCAAGGGTCAGGGTTTCTCGGCCATGACCAAGGACAAGTGCGACGCCGCCAAGGGCAAGTTCGAGCCGGCGTAACGACTAATCCGGAGCTGGGGCCCGGTGTAGGCCGGGCCTCATTTCCGTGGTAATTTAATCGCCAGTTCGGGAGCTTCCCGTTGATTGGCGGTACCGTTGAAGCGGAGACGACATGAACGTCGCCAGCAAATTGCCTGATAATTCGGCGACGGCGCGCGCAGACCGGCCGATGCAATCCGATAAGCCGCCCTTCCTCGGCTTCGGTCTCGGACTTCGCCACCAGCATTATGACGAGATCCTGAGCGGCAACCCTGAGATCGACTGGTTCGAGGTCATCAGCGAAAACTACATGATCCCGGGCGGCAAGCCGCTGAAGACACTGGATCGGATCCGCGAGCGTTTTCCGGTCGTGATGCACGGCGTTTCGATGTCGATCGCCTCCACCGCGCCGCCCAATTTCGAATATCTGCTAGGCCTGAAGGACCTGGCGCGGCGGGTCGAGCCGAAATGGATATCGGACCATCTGTGCTGGACCGGCGTGCACGGCAAGAACCTGCACGACTTGCTGCCGATCCCCTACACATCGGAGGCGCTCGACCACGTCGTCAGCCGCGTACAACTGGTGCAGGATTTCCTCGGCCGTCCGCTCACGCTCGAAAACGTCTCGACCTACGTCCAGTTCAACAATTCCGAAATGACGGAATGGGAATTCCTGTCCGAGCTGTCGCGCCGCTCCGGTTGCTGGCTGCTGTTCGACATCAACAACGTCTATGTCTCGGCCTTCAACCACGGCTACGACCCGATGACCTTCCTCAACGGCATTCCCGCCGATCGCGTCGTGCAATTCCACATGGCCGGACACAGCCACATGGGCACCCACATCATCGACACCCACGACCATCCGGTGTGCGAGGATGTCTGGGATCTCTATGTCGCGGCCCTGAAGCGGTTCGGCCGGGTCTCGACCATGATCGAGCGCGACGACAACATTCCGCCGCTCGTCGAACTGCTCGAGGAGGTCAAGCGAACCCGGGAGATCGCCGACAAGGTGTTGCCGGCCGTGGGCATGCATGCGGGATGAGTAACTCGTCCGGGATGAGCGATTTCGCGCGACAGCAGGCTGAATTCCAGCGCGGCATCCTTGATGGCGACGATACCGTGCTGGCGGAAATCCTCGATAGCCCGCGCGAAAAGCGCGACACGCTGTTCGGCGTCTATCGCTACGCCTACGGCTCGCGGCTGGTCGATGCGATGCGCAACGATCACGAGTTGCTGCACATCTATCTCGGCGACGAGATGTTCGACGAGATGGGCCATGCCTATGCCAAGGCGCACCCGTCCGGGCACCCGAACCTGCGCTGGTTCTCGCAAGGCCTGCCTGATTTCCTGAAATCAGCCGAGCCGTATTCGAACTATCCAGTGCTGTCGGACCTCGCCGCACTGGAGAAAGCCCTCAACGATGCCTTCGACGCCACGGAAGCCCCGGTGGTCGAGCTATCCGATATGGCCGGCTTTTCTCCGGACGTCTGGCCCCGTCTCGAATTCGCTCCGCATCCCAGCGCCGCGAGACTGGACCTCGTGACCAACGCCTCGGCGGTCTGGCTGGCGCTCAAGAACGAAGAGACCCCGCCCGACGCGGCTACACTGGAAGAGCCCGCGCGGCTGCTAATGTGGCGTCAGGACACGACGCCGATGTTCCGCGAGCTGTCGGCCGAGGAGGCCATGATGTGGGATGAGGCCGCCAACGGCGTCCCGTTCGGCGTGCTCTGCGAAATGCTCGCGACCTATGACGACCCCGACGGCGCGGCAGCGCGCGGCGCGGGTTATCTGCACGGCTGGATCACTTCGGGAATTTTGGCGGGCGTTTCCGTCGGCGCTTAGATGAGATGAAAGGCCGGCCATGAATACTGAAAGGCTGGCCGCGGACACCGATCGCCATTTCATCGAACGATTGACGTGGGACGAGGTTAACAGGCGCATCGAGGACGGCGCACCCGCGATATTGCCGATCGGCGCCGCTGCCAAGCAGCATGGCTTCCACCTTCCCCTCAACACCGACCGCCTGCAGGCCGAATGGCTGGCAGCCGGCATGGCCGCCACGATCGACGCTCTGATCTGGCCGACGCTGACCTACGGCCATTATCCTGCCTTTGTCGGTTACGCCGGAAACTGCAGCCTCTCGGCGGCGACGTTCGAAAAACTGGTGCACGAAGTTGCCGCGGCCATTCTCGGCAACGGATGCCGGAAGCTGCTGCTGCTCAATACCGGAATCAGCACGCTGGCGCCGGTCGATCGCGCGCTGGCGCGTCTCGATGCCGCCAGGGTGAAGCATGTGTGGACCCACGGCGGCCCGCGCTATCCCCTCGTCGTGAAACAGCTCTCGCAACAGGGCCACGGCAGCCACGCCGATGAACTCGAGACGTCGCTGATGCTGGCGCTGGCGCCGCATCTCGTCGACATGGCGCGCGCCGAGGCCAGCCCTGCCGTGACGGCGGATACGCCGGGGCCGCTGACACCGTCGGACCAGGATTCGCCGAACTACAGCCGTTCCGGCAGCTATGGCGATCCGACGCTGGCGACGCCGGCAAAGGGCGAAATGCTGCTCGCCGCCATCCTCGACGATCTCAACGAGCATGCGACCGCCTTCGTGGCAGCGCCCGCCGATTCGAGACCCGTCGCGATGCAAGGCGAGGTGCAATGAGAAACGCCGCAGCCTTTCGCTGGATCGTGGCCGGCGCCGTCATCGCGGCCATGCTGGCCGGCGTCGTTTCCTTCCGCGCCGATGCGCAGTCGGAATACATGCGCGGCGATCGCATGCCCTACGATGCCTTCGACCGTTTGCCCCGGACCGATCTCGACCTCGCAGGCGCCACCATCCATGTCGCCTTTGCACCGGGCGACATCGCCTTGCCCAAGGACAAGGTGCTGGACTGGATCCGGATGTCGGCCAAGGCAGTCTCGACCTATTACGGCCGCTTTCCCGTCAACTCGCTGCGGTTGCTGCTGGTGCCGGTCGATGGCGGGCGCATTCGCGGCGGCACCACATGGGGCTATCGCGGCGCCGCCATTCGTATTCCGCTCGGCCGCGACTCCAATGAAGAGGTGCTGCGGCGCGATTGGGTAATGGTGCATGAGATGGTGCACACCGCCTTGCCCGATCTGGACCAGCGCTACGGCTGGCTGTCGGAGGGCCTCGCCGTCTATATCGAGCCGATTGCGCGGGTGCAGGCCGGCGACTTGCCCGCGAACATGATCTGGCAGGACATGATGCGCGACATGTCCAAGGGCCTGCCCGAGAGCGGCGACCAGGGCCTCGACAATACCGACACCTGGGGCCGCAAATATTGGGGCGGCGCGATGTTCTGCCTGCTCGCCGACATCGAAATCCGCAAACGAACCAATAATCGCGCCGGCCTGCAGGACGCGATGCGCGGCGTGCTGGCGGCCGGCGGCAATCACGAACAGGACTGGTCGCTGGAGCGCGTGCTTTCCACCGCCGACAAGGCGGTCGGTGTCGACGTGCTGACAAGGCTTCACAACGAGATGGGACCAAAGCCGGTTACGCCCGACCTCGCCGCGCTGTGGCGCGATCTCGGGCTGAAATCGCTGGGCGCAAGCGTCGAGTTCGACGACACGGCGCCGCTCGCCGCAATCCGCAAGGCCATCACCGCGCCGCACGCCGGCTGAGCCTTTTCCCACACGCAACCGAGCAGCTTTGCACGGGCTGGCTTTTCGCCGCGCGATATCGGAAGGTTTCCCGACGTGTTGCGCAGAGAGCCCGATTTGATGACCGAGACTACGTCGAAGAACGCCAACTGGCCGGTGTTTCGCTCGCTGGCCGGGTTTCGCCCGAGCGATTTGCCGGGCGACCTGATCGCGGGGTTGACGCTGGCCGCCATCGCGATCCCGGAACAGATGGCCACCGCCCGGCTCGGCGGGTTCTCGCCGCAGATCGGGTTCTTCGCCTTCATCGCGGGTTCGCTCGGCTTTGCCATGCTCGGCAGCAACCGCTTCCTGTCCTGCGGCGCGGATTCGACCATTACGCCGATCTTTGCCGGCGGACTGGTGCTGATGGCAGCCTCGGGCTCGCCGGATTACCAGACACTTGCGGTCGCGCTGGCGCTGATGGTCGGCAGCATCCTCGTCATCGGCAGTCTGTTTCGTCTCGGCTGGATCGCCAACCTGCTCTCGACGCCGGTCACGGTCGGCTTCCTCGCCGGCATTTCCGTGCACATCCTGGTCTCGCAAATGCCGGCCGTGCTCGGGCTGGCGTCGCCGAAAGGCCCGACGCTCGACAAGATCGCAGCTCTGGCGCAGCATCTCGGCGAGAGCAATTTCTACACGCTGTGCATCGGCTTCGGGGTGCTCGCCATCGTTGCCGGTTCGGAAAAGGTCAGCGCGCGGATTCCCGGCGCGTTGATCGGCCTGGTCGGCGCCACCGCGGCGGTGATCCTGGGCCACCTCGAAAGCAAGGGCGTCAACGTCGTCGGCGCCGTGCCGGGAACGCTGCCGACGCCGTCGCTTCCCGACCTCGCCCCGGAGCGCTGGGTCAAGCTGGCCCCGCTGGCGTTCCTGATTGCGATCGTCGTGATGGTGCAGACCGCAGCGACCACGCGCTCCTTCCTTTCCGATCCCGACAAGCCGGCCGATGTCGATCGCGATTTTCTCGGCGCCGGCGCCGGCAGCATTCTGGCCGGCGTATTCGGTGCGTTTCCGGTCAACGCCAGTCCGCCGCGGACCGGCATCGTGTCGGAGACCGGCGGACGCACCCAGATCGCGGGACTGTTTGCCGCTGCGATCGTGCTGGCACTATTGGCGTTCGGCGCCACGCTGTTGCAGCACGTCCCGGAAGCAGCCCTTGGCGGCGTGCTACTGTTCGTGGCGCTGCGGATCATCCGCGTGAAACAGATCGTCGCGATCTTTCAGCAATCGTTCGGCGAGTTCCTGCTGATCGTGGCAACCGCTGCGGCCATCATCGTGCTGCCGATCGAACAGGGCGTCGCCGTCGGCATCACCTTTTCGCTGCTGCATGGCATCTGGACCACGACGCGGGCGCGGCTGGTTGAATTCGATCGCGTGCCCGGCACCACCATCTGGTGGCCCGCCAGTTCGCACGTGGTCGGCGAGCGAAACCCCGCTGTCGCCGTCGTCGGACTGCAGGCCCCGCTGTCGTTCCTCAACGCCGATAATTTTCGTGCCGACGTGCTGAAGGTAGTCACTGGCGCTGCTCCGAAGCCGCGGCTGCTGGTGATCGAAGCCAGCGGCATCGTCGAGATCGATTTCACCGCGGCGCAGATCCTGCTCGACCTCATCAAGCGATGCCAGGCCGGTGACGTGACGGTTGCCATGGCGCGACTGGAATCGACCCGGGCGCAGGAAGCATTCGAACGCTTCGGACTCTATGACATCCTGTCCCGAGACCGCATCTTTTTCAGTGTCGAGGAAGCAGTTCGCAAACTGAGCGGAAAGGCGTGAGCGTCACGCCACCGACCCGATCCGTTCCAGCTCCGAAGCGTTGAAGACCTGCAGGACGCCGTCGGAGAGCGCCAGCACGCCGCGGTCGCGGAAAGCACTGAAGACCCGGCTGACATGGACCGGGGTCAACCCGACCGCATCCGCGATATGCTGCTGGCGCAGTGGAAGCGAATAGCGTCCGTCGCGGACCACGCTCCGGGCCGCAACGCGCGACATCAACTGCAGAAGCAGATGGGCGATGCGCTCCTCGGCCGAGAACTGGCCCAGTGCCGTCGCCAGTTCGGTCGCGTCCTGACATTCGTCGATACAAGATTTGGCGACCGCCCATCGGACGCCTGAATCGGTGGCGCACATCTCGTGGATCTTCGAGCGTGCAAAACCGCTGATCTGGACTTCGGTCAGCGCCTTGACCGAAAAGTGGAACGTCTCGTCGAAGATGGTGATGGTCGAAAAGATATCGCCGGGCAGCAAAAACTGCAGGATCTGCCTGCGTCCGTCGGCAAGCTGGAAATAGCGGAAGGCCCAGCCGGTGCAGACCACAAATATATCGCCGGAGATTTGATTTCGGGCCGCGATTTGCTGGCCCGGCCGCGCCGCAAAGAAACGTTGCCAGCCCTGCTTGGGAGCGGGTGCAACCTCTTCCGGAGACGATCCGAGCAGCTTCCCGCAAAGGCCAGATTGACGATTGGGACAGGTTACGCAAAGCGACGCGTTCATTCGTATCTATGCCTAACCGGCTCTCAAGTTTGTCCTAAGCGGCATGGATCCGCAGATTGTTGGCAGCTCTTCACAGCCGCAAATTGAAGCTAGCGATACTGCAAACCAATTGCAAGTTGGAGACAATCAACCGACCGATTTGACCCACGACCGTCAATGGCCGCGCTCGAACGCAATCCCGATCGGCCCGACGCCTTAATGCAGATCAACAACATAGATCAAGTTATGGCGTGCTGGATTTAACCGGGAATCAACTTAGCTTCCCCGCGTTGTAAAAATCCTCGTCAGCCACGTTGCGTCAGCGTCTTCCGAAGACGAATAGCCGACAAAACCTTATTGGAAATCAAATTTGGAGAGAAATGTTGATGACGCACGCAATCGTATCCGACGGCAGTCAAGACCGCGAAATCCGGATGCGCTTCATGCGCATCGATGCCGCGACCGGCAAGTTGCTGCGTGAGTTCTGGGAGGTCGTCGAACCGGCATTGCCGGAGGTGCTCGATGGCTTTTATCGACATGTCACCAGGGAGCCCAAACTCGCGCAGATGATCGGCAGCGACATCCCACGTCTGAAGGCGGCCCAGGGTTCGCATTGGGCACGGCTGTTCAACGGCCGTTTCGATCACGAATACATGCAGGGCGTGCGGACGATCGGCCTCATCCACAACAAGATCGGGCTGGAGCCGCGCTGGTACATCGGCGGATACAATTTCGTACTAAGCCAACTCACCACGCTCGCCGTCAGGCGTTATCGCTGGAGACCAGCCCACCTCTCCGCGGTATCGACGGCGCTGAATTGCGCCGTGATGCTCGATATGGATATCGCGATTTCGGTCTATCAGGAGGCCATGCTGGCGGATCGCGAACGGGAGCAAAACAAGATCACCACGGCGATCCAGGACTTCGACGGCCAAATGCAGACCGTGCTGCGCACCGTCGGCGGTTCGGTGGCAAATCTGGAAAGCGCCGCCGGCGTTCTGGCCGCCAACGCCGAACAGTCGACCAGGCAATCGACCGCTGTGGCCGCAGCCTCGGAAGAGGCATCGGCCAACGTCCAGGCCGTCGCTTCCGCCACGGAACAACTGACGTCGTCGGTCAAGGAAATCGGCCGGCAGGTTTCGGAATCCACCAGGATCACGGGCAAGGCGGTGGAACAGGCGGGCCAGTCCAGTGCCAGCATGCAGGACCTGGCGCAAGCGGCACAGAGAATCGGCGCCGTTGTCGAGTTGATCAATACCATCGCCGGGCAAACCAACCTGCTGGCGTTGAACGCCACCATCGAAGCCGCGCGCGCCGGCGAGGCGGGCCGGGGCTTTGCGGTCGTGGCGTCCGAGGTCAAGGCACTGGCCGAACAGACCGCCAAGGCCACCGATGAAATCGGCCAGCAAATTCTGGCGATCCAGGGCGCGACCAGGCAGTCGGTCGGCTCGATCGAGGAAATCGCGGCGACCATCGCCGCGGTCAACGAGATCGCAACCGCAATTGCGGCAGCGGTCGAGCAACAGGGAATGGCAACGGCTGAAATCGCTCGCAACATCCAGAACGCCGCGCGCGGCACCCAGGACGTTTCGAGCAACATCGGCGGCGTCAACCAGGCGGCAAGCGAAACCGGTCAAACCGCGACGCGGCTGCTATCCTCCGCGACCGAGTTGTCGCAGCAATCCGAGACGCTTCGTACCAGCGTCGAAAATTTCTTCGCGGAAATCCGTGCTTCCTGACGTCAGCCGGGCAGCAGGCGGGCTCTTCAAGGACGGCCAGATGACACCCTTATCAAATCGCCCGCCTGATGCATTGATCTTGCAGTACCTCGGCGCGGCCGTGATGCTGTGCTGGAGTCGTCTGCCGCTGGGGGCCAGGGAGTTGATCCTGCAGCAGGCCGACGACGTGATCGGGCTCGCGCCGCTCCCGCAGACCAAAAGCGCGATCGTGAAGCTGTTATTGCGCAATACCAAGGCGCAGTGGGTGGCTTCCCTGCCCTCGGCCAGAAAGCCGTGAATTCCATCGCCAGCCGCGGGCGACGGCAAGCATCGGGCTAATCCGCCGGAACGATCTTGCCCGGGTTGAAAATGTTCTGCGGGTCGAGCGCCTGCTTCAGCGCGCGCATGGCGTCGATCGCCTCGCTGCCGAGTTCGGCCTTGAGGTATTTCTGCTTGCCCTGCCCGATGCCGTGCTCGCCGGTGCAGGTGCCGTCCATCGCCTGCGCCCGCTCGACCAGGCGATGCATGAACTCCTCGCCGCGCGCCATCTCGTCGGGATTGTCGACGTCGCAGACCAGCGAGCAGTGGAAGTTGCCGTCGCCAACGTGCCCGACGATCGGCGACAGCAGATTGAGCCGCTTCAGGTCTTCCTCGGTCTCGGTGACGCAATCGGCGAGCCGCGAGATCGGCACGCAGACGTCGGTTGCGACCACGCCGGCGCCGGGTCGCAGCGCCTTCACCGACCAGTAGGCGTCATGGCGCGCCTGCCACAGCTTGGTGCGGTCTTCCGGCTTGGTGGTCCAGGTGAATTCGCCACCGCCGCATTCGGCAGCAAGTTCCTTGAAGTTCTTCGACTGCTCGGCGACTTCGTTGGCGCTGCCGTGGAATTCCAGCAACAGCAGCGGCGTCTCCGGCAACGTCAGTTTCGAATAGGAATTGCAGGCGCGCACCTGCTCGGCATTAAGCAGTTCGATGCGCGCGACGGGAATGCCGGTCTGGATGGCGAGAATGGTCGCCTGACAGGCGCCGCGCACCGTCTCGAACGAGCAGGCGGCGGCCGCGATGGTGTCGGGAATGCCGCGCAGCTTGATGGTGAGTTCGGAGATGATGCCGAGCGTGCCTTCGGCGCCGACGAACAGATGCGTCAGGTCGTAACCGGCGGAGGATTTCTTCGCCCGCGTCCCGGTCGTGATGATCTCGCCGTCGCCGCGCACCACTTTGAGCGCCAGCACATTGTCGCGCATGGTGCCGTAGCGCACCGCGTTGGTGCCGGAGGCGCGGGTCGACGCCATGCCGCCGAGCGAGGCGTCGGCGCCGGGATCGATCGGGAAGAACACGCCCTGGTCGCGCAGGTGCTCGTTCAGCGCCTTGCGGGTGACGCCGGGCTGGATCACGCAGTCGAGATCGTCGGCGTGAACCTCCAGCACCTTGTTCATGTCGCGCAGGTCGATGCAGACGCCGCCGGCGGGCGCGTTGACCTGGCCCTCCAGCGAGGTGCCGGTGCCGAACGCGATGACGGGAACGCGATGTTTGGCGCATATCCGCACCACGTCCTGGATGTCGAGGGTTTCCTGCGCCATCACCACCGCGTCCGGCGGCTGGGTCGGCAGCCAGGTGGTGGTATGGGCATGCTGCTCGCGCACCGCCTGCGAGGTGATCAGCCGGTTGCCAAACCGCGCCGCCAGCGCCTCAACCGCTTTCGCCACCGCCTGCGGCTCCGGCCGCTGCGGATTGTTCGTTATCGTCATCGCCACGCAATATTCCTCCCGGCTTTGAGCCGACCGTGGCAAAGGATATAAAAGGGGTCAAGACAACAAAGGGCAAGAACCAAGGGAATGCTGATGACGACTGGCGCCGCGACCGAGAACAGCCTCAAGGATATGCCGCTACCGCCGGCCCCGTTCCTGTCATCGGTGATGCAGGTCGAGCCGCAATGGATCGACTATAACGGCCATCTCAACATGGCCTATTACAACGTGATGATGGACCGCGCGATCGACGAAATGTGGCTGCAACTCGGGATCGGACCGGCCTACATGAAGGAGCGCCACGGCTCGACCTTCACCGCCGAGTGCCATGTGCGCTACCTGCGCGAAATCCACCTCGGCGATCCCGTGCAGATATCAGTGTATCTGCTGGCGTCCGACGAAAAGCGCATCCACACCTTCGAGGAACTGCGGCACGCGACCGAGGGCTGGATATCCGCCACCTCGGAGAACATGACCGTGCATATCGACATGAATGCCCGGAAGGTCGCGCCGTTTCCACTGGACATCCAGGCCCGTATCCGCGCGGTGGTTGAAAAGCATGCCACCATCGCGCGGCCCGAGGGCACCGGACGCAAGGTCGCGATGCCCTCGAAATAATCGCTTTCTATCCGGTGCCGCTAGACCCGGCTGCTGCGTCCGCGCGCCAACCCGACCACGGCCGAGACCAGGAACAGGACGATGGCGATGAAGAAAATCGCCTTGGCGATTTCGATGGAGACGCCGGCGATGCCGCCGAAGCCCAGGACACCCGCGATCAGTGCGATGACCAGAAACGTCACAACCCAGCTCAGCATGACACGACCTCTGTTTTCCGTTTCGTCTTCGATGGCCACGACCAAAACTGTCGCGCATCGGCTGCAGAACTAATCCGCCCTGGGAATGATGGTTCCTGCCGCCAAACCTGCGAAATTTGACGGTTGGCGCGGAACCAAACCGGTGAGGCCGGGCAAAAGCCAGCCCGCAAGAACGCCGGGGTAAAACCTGTCAAAACGGCCGATCAGGCCCTATATGGCCCTTAATCCCTGCTATGAAGGCTCCCCTTCATCGCCCCACGGTGCCATCGTGGGGACAACACGATTCGCGAATGACCGAGCCGAGCAAATTGCCCCATCACGGCGTCCCCGAGCACCAGCCTGCGGCTGGCGGCATCGCCGCGCGTGCGCGGGCTGCGGCCGGTCCGCAATATCTCACCGGACTCAACCCGGAGCAACGTGACGCGGTGGTGTCGCTGGACGGTCCGGTTCTGGTGCTGGCGGGCGCCGGCACCGGCAAGACCCGCGTGCTGACCACCCGTATCGCCCACATCCTGAGCCAGGGCCGTGCCCGGCCGCATGAAATCCTGTCGGTGACCTTCACCAACAAGGCGGCGCGCGAGATGAAGCACCGCCTCGGCCAGATGCTCGGCCAGGCCGTCGAGGGCATGCCGTGGCTCGGCACCTTCCATTCGATCGGCGGCCGCATCCTGCGCATCCACGCCGAACTGGTGCAGCTCAAGTCCAACTTTACCGTGCTCGATGTCGACGATCAGGTCCGCTTGTTGAAGCAGCTGCTGCAGGCCGAGAACATCGACGACAAGCGCTGGCCGGCGCGGATGCTGGCAGGCCTGATCGACGGCTGGAAGAACCGCGGCCTGACGCCTTCACAGGTGCCGGCGGGCGAAGCCGCCGTGTTCGGCAATGGCAAGGGCGGCAAGCTCTACGCCAGCTATCAGGAGCGGCTCAAGATCCTCAACGCCGCCGACTTCGGCGATCTCTTGCTGGAGAACATCCGGCTGTTCCGCGAGCACCCGGATGTGCTCCGGCAATACCAGAACCGCTTCAAGTTCATTCTGGTCGATGAATATCAGGACACCAACGTCGCACAGTATCTGTGGCTCCGGCTGCTGTCGCAGGCACCATCGCGCGCGGGCACGCCGCTGTCGGCGATCATTCCGGGGGCGATCGATGCTGTCGTTCCGGGCGAGCCAACCTCCCCAGTCATTCCGGGGCGCATCGAAGATGTGAACCCGGAAGGTCGAGGTGAAGAGGACTCATCTCGAACTTCCGGGTCTGGTCCTTCGGACCATCCCGGAATGACGCCAGGGCAGCCGCTCAAAAACATCTGCTGCGTCGGCGACGACGACCAGTCGATCTATGGCTGGCGCGGCGCCGAGGTCGACAACATCCTGCGCTTCGAGCACGATTTCCCCGGCGCCAAGGTCATCCGCCTCGAACGCAACTACCGCTCCACCGGCCACATCCTCGCCGCCGCCTCGCATCTGATCGCGCACAACGAAGGCCGGCTCGGCAAGACGCTGCGCACCGAGGACGTCGACGGCGAGAAGGTCACCGTCACCGGCTCGTGGGATTCCGAAGAGGAAGCCCGCGCCATCGGCGAGGAGATCGAGGAGCTGCAGCGCTCCGGCGAGAACCTCAACCAGATCGCGATCCTGGTGCGGGCCTCGTTCCAGATGCGCGAGTTCGAAGACCGCTTCGTCACGCTCGGACTTTCATATCGCGTGATCGGCGGTCCCCGGTTCTACGAGCGCGCCGAAATCCGCGACGCGCTGGCTTACCTGCGCGTGATCAATTCGCCGGCCGACGATCTCGCCTTCGAGCGCATCGTCAACGTGCCCAAGCGCGGCCTCGGCGACGCCACGGTGCAGATGCTGCACGACCACGCCCGCAAGCGCCGCATTCCGCTGTTCGAAGCCGCCCGTGCCGTGGTCGCGACCGACGAGCTGAAGCCGAAAGCGCGCGGCAGCTTGCGCGACCTGATCCTGCACTTCGACCGCTGGCGCGCCCGCCGCGAGGTGACCTCGCATACTGAACTCGCCGAAGTCGTGCTCGACGAAAGCGGCTACACCGACATGTGGCAGAAGGACCGCTCGGCGGACGCCGCCGGCCGGCTCGACAACCTCAAGGAACTCATTCGCTCGATGGAAGAGTTCGAGAATCTTCAAGGATTTCTCGAACACATCTCGCTGGTGATGGACCGCGATGGCGGTCCGGACGAGGAAGCGGTGTCGCTGATGACGCTGCATTCCGCCAAGGGCCTCGAATTCGACAACGTGTTCCTGCCCGGCTGGGAGGAAGGCCTGTTTCCGAGCCAGCGCACGCTCGACGAACAGGGCCGCGCCGGGCTGGAGGAAGAACGTCGCCTCGCCCATGTCGGCCTGACCCGCGCCCGCCGCCGCGCCAAATTGTATTTCGCCACCAACCGCCGCATCCACGGCACCTGGTCGACCACGATCCCGTCGCGCTTCCTCGACGAGTTGCCGTCGCATAACGTCGAGATCACGGAATCCAAAGGCGGCTCCGGCTGGGGCGGCAGCGGCGGCTATGGCGCCTCGCGCTTCGACAATGTCGAATCCTTCGGCTCCAGCTACAGCACGCCGGGCTGGCAGCGCGCGCAGGCCAACCGCGCCAAAAATCGCAGCGGCGGCGGACAGGCCCGCGGCGGCTTCGACGAGACCCAGTCGTCCTATGGCAGTTCGCGCGGCGACAGTTTCTCGCGCAACAAGCGCGGCCCGATGGTGATCGAGGGCGAACTGGTGGCGAAATCCACCGGCACCGTGTCCGAATTCTCGCTCGACGACCGCGTCTTCCATCAGAAATTCGGCTACGGCCACGTGGTGAAGATCGACGGCAACAAGCTGACCATCGCGTTCGAAAAGGCCGGCGAGAAGAAGGTGGTCGATAGCTTCGTGGAGCGGGTGTAGCCCGCCCGGCCGCCAGCCGTAAAAGCCGACGAACTTCCGTAACATTTGAACGAATTAACTGACCGAAAACTCGCAGGTGCTGGAGTAGCGTTTCCAGACTGCGATTACTGGGTCCGTTCATAAGAGTTACCGAACCATGAACAAGCCAAATCCGTTCCTCGACGAGCTCGACGCGGTCGTGTCGCGCGGCACTCCGGAGAGCCGGGCGCGGGCGCTGTGGCACACCACCGACCTGATGATGGCGGGCCATTACAGCGAAGACGAGATCTGGACCTTCGGCGCCGTCATCGGCCGGCTCGCGGACGAGATCGAGATCACCGCCCGCGCCAAGCTCGCCAAGCGGCTGGCCCGCTTCAACGATGCGCCGGTCAACGTCATCAACAAGCTCGCCTTCGACGATTCGATCAACGTCGCCGCGCCGATCCTGCTGGAGTCCGAACGGCTCGAGCCTTACGCGATGGTCGCCAATGCCTGCCTCAAGAGCCAGATGCACATGCTGGCGATCTCGAAGCGCGAGACCCTGGTCGAGATGGTCACCGACGCGCTGGTGACCCGCGGCAACCCGGAGGTCGTGACCTCCCTCGCCGCCAATGACGGCGCGAAATTCTCGGAGGACGGCTATCGGCACATGGTCGAACAGGCCGAGGGAAATTCCGCGCTTGCCGAACGGCTCGGCCTGCGCCGGGACATCCCGCGACATGTGTTCGAGCAGTTGGTCGCGAAAGCCTCGGACGAAGTGAAGAACCGGCTGCAACGCGAACGCCCCGACATGGTCAAGCCGATCCACTCGGCGGTGGCTGACGTCGCGAGCAAGCTGCAGTCGAAGCTCGGTCGCGATTCGAAGAGCTATGCCACCGCAAAGCAGGCGGTGGCCTCCCTGCACCGCCAAGGCAAATTGAACGAGAACAGCATTTCCGGCTATGCCCGGGCCCGCAAGGTGGAAGAAGTCAGCATCGGACTTTCGCTGCTGTGTAGCCTGCCGGAAGACATGGTCGAGCGCGCCGTGCTGGACATGAACCGGGGAACGCTGCTGACCCTCGCCAGGGCGCTCCGCTTCTCCTGGGATACCACGATGTCCCTATTGTTCCTCGGCGCCAGGGATCACCGAATTCCGTCAAAGGAACTGAAGGGCCTCGAAGAGGAATTTCGTCGCCTCAACATCGAGACGTGCCGCGGCATCCTGAAATCCCATCAGAAGGCCCCTGCTCTCGCCAAATAGCGAAATATCGAAAACAACCCCATGCAAAGTAGAAATGGGGCCGCCGGGCACGCCTCAGCGAAATAGGCCGGCCTGACGCATTTTCCGCGGCGCCGAGCTTGCGCCGCTGCATTCGCGTTCCTATTTCAGGGAACTCGCCCCAGATCAGGCCTGCCGCGCCTTTCGATCGCTCCCGCATTTCCTGGTCACCCAACATGCTTGCCACGTCACCGATCATTTCCGTATCGAACCTGTCGAAAACCTACGGCTCCGGCTTCAAGGCGCTGAACGGCATCAATCTCGACATCAACAAGGGCGAGATATTCGCCCTGCTCGGCCCGAACGGCGCCGGCAAGACCACGCTGATCAGCATCATCTGCGGCATCGCCAACCTGAGCGAAGGCAGGGTGATGGTGAACGGCTTCGACATCAACCGCGACTATCGCGCCGCGCGCTCGCTGATTGGCCTGGTGCCGCAGGAACTGCACACCGACGCCTTCGAGTCGGTGTGGGCCACCGTCAGTTTCAGCCGCGGCCTGTTCGGCAAGCCGAAGAACCCTGATCACATCGAGAAGGTTCTGAAGGACCTGTCACTGTGGGACAAGAAGGACAACAAGATCGTCACGCTTTCCGGCGGCATGAAGCGCCGCGTGATGATCGCGAAAGCGCTGTCGCACGAGCCGCAGATCCTGTTTCTCGACGAGCCGACCGCGGGCGTCGACGTCGAGCTGCGCAAGGGCATGTGGGAAGTGGTGCGGGCGCTACAGGCCTCCGGCGTCACCATCATCCTGACCACGCACTACATCGAAGAGGCCGAGGAGATGGCCGATCGCATCGGCGTCATCAACAAGGGCGAGATCATCCTGGTCGAGGACAAGGCCGGCCTGATGCAGAAGCTCGGCAAGAAGGAGTTGAAGCTGCATCTGCAAAACAAGATCGACGCCATCCCCGAAGCGCTCGCCGCCTACCATCTCGAACTGTCCGAGGACGGCCGCTCCGTGACCTACGACTACGATACCAAGGGCGATCGCACCGGCATCACCAGTCTTCTGAGCGATCTCCGCAACGCCGGCATCCGCATCTCCGATCTCGATACGCGGCAATCCTCGCTGGAAGACATCTTCGTCAGCCTGGTGAGGGCGCCATGAATTATCGGGCGATCCGCGCGATCTATCTGTTCGAAATGGCGCGCACCTGGCGTACGCTACTGCAAAGCATCGTCTCGCCCGTGGTATCGACCTCGCTGTATTTCGTGGTGTTCGGCGCCGCGATCGGCTCGCGCATCACCTCGGTCGAAGGCGTCAGTTACGGCACCTTCATCGTACCGGGACTGGTGATGCTATCGGTGCTGACCCAGAGCATCGCCAACGCCTCGTTCGGCATCTACTTTCCGAAATTCGTCGGCACGATTTACGAGATCTTGTCGGCGCCGATCTCCTATCTGGAAATCGTGATCGGCTATGTCGGCGCGGCCGCCACCAAGTCGATCATCCTCGGGCTGATCATCCTCGCCACTGCGGCGCTGTTCGTGCCGCTGCACATCCATCATCCGATCTGGATGCTGACCTTCCTGGTGCTGACGGCGGTTACCTTCAGCCTGTTCGGCTTCATCATCGGCATCTGGGCCGACGGTTTCGAGAAGCTGCAGATGATCCCGATGCTGGTGGTGACGCCGCTGACGTTCCTCGGCGGCAGCTTCTATTCCGTCAACATGCTGCCGTCGGGCTGGCGCACCATCACGCTTCTCAACCCGGTGGTCTATCTGATCTCGGGCTTCCGCTGGAGCTTTTACGAGATCGCCGACGTCAGCGTCAGCCTCAGCCTCGGCATGACCGTCGGCTTCCTAGCGGTCTGCATGATCGTGGTGTGGTGGATCTTCAAGACTGGATACAGGCTGAAGAACTGACCTCTCCACCTTGTCATGGCCGGGCTTGTCCCGGCCATC
>Ga0209023_10001944_pt1 | contig 26721 bp, 26 predicted proteins | sample LakOneMetagenome_FD_187468 | JGI IMG/M metagenome (GOLD analysis project Ga0209023, IMG submission 187468) | Freshwater and sediment microbial communities from Lake Erie, Canada (SPAdes) (version 2) | ecosystem: Environmental > Aquatic > Freshwater > Lentic | place: Lake Erie, Canada...
CCGGCGCGACCCGCTGGAAACCGCATGGTCCTGCTTCCGCCAGCCGTTCTACCAGTTACCGCATTTTTCCTGCGACTTCGCCGACATCGCCGCCTGCCTGCGGGGTTGCGAACGGGCGATGGATGCGATCCGTGCACGCGATCCAGAGTGCGTGCGGCTGTTCCGCTATGAGGATTTGATCGCCCACCCGGAAGCCCGCGTGCGTGAACTGCTTTCCGCCTGCGGCCTCGCCTTCGACCCGGCCTGCCTCGACTTCCACCGCGCCGGGCGCAGCGTGCGTACCGCCAGCGCGTCGCAGGTGCGGCAACCATTGCGCGGCGACACCGCGCGCGCCGCCGGCTACGGCGCGCGGCTCGACCCGCTGCGCAAGGCGCTGGGGCTGTCGCCGGCCTGAATTCGCGCAGCGGCGTTTTTGTCGGAGAATAGGATCATGGACAACCTGCTCATCGTCACCACCGGCGGTACCATCGACAAGGTGTATTTCGACGACAAGTCGGACTACCAGGTCGGTGAACCGCAGATCGGCCGCATCCTCGAGGAACTCGGCGTCGCGTTCCGCTTCCGCGTGATCCCGCTGATCCGCAAGGACTCGCTGCACATCGGCGCGGCCGATCGCGAGTTGCTGCGCGCCACCATCGCCGCGCAGGACGAGGACAAGGTGCTCGTCACCCACGGCACCGACACCATGGTCGAGACCGCGAAGGTGCTCGCGAGCATCGCCCGCAAGACCATCATCCTCACCGGCGCGCTGAACCCCGCGCGATTCCGCGGCTCCGACGCCGAGTTCAACATCGGCACCGCGGTCGGCGCGGTGCAGTCGCTGCCCGCTGGCGTCTACATCGCCATGAATGGCCGCATCTGGGATCCGGCGAAGGTACGCAAGAACGTCGATGCGAACAGATTCGAAGCTGCGGGTTAACGAACAACACGCCACGCCCCTTGCGATGCGTGGCATGTCTTCGCAAGCGCCGCTCAATTCCCGATTTCGACCGGATAGGTGACAGCCACCGCTTCAATTGCCTCTCCGCCGTACAAGCTGCAATAGATACTCGAAATGGAGTTGGGGAAATAAGTACCGGAACCTAGGTCCGCAGGAGTCCATGTGAGGCTGACGGGGCTGCCATCGGTGGGGAGAAAAGCCGATGTCTTGGTGCTGAAGACAGGCGCACTGCTGACGCCATTGACCAAGCTGCAGTTAACCCGGAAACCGTTGCCGGCGATCCATTGGTACAGGTATATGGTGATGGAAGTCGCGCCCGTTGCCGCGCCCGTTGGATTGACGCTGCAAAACACATACATAGGCCCATTATAATATATGTCACGACGCTCAAGCCCGCGATTCTTGTATTCGTAAGCCACTGCGGGGCCTCCATATGTGTTTTGTACACAATTGGTCATGGGCACCCAGGACGTCACGCTCCTGGTGACGGCGCCGGCGGGCGCCGTTGCGGCCGCGGCCAAGGCAAGCGTCGCGAGCACGGGGAAATATTGGCTTTTCATGAGCGGGGCTCCTTCGAGTGCGGGAAATCCGCATACCAGGCAACGCGGCGTCTGGATCGGACCGGCCACTCACTGGCGTTGGCATATGCCCTGCCCATGCCGAACACGCGGGTAACAACTCGGCGTACGGAAAACCCCGGATTGACGGGGAGCCGGCCAAGGTGCGCAAGAACGTCGACGCCAACCGCTTCGAGGCGATGGGTTGAGATCATGCAAAAGAAAACCCGGCCGGAGCCGGGTTCTTTCGTATCGCGGGGGCTTTCGCCGGACTAGTTTCCGATTTCCTCCTGGCCCTGCATCAATCCAACGTTGATCGCCACGTTCGGCGGCAACAAGCAGGTCACGGAGAACGACGCATCGTCCGGGATGTAGTCGGTTCCGCCGAAATCGGCCGGCAGCCACTTGAACGCCACTCCCGCGGCTTGATAGGGCGGGGTCGTGTTGTTCACGGTCAACGTCTTGCTGACGTACTGCTGCGGATTGGCACCGATGCTTGCGAAGCCTTGCAAAGAAGTCACGCCCGTGCAGGTTACGTCGTGATTGTTTCCGTCGATCGAGTAAAGGACGAGGACCACTGCCTGTGGATCGCCATAATTCACGCTGCCGTCGTACCCGGGAAGCGACGTGAAGTTGCAGATGACAAAGGCGTTCGTGGTTCCCTCGTTGCGGAAACCGGTGGCCTTGGGGCGCACCTTGGTGTCGGTGGTCGGGATGCTGAGCGTGCACATGCCCGAGCCGTTCAACTGCAAATAGCGGATATCCGGCGTTGCATTCGCGGGGGGGCTTGCAACGAACCCGGCCGCTACGATCGCAATCCCCAAAGCCGCATTACGAATCACGTCCACGTCGATGTCCTCGTTGATCGCCCATCGGGCGTAAGGGAAAACCGTTACTTGCCAGCGCCCGCCGGTGGCTTGCGGCTCGCGAACAGGCGCATCTGCGTGCTGCCGTCCGGGGCTTTCACGAACACCGGCTGCGAGCTGGTCACGTAGTTCGCGCCCATCAGGGTCACGTACAGCACCGCCCAGTCGGAGGCATCGCTGGAACTGCGGAAGTTGGCGACGATGCGGCAGGTATCGCGGCGGCACTGCACGTCGGGATCCTTCGGCACGATTTCGGCGGCGGCGAGCTGCTTGTCGGTCATGCCCTTGAGCATGTCGTCCTCGACCCTGGCGGCGGCCGGATCGGCAGGCTCCTGCGAGAAGCGCGATTCGAACGTGCGCAACCGTTCCTTGTTCTGCGCCTCGGCCTGCTCCGGCGTCATCATCTGCCCGCCCAGCGCGGATCCCAACGGGCCATTTGCACCGCCCATGCCCGCGGGGCCACCCGGCATCGCGCCACCCGGCTGCGGACGCGAGCCCTGGTTACGCGATTCGAGGGCATCGAGGCGCGACATCAGCTGCTGCACGTCCGGATCGTGCGAACCACCGTTGCGGCCCGCGACCAGCCACGTGATGGCCACCAGCGCGACTGCGCAGGCGATGGCCGCGACGATCCACGAAGCGGGGATAAATGGGCGGGAAGCGTTCTGTTCTTGCATGGCGGCCTCGGTCGGGTCGATGGGAAGTGGAATCGCGGAAACCTGATGCGGACTTTACGCAATTCGCGGCTCGAACCGGTCATTCGCGAAAAAAACCCCGGCCGAAGCCGGGGTCCGAAATGAAGCCACACTGGTGGAGAACGATCGGTTGCTCGTGCCCGCCGAGTCGATGCCCGGCGGCACGGCCGCGGTTACTGCCGCCGCCTCACGATGACCCTGGCGGTCTTGCTGCTGCTGAGTCCGCCCGCATCGGTCACAGTCTCCTTCACCATGTACCTGCCGGGCGCGGCGTACTTGTGGCTCGGGTTGGTGGCGGTCGACGTCGAACCGTCGCCGAAATCCCATGAGCGACTGGAGATGTTGTTCTCGGCATCGGTGGAGGTGTCGGTAAAGTTCGCGGTCAGGCGACTGGTGGTGAACGTGAAGTTCGCCGTCGGCGCGGTGTTGGCGCCGCCGCCGCAGCCCGTGCCCGTCGGGGTCACGCCGACCGTGGCGAATGCGGCCGCCACCTGCTGTCCATCCATGCCCATGTCCATGGCCGCGAGCTGCACCCCGCAGGCGCCGTCGTTCCACTGGGTCGTGGGCGTCCAGTAATCGCGGTTCGCGCGCGCGAACGCCTGGAACGCGGTCTTGGTGGTCCAGCCCGGGGTCTTGGCCAGGTTGCAGAACGCCTTGTTCTGTACACCCGACGAATAGTGGTTGTCCATGCCGCCGCGCGGCATGTCCGCGGCATTGTCGATCGAGATGCCGTCCTGGGTCGGATTGCACATGTAGCGCAGCGCGCCGGTACCCTTGAAAATCTCTTCGCCGACCAGGAAGTCGTTGGTGCCGGTCATGAAGTACTCGGCTGCCTCGCCCGCGATGTCCGAGAACGACTCGTTCATGCCGCCCGACTGCCCGCTGTCGTAGTTGAGGTTGGAGTTCTGCGTGGTGTAACCGTGCGACACCTCATGCCCCAGCACGTCCAAACCGACCAGCGGGTAGAACGTGTTCTTGCCGTCGCCGAAGATCATGGTGGAAGTCGCCGAATTCCAGCCGGCATTCTCGTAATTCGTGCCGTAGTGCACCCCGAGCGTCAGGATGACGGTCAACGGCGCCGCGTTCATGTAGTCGCTGTACATGTCGAACACGATGCCGCCGAAATAGTGCGCGTCGTTCAACGGCGAATAGCCGCCGTTGATGGTGTCGCCGGTATGCCGCGGGCAGGCGTAGCTGAACGCCGGATCGGCAGGGGTCGGGTTTCGCGATGCATGGTTGAGGTCGACCGTCTTGACCTTGCTCGTCAGCATGGTGCAGGTACTGCCGCTCACGCCGACGTCCATGAAGCCGAAATCGGTTCCGTATTCGTACTGCCCGGTCTTCGTGTTGCCGCCCGGGCCGGTGCCGACCAGCGCGGTCTGGAAGTTCTCCCGCTTCAGCAGGATCTTGCCGCTGTCGGCATCCACGATCACCAACGGGGCGGTAGGCGCGCCGCGCAGGTCGGAGGAGAGTTGCACGACATAGGCGCGATGCGCGCGACTGTTGTCGTCGACGTAGATCATGAATTTGGCGTTCTGCGCATTCACGCGCGCCGTGGTCGATCCGAGTGCGGCCTGCTTGGCGATGGCAATGGCTTGGCCCTGGAACATGCGCGTGGGCGCCGCCGGGATCTCCGAGGCGAGGCCCGTCACCAGGCGTCCGAACAAGTTGCGTACCTTGCCGTTCGCGTCCTCGCTGACGATGACGTTCTCGCCGTAGACCGGGATGCCGCGGAAGGTCTGCTGGTAGCGGGTGTTGCGCACGCCATTGGTGCTGTTGCGTTGGATCAGCACCAGGCGGGTTTCGGCATCGGCGCCGATCAGTTGTTCATGGCGGGTATGCGCCATCGCCGGCACGCCCTTGGCGGCGACGAGGCCGTTGTAATGCGCCTGCAGCTGCGCGAGGTTCGTGGTGTGCAGGTCCTGGCGACCGGCTGCCATCGCGGCGGGTGCGAGGCAGGCAAGGGTCACGGCAACGGCCAACGCGCGCGGGCGCACGCCGGAAAGCATGTGGTGCGACATCTGGACTTCCCCTTGAACATTGTGTGGACGGGATGGAAACAGGATTCCTCTGCCTGACCTGCCCCCGCGAGGTCGACGCAAAGTGAAGGGCCTTGCATGGGTGTCGCCCTGCGACATCCGTTTTCGACCCTAGGCACGACTCCGGCCGACCTCAAGTTGCGCCGCAGCAAAAAAGCGTGACGACCATCAAATCCGGGATTTGACGAATATCACGGTCCGGGCCGGGCGCGCATTCATTTTCTAGATTGCGCCGACCCGCATACGGACCCGGTGAGTCGTGCCCTTCATGGCGCGCATTCGCCGACCGCAAAAAAAGACCCCGGCCGAAGCCGGGGTCCGAAATGGAACGGAAACAGCGAGGATCGATCAGTTGATGGTGCCCTTCAGCGTGACGCCGGAGAAGGCCGAGAACGCACGGACCCGGACGTAGTACGTGGTGTTCGCGGCGGGCGTGAACGTGCAGGTCTCGTTGTTGCCCGACAGGTACGGACGGCAGTTGTACTTGAGCTGGGTCGGGGCTGCGCCGGCACGGACATACAGATCCGCATCGCCGGTGCCGCCGGAGATCGCGAACGTCACGGTCTGGCCGGCCTGGACCGGCATCGTGTAGGTCGCGGACCATTGGCCCTTGGCCACGGACGGCAGGCTCACCGGGGTGCCGCTGCACAGCACGGTGCCGCCGCCGCAACCGCCGCCGCTGACCGTCACCGAGGTGGTCTTGCTGCTGCTGAGCCCGCCGGAGTCGGTAACCGTCTCCTTCACCGAGTACGTGCCTGCGACGGCGTAGGTATGGCTCGGGCTGGTGGCGGTCGAGGTCGAACCATCGCCGAAGTCCCAGGAGCGGCTGGAGATGTTGTTCTCCGCGTCAGTCGAGGTGTCGGTGAAGGACGCGGTCAGGCCGCTGGTGGTGAAGGTGAAGTTCGCGACCGGCGCGGTGTTGCCACCGCCTCCCGAGCAGCTCACGCCCACCCCGTTGAATGCCGCATCGATGGCGGCCTGGTCGCCGGCGGTGTAGCCGAGGTCGGTCGCCGCGGTCTTGACGCCGCAGGCGCCGTCGTTGAACGAACTGCTCGCAGTCCAGTAGTTGGCGTTGGCGCGCGCGAAGATCTTGAACGCCTTCGGCGTATCCCAGCCGCTGGTCTTGGCCAGGAGGCAGAACGCCTTGTTGTAGACGCCCGACGAGTAGTGCGGGTTGATCCGGCGGGTCATGTTCGCGGCGTTGTCGATCGAAAGGCCGTCCTGCGGCGGGTTGCACATGTAGCGCAACGCCGTTCCGGAAGCGCCCTTGAAGATCTCCTCGCCGACCAGGAAGTCGTTGCTGCCCTTGAAGTAGAACTCGGCCGCTTCGCCCGCAATATCGGAATAGGCTTCGTTCATGCCGCCGCAGTCGCTGCCGTTGGCGTAGCACAGGCCCGAATGCTGTTCGGTGAAGCCGTGCGAGACCTCGTGGCCGGCCACGTCGACGCTCACCAGCGGGTAGAAGGTGCTGGCGCCGTCGCCGAAGTTCATCGTCGAGCCGTCCCAGAACGCGTTCTCGTAGTTGGTGCCGTAATGCACGCGCATCACCAGCTGGAACGTCAGCGCGTTCACGCCGACGTAGGCGTTGTACATGTTCTGGATCACGCTGCCGAAGTAATGGCCATCGTTCAGCGGCGAATAGCCGCCGTTGATGCTGTCGCCGGTGTGGCGCGGGCAGGCGTACGAGAACGCGGTCGTTCCGGACGAACCGTGGTTCAGGTCGACCGTCTTGACCTCGGTGTTGTTCATCGTGCAGGTGCTGCCCGACTGGGTGACATCCATGAACCCGTAGTCGGTGCCGTACTCGTACTGGCCGGTCTTGGTGTTGCCGCCGGGACCGGTGCCGATCAGCGCCGTGGTCAGGCCTTCCCACTTCTTCAGCACCTTGCCGCTGTCCGCGTCGACGATCACGTACGGACGCGTCGGCTTGTTGCCGAGGCTGTTGTCGGCGAAGAAGTTCACGACGTAGGCCTTGTGCGCGTGGCCGGCGTCGTCAACGTAGATCATCAGGTCCGACTTCTCGTTGCGCGTCACCATCGCGCCCAACTGGTTGCCCAGCGCGGCCTGCTTGGCGATCGCCAGCGCCTGGCCCTTGAACACGCGCGACGGCGCGGTCGACATTTCCGAGGCCAGACCGGTCACCTGGCGGCCAAACAGGGTGCGCAGCTTGCCGCTCGCTGCATCCTCGCTCACCACGATGCTCTCGCCGTACACCGGGATCCCGCGGAAGGTCTGCTGGTAGCGGGTGTTGCGCACGCCGTGGTCGGTGTTGCGGTACATCAGCACCAGGCGGGTGTCGGCATCGGCGCCGATCAGTTGTTCATGGCGGCTATGCGCCATCGCCGACACGCCCTTGGCGGCGACGAGGCCGTTGTAGTGCGCTTGCAACTGCGACAGGTTCGCGGCGTGCATGTCCTGCCGACCGGCCGCCATCGCGGCGGGTGCAAGACAGGCAAGGGTCACGGCAACGGCAAGCGCACGCGGACGTGCGCCCGAAAGCATGTGGTGCGACATCTGGACTTCCCCTCAAATTGGACGGATACAAAAAAAGAATTCACCGCCAGAACTTGACTCTTCTGGGTCGACAGCTTGGCGGGAGGTGGAATGAACGCTGACCTAGAACGTCCGTTCCTGACGCTAAAGGTCGCCCCGTCCGGGCCTCAAGTTGCACTGCAACAAAAAAGCGTGATGCCCATCTAATCAATAACTTGCTGACCGTCACGGTTCCGTTTTACAGCGCATTCAGCTTTCGGATTGCGCTGATCGGCGCGGGCCCAACAGGTTCCCTCGCGTCGCTTCGCACGCCCCAAAAAAAGACCCCAGCCGAAGCCGGGGTCTGAAGTCTGGCAATGGTGGAGAGAGGATCGATCAGTTGCTCGTGCCCTTCAGGCTCACGCCCGAATAGGCAGCGTACGCACGAACCGCGACGTAGTACGTGGTGTTCGCCGAAGGCGTGAACGTGCAGGTCTCGCTGTTGCCGCTCAGGTACGGACGGCAGCTGTAGCTGGTCGTGGTCGGTGCCGCGCCGGCGCGGACGTAGAGATCCGCGTCACCCGTGCCGCCCGAGATCGTGAAGGTCACGGTATGGCCGGCCGTCACCGGCATGGTGTAGGTCGAGGACCACGCGCTCTTCGCCACCGACGGCAGGGCCACGGCCGTGCCGCTGCAGAGGACCGTGCCGCCGCAGCTTCCACCGCCACTGCTGACCGTCACCGAAGCCGACTTGCTGCTGCTGAGGCCGCCCGCATCCGTGACCGTCTCGGTCACCGTATAGGTGCCGCTGGCGGCGTACGCGTGGCTCGGGCTGGTGGTGGTCGACGTCGAACCATCACCGAAGTTCCAGGAACGGCTGGAGATGTTGTTCTCCGCGTCGGTCGAGGTGTCGGTGAAGGTCGCGGTCAGGCCGCTGGTGGTGAATGTGAAATTCGCCACCGGTGCGGTGTTGGTCGAACCGGTGGTGTAGCTGCCGGTCAGGCTGACGCCGGAGAACGCCGAGTAACCCTTCAGGTTGACGTAGTAGGTGCCGGCCTGCGCGGTCGCGATCGTGCAGGTTTCGGCATTACCCGAGACGTACGGACGGCAATCGTAGGACGTGTCGGTAGGCGCACTGCCGAACTTCACGTACATGTCGGCATCGCCGGTACCGCCGGACATCACGAACTTCAGGTTGCTGGCGCCGGCCGGCACGGCCAGGGTGAACTTCAGGTAGGCCCCAGTCGCGGCCGACAGGCCAGTCTGGGCAACGCCATTAACCAGGGCAACCGTGGTGCCACCGCCGCCGCCGCAGCTGCTGGTGCTGACGCCGACCGTGTTGAACGCCGCCGCCACGTCGGCCGTGCTGAGGCCCAGGTCGGTGGCCGCGGTCATCACGCCGCAGGCGCCGGAGGCGTAGGTGCTGCTCGCGGTCCAGTAGTTCGCGTTCGCGCGAGCCATGACCTTGAACGCGGTCGGCACGCCCCAACCCGAGGTCTTGGCCAGGTTGCAGAACATCTTGTTGTACACGCCCGAGGAATAGTGCGGATCCATGCCCGAGGTGTAGTTGGCGGCGTTGTCGATCGAGCCACCGTCCTGGGTCGGGTTGCACATGTAGCGCAGCGCCTGGCCCGACGCGCCCTTGAAGATCTCCTCGCCCACCAGGAAGTCGTTACTGCCCTTCCAGTAGTACTCGGTCGCCTCGCCGCCCATGTCCGAGAAGGCCTCGTTCATGCCGCCCGACTGGCCGGAATAGGTCAGGTTCGAGTGTTGCTCGGTGAAGCCGTGCGAGACCTCGTGGCCGGCCACGTCGGAGCTGACCAGCGGGTAGAACGTGCTGGCGCCGTCGCCGAAGCTCATGTTGCTGCCGTTCCAGAACGCGTTCTCGTAGTTGGTGCTGTAGTGCACGCGCATGATCAGCTGGAAGCTCAACGCGTTGTATCCGGTATAGGCCGGGTACATGCCGGTGATCAGGCCGCCGAAGTAGAACGCATCGTTGATCGGCGAGTAACCGCCATTGATGGTCTTGTAGGTGTTGCGTGGGCAGGTGTAGGAGTACGCAGTCGTGCTGCTGCCCGTGCTGCCGTTGAGGTTGACGCCGCGCACGTTGGTGTTGTTCATCGTGCAGGTGCTGCCCGACTGGGTCACGTCCATGAAGCCGTAACGGCCGCCGGAACCCCATTCGTACTGCCCGGTCTTGGTGTTGCCACCCGGGCCGGTGCCGACCAGCGCCGTGGTCAGGCCTTCCCACTTCTTCAGCACCTTGCCGCTGTCCGCATCCACGACCACGAACGGGCGCGTCGGCTTGCCGCCCATCGCGCTGTCGGCGAAGAAGTTCACCACGTAGGCCTTGTGCGCATGGCCCGCGTCGTCGACGTAGATCATCAACTCCGACTTCTCGTTGCGCGTCTGCATCGCGCCCAGACTCGCGCCCAGCGCCGCCTGCTTGGCGATCGCCAGGGCCTGGCCCTTGAACACCTTCGACGGCGCCGCCGAAATCTCCGACGCAAGGCCCGTCACCTGGCGGCCGAACAGGGTGCGCAGCTTGCCGTTCGCGTCCTCGCTCACCACGATGCTCTCGCCGAACACCGGGATCCCGCGGAAGGTCTGCTGGTAACGGGTATTGCGCACGCCATGGCTGGTATCGCGGTAGGTCAGCACCAGCCGGCTGTCGGCATCGGCGCCGATCAGCTGTTCATGGCGGGTATGCGCCATCGCTGGCACGCCCTTGGCGGCGACGAGGCTGCTGTAATGCGCCTGCAATTGCGCAAGGTTCGCGGTGTGCATGTCCTCGCGGCCGGCGGCCATTGCGGCAGGCGCGAGGCAGGCAAGGGTTACGGCAACCGCCAGCGCACGCGGACGCGCGCCCGATAGCATGTGGTGCGACATTCTGGACTTCCCCCGAAGTAAGGATCGGATGTATGCAACGCTCTTCCCTGTCCTGGCCCGTGCGGGTCGGGTATCGGGGAAAAACGAAGGACGGACGCGTGACGCACTGCGTCCGTTCCTGACCCTATGGGGCTAGGCCGATAGTCACAAGCTGCGATGCAGCAAAAAAGCGTGATGCTCGTCAAATCAATGATTTGGCAGGCATCCTAGGTCGGATTTAATGCGCATTCAGATCCAGAACTGCGCGGGTCTTGCGAAAACAGGCGTGTCGATGGCAATTCCGTGGCTCAGAACATCCCGGTTTCCAGCCGCGCGGCCTCGGACATCATGTCGCGCGTCCACGGCGGGTCGAACACCAGTTCGACGTCGGCTTCGGCGACGGTCGGGATCATTTCCAGCTTGCTGCGCACGTCGTCGACGAGGATTTCGCCCATGCCGCAGCCGGGCGCGGTGAGCGTCATCCGCACCTCGACCATGCGCTGCCCCGTGGTATCCGGATGCGGCTTCACTTCCGCCGAGTACACCAGCCCGAGATCGACGACATTGATCGGGATCTCGGGATCGAAGCAGGTGCGCAGCTGCTTCCACACCAGCTTCTCGACGTCCTCGTCGCCGGCGCCGTCGGCCAGTTCGATCTCCGCCGGCGGCTCCTTGCCGATGGCATCGGCATCGCGCCCCGCGATGCGGAACAGGTTGCCCTCGACGAACACGGTCCAGCTCCCGCCCAGCGCCTGGGTGATGTAGCCGATGCTGCCCGCAGGCAGCGTGACGCTTTCGCCCTGCGGCACCATCACCGCCGGGCAATCGCGTTCGAAGCGCACCGGTTCGCTGCTGCGGGAATACATGCGTGGGAGATGGGGACGGGCCCGTGCGGCACCAAGGCACGCATTTTACCCGCGTACCGACGCTATCCTGTGCGCGCCATGCAAGTTGCCGCCACGCGACGCCTCTCCCCTTCCGCCATCGGCCTGCTGTTGCTGGCCAGCGCCGGCATCGCCGCGTTCTGGACGCTGGTGTCGCTGGTGACCGGGAAACAGTGCAGCTGGATCGCGATGATGGCGGCCGGCGACGCCGCCCTCATCCTGCGCCTGGTGCGAACGCGCCCCGGGAACGTGCGCGCCGCCGCGGCATTCGCCTCCACCGCGCTCGCCATCGCTCTGGCGAACTGGTGGATCGCCGCCGGCCAGATCGGCCGCAGCATCGGGCTGATGCCGTGGGATTCGAGCCTGCGCCTCGGTCCCGACTATGCGTGGACGCTGGCGACGCTCGCCAATCGTCCCGCCGATCTCGCATGGATCGCGGCGGCGTTGCTGTTCGCGGCGATCGCGGGACGCTGAGTCCGCTCGCGCGGCCCTTAGTGCCCGCCGTCGATCGCCTTGAGTTCGCTGACCAACGCGCTCGCCATCTCGGCGCCGTCGCCGTAGAGCATGCGCGTGTTGTCGGCGTAGAACAGCGCGTTCTCGATGCCGGCGAACCCGGTGCCCTTGCCGCGCTTGATGACGATGGTGTTCTTCGAATTGACCACGTCGAGGATCGGCATGCCGTAGATCGGCGAGGCCGGGTCGGTCTTCGCCACCGGGTTGACCACGTCGTTCGCGCCGATCACCAGCGACACGTCGGTGTTGGCGAATTCCGGATTGATGTCGTCCATGTCGGCGATCAGGTCGTAGGGCACGCCGGCCTCGGCCAGCAGCACGTTCATGTGCCCGGGCATGCGCCCCGCCACCGGATGGATCGCGAACTTCACCTTGACCCCGCGATCCATCAACCGCTGCGCCAGCTCCCAGATCTTGTGCTGCGCCTGCGCCACCGCCAGCCCGTAGCCGGGCACGATCACCACGCGCTCGGCATAGGCCATCATCGCGGCCACGTCGGCGGCCTCGATCGGCTTCATCGAACCGCCGATCTCCTGCATCTGCGCGCCACCGCCGCCGAAGTTCGAGAACAGCACGTTCTTGATCGAACGGTTCATCGCCTTGGCCATCAGCCGCGTGAGCAGGATGCCGGCCGCGCCGACCATCATGCCGGCGATGATCATCGCCTCGTTGCCGAGCACATAGCCTTCGAACGCGACCGCGAGGCCGGTGAAGGCGTTGTACAGCGAGATCACCACCGGCATGTCGGCGCCGCCAATGGGCAACGTCATCAGTACGCCGAGCAGCAGCGCGACGACGAAGAACGCGACGATCCACGGCAACGCGAGCGTATAGACCGCCATCGCGCCGCAGACCACGGCGACAAGCGCCACCGCCGCGTTGAACCATTGCTGCCCGGGGAAGGTGTAGCGCTTGTCCATGCGTCCGTCGAGCTTGGCCCAGGCGATGATCGAGCCGGTCAGCGAGACCGCGCCGATCAGCGCACCGACCACCGCGAGCACCAGCGCAAGCTTCGAAGGCACCGGTTCGCCGCCGGAAAACCGCACAAGCTCGACCGCGCCGATCGCCGCCGCGGAACCACCGCCCATGCCGTTGAACAACGCGACCATCTGCGGCATGTCGGTGATTGCGACACGCTTGCCCCAGACCCAGTTCAGGCCGACGCCGATCGCGATCGCGGCCAGCATCAGCGCGATGTTGTGCAGGCCGGGCAGGAAGAACGTCGCGACAGTCGCGATCAACATGCCCACGCCGGCCCACTGGATGCCGCTGCGCGCGGTCTTGGGGCTGGCCATGCGCTGCAGGCCGAGCAGGAACAGCGTGGCGGCGACGAAATAACTGAGTTTCACCAGGACGAGGATGCTCACTTCGCGCCCTCCGGCTTCTTGCTGGACTTGAACATCTCCAGCATGCGTTCGGTGACGACGTAGCCACCGGCGGCGTTGCCCGCCCCAAGCAGCACCGCGACGAAGCCGATCGCCTTCTCCAGCGTGGTGTCGGCGTGGCCGAGCACCACCATCGCGCCGATCAGGACGATGCCGTGGATGAAGTTGGAACCCGACATCAGCGGCGTGTGCAGGATCACCGGCACGCGGGAAATGATCACGTGCCCGGCGATGGCCGCGAGCATGAAGATGTACAGCGCCACGAAACCGTCGCCCATCGCCGCCGCCCTCCCAAGGTCCTTCCGCATCATAACCGCGTCCCGAACGTGGCCGGGCCGCGTCAACCGCCGGCCGGCTGGCGCGTTACCCCGGCATGCTGCTCGCCACCGCTAAGCTTGCGTCCGTGGACCCCGACCCTGGCCAGGAACCGCCCCGCTTGCGCGAACCGCAGACGCTCGACGCGTTCCTCGCCGCCATCGGCCCGCGCGCGTTCCGCTTCGCGGAAGCCGGGTTGCGCCATCGCGAGGACGCGCTGGACGCGGTGCAGGAGGCGATGCTGAAGATGCTGGGCTATCGCGAGCGCCCGGCGGAGGAATGGACGCCGCTGTTCTGGAGCATCCTGCGCAGCCGCATCGTCGACGCGCAGCGGCGGCGCACGTTCCGCCTCGGCTGGCTCGGCCACCGCGACCCGCACGACGCGGAACAGGACCGCGACTGGGCCGACTCAGGCCCGGACCCTTCGCGTAGTCACGACGGTCGCGAGGCGTGGACGAAACTCGCGGCGGCGCTGCGCGCGCTGCCGCGGCGGCAACGCGAGGCCTTCACCCTGCGCGTGTTCGAGGAACTGGACGTGGCCGACACCGCGCGCGCCATGCAGTGCAGCGAAGGCTCGGTGAAGACGCATCTGTCGCGCGCCCGCGAGGCGCTGCGCAAGCAATTGGAGGACTGGCAATGAACCGCAACGACGATGCATTCGACGCACGCCTGCGCACTACTTGGCATGCCGCGGTCGACGCCGTGCCGCCGACCCTGGCCTGGCGGCTGCGTACCGCACGACCACGCACAGGCGCCGAACGTGCGCCCGCGCGCTGGCCGCTGGGCGCGGCACTGGCGGTCGCGGCGGTGCTCGCGATCGCGATCGGCTTGCGTCCGCATGCGGCGGGCACGCCGGGCACGACGCCAGCGGCGACGTCGGTCGTCGCCAGCAACACCGACGACGCGACCGCGTCGCTCGACCGCAGCCCCGATTTCTACGCCTGGCTGGCATCACCCGATGCCGAACAACTGGCGATGGAGTGACGAAATGAATGCGATCCGCCTGCTTCCCCTGCTGTTGTTGCCCGCGTTGTCCGCGAATGCGCAACTAACGCCGGCGGCCCTGCCCGCATGGGACAAGCTCAGCGATGCCCAGCGCGCCGAATTGATCGCGCCGTTGCGCGACCGCTGGGACCGTTCGCCCGAAGACCGCGCGCACATGCTCGAACGCGCGCAGCGCTGGCGCTCGATGTCGCCCGCCGATCGCAAGGATGCCGAACGCGGGATGCGCCGTTGGGAACGCATGGATCCGGCGCGACGCGCGCAGATGCAGGTGCTGTTCGAAAAGACCCGGGACATGCCGCCGGAACAGCGCCACATGTCGTTCGCCCTGTTCCGCGCCCTGTTGCCGCTGGATACGGCCGGACGCAACACGCTCCTGCAGCAATGGAAGGCGATGACGCCGGCGCAGCGCAATGCATGGATGGCCGCGCACGAACCGCCGCACCACGGACCGGGACCGCGTCACGGGCCGGGGCCGGACGACCGCGGGCCGGACGAAGACTGAAGCTCAGGCCGCGGCGTTTTCCGGCTGCGGTCGCGGCGGCCACACCGTCTTCGCCAGCAGTTCGTCGTTCCAGTCGAACGCCAACGCGCCGTCCTTGAGCAGCAGCGAGACGAAATTGAACGCGTTGCGCGCGTACATCTCGCTGGCATGGATCGCGCCCATCGAGGCGAGGTTCAACGGCCCGGCGATAGCCACGCCGTTCGCATCCACGGTTTCGCCGGGACGGGTGAGTTCGCAGTTGCCGCCGGTTTCCGCGGCAAGGTCGACGATCACGCTGCCCGGCTTCATCCCGCCGACCATGGCAGCGGTGACGATCTTCGGCGCCGGACGCCCCGGCACCGCCGCGGTGCAGACCACCACGTCGACGTTCTTCAGGTGTTCGCCGAGCCGGCGCTGCTGTTCGGCGCGTTCCTCGTCGGTGAGCTGGCGCGCATAACCGCCCTCGCCCGCGGCGCTGACGCCGAGGTCGAGGAACTTGCCGCCCAGCGATTCGATCTGTTCGCGGGTTTCCGGGCGCACGTCGAAGCCCTCGACCTGCGCGCCGAGGCGCTTGGCCGTGGCGATGGCTTGCAGGCCGGCAACGCCGGCGCCGACCACCAGCACCTTCGACGGGCGGATGGTGCCGGCCGCGGTGGTGAGCATCGGGAAGAAGCGCGGCGCGATCTGCGCGGCGATCAGCATCGCCTTGTAGCCGGCCATGCCGGCCTGCGAACTGAGTACGTCCATCGCCTGCGCGCGGGTGGTGCGCGGCAATTTTTCCAGCGGGAACGCAACGATGTCGCGCGCGCGAATCGCGTCGCCGCGCGCTGGGTCGGTTTCGGGCTGCAGCGAACCGACCAGCACCGCGCCCTGCTTCATCGTGCCGATCGCTTCGACCGACGGAGGTTGCACGCACAACACCACGTCGGCGTCGCCGATCGCGGATGCCGCATCGTCCACGAGTTGCGCGCCGGCTTCGGCGAAGGCCTCGTCGACGACGCCGATGCCCGCACCGGCTCCGCGTTCGACCCGCACCTGCGCGCCCGCGGCCACGAGCTTGCGGCAGGTTTCCGGCGTCAGCGCGAGGCGCCGTTCGCCAGGCGCACGCTCGCGCGCAACTCCAAGGATGATGGCCATGCATGGCTCCGCGGCGGGGATCGCCGCATCCTAACCAATGCGCGGCGCGCGTGCGCCGCCCGGGTCAGGCTGCCGCGGCGGCGAGCTGCTTGCGCACCGCGCGCATCGCCTCGTCGAATGGCGAAGCGGCCGGGTTCAACACCAGCCGCCCGTCGGCGGCGAGGGCCGCCATCTGCTCGGGCGAGGCGACCAGCTGGCGCAGGCCGCGGCGATCTACCAGCAGGCGACGCCCGCTCAACGGCGAGATCCACGCGAGCTTGACCGAGACTTCCCGGCCGGCCTCGTCGATCAGGCGCAGCCAGGCGCCCGGCGCGAGTTCGCGCATGACCGCCGCGACCGCCGTGTCGTATACGAGCGTATCGGTACCGCCCACCAGCCGCAGCATCGTGTCCTCGCCGTTGTCTTCAGTCGCCGCGACGGGCACTTCCGCCGCGAAGCGCGCCGCATCCGGGAATGCCATGGCGCGGGCGAGCCCGGCCAACCATTCCTGCCCCGCCTGCGGATCGAGGCCGGAACTCTGCGCGCACTGCGCCAGCGCTTCCTCGAGGTTCATCAGTCCACGCGCGACCGGCGCGCCGGCACCACGCGCGGCGGCGCCATCGAGCGCGACCAGGGTGCGCGCGAGCGCCACCACCTGCACGTGCCGCGCCGATTCGCGCCCGTCGCGCAGCAGCACCTGCATCGCGTGGTGCAGCCAGGGCGTGGACAGGAAGGCGCCGACTTCCCCGGTCAACGGGCGCCCCGCGATCGCGGACTGCAGCGCTTCGGCGGCTTCGTCGCGGGCCCGTTGCAGGCGCTCGCGCCCGTGCATGGCTTCGGCCGCGCGGCGTTCGGCGACCTCGGCGCGGCTGCGCTGCTGCTGCAACATGCTTTCGAGTTCGCTCGCGGCCAGCGAGAACACCGCCAGATCCTCGTTGTAGTCGGCGACCACGCGCATGACCAGTTCGTCGGCGCGGTCGAGCAGCGCGCGATCCTGCGGGGTGGAACCGTCGTTGCTCTCGCAACTCAGCGCGACCGCATCGAGCAGGCGACGCGCCGGATGCTCGGGCCGCATGAACAGCAGTTCGTCCTGGAACGCGAGCCGGACGTAGGCGATCACCAGCCGCCCCAGCAATTGCCGGCCGCGATCGGGCAAGGCGTGGATGCTGGAGAACGAGGTGAACAGCAGGGCGACGAGGTCGATGGCGTCTTCTTCGCGCCGCGAGAAACGGGTGTTGTCCGGATCGATGCCGAAACCGCGGGCCGCCGCGGACAACTGCGCGCGGATCGCCTCGTCCAGGCGGCCATGGCCGGCCAGCGACTGCGCGAAACCCGGCACCGGTTCGGACTGCACGGTGGCCGCGATGCCCACCAGTTCGTCGACCTGGAATTCGCGCACGCCGAACGGCAGCAACGGCGAGACCGCCGCGGATTCGCCGCGCCACGCGTGCAGCAGCTCGCGCAGGCGCTGGAACTCGACCCGGGTTTCCGCCGGCGCACGGAAGGTTTCGACGTCGCCGGGGGGGCTCGGCGACGGCGCATTGCGGCGCGGGTCGACCAGCAGCCCGTCCTGCGCCATCAGCCCGTTCAGCCTGCCGTACAGGTCGCCGAGGCACTGCAGCAGCGCATGTTCGTATTCTTCAAACAGCAGCGGTCGCAGGCTGTCGGACAACTCGGTTCCGGCGAATGCCTGCTGGAAAGCGCCGACCAGGCGCACTGCGCCGACCGGGTTCGAGGCGTTGGACGCGCCGATGCTCACGCCGAGGTGTTCGAAGCGCTGGTCAAGAACTTCCAGCGGGCGCGCGAAATGCCGGGAAATCGTTTCCGCCACGTGCTGTCCGGCGACGTGGAAATCGAGTTCGGATTCCTCGACCAGGCCCATCGCCGAAGCATGCGAATCGCGGCCGGCGCGATTGCGCAGGTCGTCGAATTGGCGCGCCAGCAGTTCGCGGTAGCGCATCACGAACCCGGCGCTGCGGGCACGCAGCCCGAGCAACGCGGCCAGGTCGACGCGATCCTGCGCACCGCCACCCTGGCGGATCCTGTCCTGCAGGCGGGTTTCGATCGGCGCGAACAATTCGCCCGGCAGGTTGCCGAGCTGCTCGACCACGATCCGCTTCAGCTCGTCGAGCAGGCGCAGGCGCTCGTAGTTGCCGACCAATTCGATTCCGAGCTGGTGCTTGCTCACGCCCTGTCCGCCCCTGCGCCACGTTTGTGCGCCTTCCCGGCAGAATCGGTGTCGCGTCGCGTCACGTCCAGCCCCTTTGCGGCAATATGTGACCACGTTCGCGTTCCATGATCGGCCCGGGCTTCCATGCCATGCTCGCGGCATGGATACCCCCCTCGCCTTCCTCGACCGGCGACGCTCGGTCCCCTCTTTGCAACTGGGCGAACCCGGCCCCGACCACGCCACCCTGCTGCGCATGCTGCGCTCGGCCTCGCGGGTTCCCGACCACGGCAAGCGCGTGCCGTTCCGTTTCTTGCGGATCGCGGGCGATGCGCGCGTCGCGCTGTCGCGGCGCATCGTCGAACGCTCGCAGCAGATCCACCCGGAGATCGGCGAAGCGGCGCTGGAAAAGGACCGCATGCGCTTCCTGCGCGCGCCGCTGATCGTGGCGGTGGTCGCAAAGCAGGGCGAGGACGCGAAGATCCCGGCGTCGGAACGCTTCGCCAGCGCCTGCTGCGCGTGCTTCGCCCTGTTGCAGGCGGCGCAGGCCCTCGGTTTCGGCGCGCAATGGCTGACCGCCTGGCCGGCCTACGACCCGATGATCCTGCACACGCTGGGCCTCGCCGACGACGAACGCATCGCCGGCTTCATCCATATCGGCACGCCGCAGGTGGAAGCGCCGGAACGCGAGCGGCCGGACCCGATCGATCTGCTCAGCGACTGGACACCTGCTTGAACCAGGATTTCGCCGCGAAACCGACCCTGTATCTGGTCGACGCCTCGCTGTTCGTGTTCCGCGCCTGGCATTCGATGCCCGACCAGTGGCACGACGCCGACGGCTGGCCGGTCAACGCGGTGCACGGCTTCGCGCGCTTCCTGCTGGAACTGCTCGAACGCGAACGCCCGCGGCACATCGCCATCGCCTTCGACGAAGCGCTGGATTCCTGCTTCCGCAATGCGCTGTATCCGCAATACAAGGCCAATCGCCCGCCGGCGCCGGACGAACTCAAGCGCCAGTTCGCCTACTGCAAGGCGCTGTGCCAGGCGATCGGCCTGCACACGCTGGCGCACCGGGAATACGAGGCCGACGACCTGATCGGCAGCGCGCTGCACGCGGTGCGCGACGGCGGTTTCCGCGGCGTGATCGTCTCCGCCGACAAGGACCTGTCGCAGCTGCTCGAGGAATTCGACGAACAGTACGATCCGGGCCGCGGCCAGCGCTGGGGCCGCGACGGAGTCAAGGCGCGTCACGGCGTGCGTGCCGAACAGATCGCCGACTACCTCGCGCTGTGCGGCGATGCGGTCGACAACATCCCCGGCATCACCGGCATCGGCACGAAATCCGCGGCGGTACTGCTCGCGCATTTCGGCAGCCTCGACGAACTGCTCGCGCGCAGCGACGAAGTCGCGTTCCTGCGCATCCGCGGCGCGGCGCAGATGGCGCAGCGCCTGCGCGAACAGCGCGAACACGCCCTGCTCTGGCGCCAGCTCACGACCATTGCGCTGGACGCGCCGCTACCGGAGGGCGCAATTCCGTTTCCCCGCGGCGACGCCGATGCCGCGATGCTGGACATGCTGGTGGACGGCGTCGGTTTCGGCACGATGACGCGCAAGCGACTCGCGGACGTGGCGAAACCGCCGGCATAGGAGCGCCTTTAGGCGCGACTGGGCATGCTTTGAACGACGAGTCGCGCTCAAATGGGCGCTCCTACGCTTCGCTCGTCATCGGGCGCAGTTAAGATCGGCCCATGCGCGACGACAAACACACGCTGTACGAAGGCGACTGGCTGCGGCTGGTCCGCATCGGCCACTGGGAATCCTGCGAACGCGTCCACGGCCTGGGCATGGCGGTGATCGTGATCGCGGCCACGCCGGACGACGAGGTGTTGTTCGTCGAGCAATACCGCGTGCCGCTGGGCGCGCGCACCATCGAGATGCCGGCCGGACTGGTCGGCGATGACCACGCCCACGACACGCTTGAAGCCGCGGCGCGGCGCGAGTTGATCGAGGAAACCGGCTGGGAGCCGGGCGATGTCGAAGTGCTGCTGGTCGGCCCGACCTCGGCCGGGATGAGCAACGAACGCATCGCCTTCGTGCGTGCGCGCAATCTGCGCAAGGTCGGCGACGGCGGCGGCGTGGACAACGAGGACATCGTCGTGCACGCGGTGCCGCGCAGCGAAGCGCCGGCGTGGCTGATGCGCAAGCACGCGGAAGGTTTCGAACTCGACCTCAAGCTCTGGGCCGGGTTGTGGATGCTGGAACACAACCCGGACGGGACGCGGCTGGAAGACTGATTACTCGCCTTGGAACGAACTGCGACTTACGTCAGCCGAGTTGGCCGACTTTTAGCCTTTACTTCGATTGTGTTGATCAAGAGTAACGCAATCGACAAGAGGGTCGCCGTAAGAGTGGCGAAGCCAAGATATTCAATGAGATCAAAGCTCAGTCCGTATCCAGTTATCGGACTTGCATGCCCATTGCTGTGGTCAATGACCAACAGCAGGAATGCGATGGAAACACAAGCGCCGATCAGCCCAATGATTCTGAACCCGCGCCTGTTTCCATAAAAGCCCAGCAGAAGGTTGCAACAAACCACGAACACAAAAAATGGGATGGAAGTCGGCATGTCGTAATGCCAGAACACCGGCGGCATGATTGATTCTTCGAATCCAGCACTTTTGACTGGGGCGTGATGACGAAGCAAGGAGTCGAATACCAGATCACAGGTCTCGAAGTGAAAAGGCAAATAAGCAGCAGAGGCCCCGACAAACGCCGGACCATCAGGCGGATCGACAAGATGAAAACCCTTCGCCTCTGCAGCGGAATCAAGTATGTCGCCCGACATACCCGGTCGGATTCCAGCGCAAAAAACCTTGATCGATTGTCGTTCTGCAAAGAAACCGACAATAACAACCAATGCGGCCAAGACCATAAGGCCGCGCAAAAGCAGACAGCTCAATTTCGACCTGACTTGCATGCGGCTGCCTACCCCGCAAACCCATCCGTCGCGCGCACCAGCGCATCGACGTTCTGCGGCTCGAACGCGGAGTGGCCCGCTTCCGGGCTGACGCAAAGTTCCGCGTTCGGCCAGACCGCATGCAGGTCGAACGCGTTCTGCACCGGGCAGACCACGTCGTAGCGACCGTGCACGATCACGCCGGGGATGTGCGCCATCTTCTGCACGTCGCGCAGCAACTGGTCGTCGGCGTCGAAGAACCCCTTGTTGGTGAAGTAATGGTTCTCGATGCCCGCGAACGCCAGCGCGAAGCGCGGATCGCCGTGGCTGGTCTCGTAATCCTTCGGGATGCGCAGGTAACTCGTGCCGCCTTCCCAGATACTCCACGCCTGCGCCGCGGCGAGCTGCACCGCTTCGTCGCTGCTGGTCAGGCGGCGGTGGTAGGCCGCGATCATGTCGCCACGCTCTTCCGGCGGAATGGCCGCGACGTAGTGCTTCCACGCATCCGGGAACAACCGCGACGCGCCTTCCTGGTAGAACCATTCCAGCTCCCAGCGGCGCAGCATGAAGATGCCGCGCAGCACCAGTTCGGTCACGCGCTGCGGATGCGCCTGCGCATAGGCGAGCGCGAGGGTCGAACCCCACGAACCGCCGAACACCTGCCAGCGCTCGATGCCGAGCAGTTCTCGCAGCTTCTCGATGTCGGCGACGAGGTCCCAGGTGGTGTTGCCGACCAGGTCCGCGTGCGGCGTGCTGCGGCCGCTGCCGCGCTGGTCGAACAGCACGATGCGGTACTTCGCGGGATCGTGGAAGCGGCGCATGTTGTCGCTGCAGCCCGCGCCCGGGCCACCGTGCAGCATCACCACCGGCTTGCCGCCGGGATTGCCGCATTGTTCCCAGTACAGCGCGTGGCGATCGTCGACCTGGAGCATGCCGGTTTCGTACGGCGCGATTTCGGGATACAGCGTGCGCATCGGGAATGCCTGCGATGGGGGATGCCGAATTCTAACGTCGCGTCGCCTGGATCCGCCCGAGCGTGACCCGATCGCGCTGCTCGAGGTCGCGTTCCGTGGCGATATCCACGAAACCGGCGTCGCGCAACAACGCGCGCACCGCCTCGCCCTGTTCCCAGCCGTGTTCGAGCAGCAACCAACCGTCTTCTCGCAAGTGCGCCGGCGCATCGCGGACGATGGCGCGGATCGCGTCGAATCCGTCGGCGCCGGACGACAGCGCGGACGGCGGTTCGAAGCGCAGGTCGCCTTCTTCGAGATGCGGATCGCCGAGCGCGATGTAGGGTGGATTGCTGGCGATCAGATCGAAGGTTTCGCCGTCCAGCGGCGACAACCAATCGCCATGGCGGAATTCGACATTGCCGATGCGGTTGCGCTGCGCATTCATCCGCGCGACTTCGAGCGCTTCGGCGCTGGCATCGGTGGCGAGGACGCGGGCGCGCGGTCGTTCTTTCGCGATGGCAAGCGCGATGGCGCCGCTGCCGGTGCCGAGGTCGGCGACGCGCGGTTCGGCATCGAGCGGAATGCGTTCCAGCGCGAGTTCCACCAGCAACTCGGTTTCCGGGCGCGGGACCAGCGTCGCCGGCGTGACCGCGAGGTCGAGGGTCCAGAACCCGCGCGAACCGGTCAGGTAGGCCACCGGTTCGCCCGCCGCGCGGCGCTCGACCAGCCCGGCGAAGCGCGCGGCTTCGGCCGGCGACACCACGGCATCGCCATGGGCGAGCAGCCAGGTCGGCGACCGCTGCAGCACGTGCAACAGCAGGTGGCTGGCATCCGCCGGGCCGATCCGGCTTCCCGTCTGGCGGAGGAGGGTTTCGATCGTGGTCATTCGATAGTCATTATCTATTGATAGAATACTAATAATCGATTTCCAATATCGATAGAGCTGCCCTAACCTGCTGGCCTCACCCGCCACCCCACCCACGAGAGGATCCCGAAATGTCGCTGATCAACACCCAGGTCCAGCCGTTCAAGGCCAACGCATTCAAGGACGGCAAGTTCATCGAAGTCACCGACAAGGACCTGCAGGGCAAGTGGTCCGTCGTGATCTTCATGCCGGCCGCCTTCACCTTCAATTGCCCGACCGAGATCGAGGACGCCGCCGAACATTACGCCGAGTTCCAGAAGGCCGGCGCCGAGGTCTACATCGTCACCACCGACACTCATTTCTCGCACAAGGTCTGGCACGAGACCTCGCCGGCGGTGGGCAAGGCCAAGTTCGCGCTGGTCGGCGACCCGACCCACGCGCTGTCCAAGGCGTTCGACGTGCTGATCCCGGAAGAAGGCCTGGCCCTGCGCGGCACCTTCATCATCGACCCGAGCGGCACGATCAAGACGCTCGAGATCCACGACAACGCCATCGCCCGCGACGTCACCGAGACCGTGCGCAAGCTCAAGGCCGCGCAGTTCGTCGCCAGCCACCCGGGCGAAGTGTGCCCGGCGAAGTGGAAGGAAGGCGAAAAGACGCTGAAGCCGTCGCTGGAACTGGTCGGCAAGATCTGACCACCGCGCCAACCTCCTCCCTCCCCGGGAGGAGGTTGGGCTGAGGGCGATCCCGCATCGCCCTGACCCCAGCCTTCTCCGCTTCCCTCTGCGCTGCGTGTTGCCGAGTGGCAACGCCTGCACGCAACAGGAGTCCGACATGCTCGACACCGAACTGAAAACCCAACTCGCCGCCTATCTCGAGAAGCTGCAGCAGCCGATCGAACTGGTCGCTTCGCTGGACCATTCGGACAGCTCGCGCGAACTCGACGAGCTTCTTGGCGAAATCGCTTCGCTGTCGCCGAAGATTTCCCGCACGGCCGGCGACGATGCGCGCAAGCCCTCGTTCCTGATCCGCCGCACCGGCACGGATATCGAAGTCGGTTTCGCCGGCATTCCGCTCGGCCACGAATTCACCTCGCTGGTGCTGGCGCTGCTGCAGGTCGGCGGGCACCCGGTGAAGATCGACGACGCGCTGGCCGAACAGGTGCGCGCGCTGGACGGCGATTACACGTTCGAAACCTACATGTCGCTGCATTGCCAGAGCTGCCCGGACACGGTGCAGGCGCTGAACGCGATGAGCGTGCTGAACCCGCGCATCAGGCACGTGGCCATCGACGGCGCGCTGTTCCAGGCCGAGGTCGAGGCGAAAGAGATTCTCTCGGTGCCGACGATCTACATGAACGGCGCGGAATTCGACGCCGGTCGCCTCAGCATCGAACAGATCATCGCCAAGCTCGACACCGGCGCGGCGGCACGCGCGGCCGAAGCGTTGAAGAACGTGGCGCCGTTCGACGTGCTGATCGTTGGCGGCGGCCCGTCCGGCGCGGCGGCGGCGATCTACGCCGCGCGCAAGGGCATCCGCACCGGCATCGTCACCGAACGCTTCGGCGGCCAGGTGCTGGACACGATGGCGATCGAGAATTTCCCCTCGGTCGAATACACCGAAGGCCCGAAGCTCGCGGCCTCGCTGGAAGCGCACGTGCGCCAGTACGGCGTGGAAATCATCACCGCGCAGCGCGCGAAGGCGCTGCACCCGGCCGCGCGCGAAGGCGGGCTGGTCGGCGTGGAACTCGACAGCGGCGCGACGCTGCAGGCGAAGACCGTGATCCTCTCGCCCGGCGCGCGCTGGCGCCAGACCGGCGTGCCCGGCGAGTCGGAACACCGCAACAAGGGCGTGACCTACTGCCCGCACTGCGACGGCCCGCTGTTCAAGGGCAAGAAGGTCGCGGTGATCGGCGGCGGAAATTCCGGGGTGGAAGCGGCCATCGACCTGGCCGGCATCGTCGAGCACGTCACCCTGCTCGAATTCGACGGCAAATTGCGCGCGGACGACGTGCTGCAACGCAAGCTGCACAGCCTGCCGAACACCACCGTGCACGTGAACGCGCAGACCACCGAAATGCGCGGCGACGGCAGCAAGCTGCAATCGCTGCACTTCACTGACCGCGCCAGCGGCGAATCGCGTGCGGTCGACCTGGCCGGCGTGTTCGTGCAGATCGGCCTGTTGCCCAACACCGAATGGCTGAAGGGCGCGGTGGAACTCTCGCCGCGCGGCGAAATCGTCATCGACGACCGCGGCCACACCAGCGTGCCGGGCGTGTTCGCCGCGGGCGACGCGACCACCGAGCCGTTCAAGCAAATTGTCGTTGCGATGGGCGCGGGTTCGACCGCGGCGTTGTCCGCGTTCGATTTCCTGATCCGGCATTCGGCGCCGGAAGAAGCGAAGGCGGCCTGAGCCCGGCCATGCGCCCGTTCGCCGTCCAGCGCATCGACCACATCGTGCTGCGGGTGCGCGACCTCGATCGTGCGGAAGCGTTCTACCGCGACCTGCTTGGATGCGAAGTCGCGCGCCGCCGCGACGACCTCGGCCTGCGCCACCTGCGCGCAGGCGCTTCGATGATCGACCTGGTGTCGGTGGATGGGAAACTCGGATCGCGCGGCGGCGCGGCCGCGGGCGAACAGGCGCGCAACGTCGACCATGTTTGTCTGCGCATCGAGCCCTTCGACGAAGCCGCCATCGTCGATCACCTCGCCGCGCACGGACTGGCGCCGCGCGGTCCGGCTTCCGGCAATTTCGGCGCCGAAGGCGATGGCCCGTCGCTGTATTTCGACGATCCCGACGGCAACACCATCGAACTGAAAGGGCCGTCGGCATGAACCTGCGCGACCTGAAGTACCTCGTCGCGCTCGCCGACCACCGCCATTTCGGCAAGGCCGCCGATGCCAGCTTCGTCAGCCAGCCGACGCTCTCGACGCAGATCAGGAAGCTTGAGGACGAACTCGGCGTGGCGCTGGTCGAACGCGCGCCGCGCAAGGTGATGCTGACGCCGGTCGGGCGCGAGGTCGTCGAGCGGGCGCGACGCATCATCGCCGAGGTCGAACAACTGGGCGAAGTCGCGCGCCGCAGCCGCGATCCAGAGGCCGGCAGCGTGCGCCTCGGCATCTTCCCCACGCTCGGCCCCTACCTGCTGCCGCACGTGGTGCCGCGCATCCGCCAACGCTTCCCGCAACTGGAACTGCTGCTGGTGGAGGAAAAGAGCGACGTGCTGCTGCAACGGCTACGCGAAGGCACGCTCGACGCCGCGCTGCTCGCGTTGCCGCTGCACGACGACCAGCTGCACGCGGAATTCCTGTTCGAGGAACCCTTCCTGCTCGCGGTTCCGGAATCGCATCCGCTGGCGAACCATGGGCCGCTCGCGCTCGACGATCTTTCGTCGCAGACCCTGCTGCTGCTCGAGGACGGGCATTGCCTGCGCGACCAGGCGCTGGACGTCTGCCGCACCGCCGGCGCCGGCGAGAACGGCGGATTCCGCGCGACCAGCCTGGAAACGCTGCGGCAGATGGTCGCGGCGAACGTCGGCGTGACGCTGTTGCCGTCGCTGGCGGTGAAGCCGCCGGTGGCGCAATCCGATGCGATCCGCCTGCTGCCGTTCCTCGATCCGCAACCGAGCCGGCGCATCGCGATGG
>Ga0209023_10001945_pt1 | contig 26709 bp, 17 predicted proteins | sample LakOneMetagenome_FD_187468 | JGI IMG/M metagenome (GOLD analysis project Ga0209023, IMG submission 187468) | Freshwater and sediment microbial communities from Lake Erie, Canada (SPAdes) (version 2) | ecosystem: Environmental > Aquatic > Freshwater > Lentic | place: Lake Erie, Canada...
CACCCCTGTCGCTGCCTCCCGGCGCGACCATTCCCATGCAATCGGTGCCGACCACGGTCGTCGACGGCAAGGACGGCTGGCTCTACGTCGGGGAGCTGACCGGCTTTCCCTTCCCGGCCGGCGGCGCTAACGTGTACCGGGTGTCGCCGGACGGCGGCCCCGTGGAAACGTATGCGCGCGGCTTTACCAATATTGTCGCGCTTGCCTTTGACGACTGGCACCGCTTGTATGTGCTGGAAATCGGCAGCGGCCCGTCCTTCGGCGCTCCTCCGCTGAGGCCGCCCGGCCGCCTGGTGCGCGTGAATCCCGACGGGAGCCGGACGGTGATCCATGACCGGCTGTTCTACCCCGGCGGCCTGGCGATAGGAAAGGATGGTGCGGCCTATGTGACGAACAACGGCGTCGTGCCGGGTCCCATCCCCGGAGGCCAGTTTGCAGCAGGGGGCACCGTGCTGCGTATCGGCCTGGACTAGCTGGGATAAGCATCACGGCACGCCGGCGTGGCGTCGATTCATTGCCAGGGCCAGCGATGATGTGCATCGTCGCGCCCGGACCTGCGCTGGTACCGCCTCGTGCCACAGGAAATGGGCAGGCTGACCTAAATCGCTGAATATTTGAAGGATTTTTGTTGGAGTTTGGTCCCCCGACTGGAATCGACGACCCTCCTGGATTGCGCATGAGCGCTAGGTCAGGGCTAGGAATCGTCGGTCAGATACCAACAAAAGCACCAACACTTTCAGCACTTGGCTGAGAGGTTCCGATCTGTTGTTAATTGTTCGTTCGATTACGAGCGTCGGCAGGCCGTGAGTGAGGCCCAAGCATGAGATTGTTCAGCATCAAGGGTATCGCTGTTTCAAGTACGTACTATTGATTTTTGGAATGTACTGAAAACAGATATCACGGGTGAATGCTCTGCTTAGGAAGGTGTAATGAATCTAAAGGATCTGCTCCGAGGGGCGTCCAGGTTGACCGAGGCGAATCGCCCCATTCGTCTACGACTATCCCAAAGGAAGGATGTGCTCGACGACGCCCTGCTGGTCAAGCGCGTCACGGGCAGTGAAAGCCTGTGCGGCGGGCTGGAATATCGGCTTTTTTGCGTATCGGGGCGCGCAGACCTCCCCTTGAAAGAGCTCATCGCCTTGCCCGTTGAGCTGCAGTTCGTGACGGACCGGGGCAACATGCGCGCAGTGTGCGCCATCGTCGCCCAAGCGGCTGCCGGCCAGAGCGATGGGGGCTTGGCGACCTATGAACTGGTGCTGCGCGATGCACTGGCGCTGATGGAGCAGCGCACCAATACCCGAGTCTTCCGCAACATGAACGAATTGGATGTCACTCAGGTCATTGTCGACGAGTGGCGCTGCAACAATCCGGTGCTGGCCAGGGCATTCGAGGTGGATTGGTCGCAATTGAAAGGCACTTACCCGGCCCGCGAATTCACCATGCAGCACAACGAGTCCGATGCCAATTTCTTGCGCCGCTTGTGGAAACGGCGCGGCATCGCGTGGTTCATGCGCCCAGGACGCGCCAGCGAATCACAGAGCGGGAACATGCCAGCGCATACTTTGGTGCTGTTCAACGACGGCTTCACGCTGCCGCAAAATGCCGCCGGCGTGGTGCGCTACCACCGGGACGATGGTACCGAGCAAAGCGATACCATCTTCTCGTGGAGTCCGGTACGTAAGCTCGTTCCGGGGATTCTCAACCGTCTCAGTTGCGACTACCTGCAGGGCCGGCCGATGACCGCTAGTAGGCCGTCATGTATCGACCAGGGTACGATCGGAAACCGTTTCGCGTTCGGCCTCGATGACTACCTGATCGACGTGCCGCATGCCGCGGAGGACGGCGACGATTACCGCGAGCTTGGCGAATTGCGCATGAAGCGCCATGAGTACGAGTCCAAGTGCTTTCATGGCGAAGGAAGTGTGCGTGCGCTTTGTATCGGGGAATGGATCGCCTTGAGCGGCCATCCGGATATCGACACCCACGCGCCGCAGGAACGGGAATTTGTCGTCACGCACCTGGAGGTCGAAGCGGAGAACAACCTGCCGAAGACACTCGACGATCGGATACAGCGCCTGTTCGCGCTTAACCGGTGGCACGAAGCCCCTTTTGACAGCGGTCTGCGCCAGGCCAGCGCCGAACGCGGCATGCGCTACACGAACCGCTTCGCCTGCGTTCGCCGCAGCATTCCGATCGTTCCGGCATTCGACCCGCGTACCGATCTGCCGCGTCCGCAGCTGCAAAGTGCAATCATCGTCGGCCCGCCCGGCGAAGAAGTGCATTGCGATCAATACGGGCGGGTCAAGGTACGCTTTCCCGGTACCAGGGTCGAAGACCATGAGCATGCGCAAGGCGCCGGTGCCAGCGGCAGCGGCCGGGACTCCGCCTGGATACGGGTCGCCAGCACCTGGGCCAGCAATCAATGGGGAACGATCACGCTGCCGCGCGTCGGCGATGAGGTCCTGGTTGGCTTCCTCGGTGGCGATCCGGATAAGCCGATCATCGTTGGCCAAGTCTACGGGAGCATGGCGCCGCCTCCTGCGTTCAGTCATGCCGGAACGCTGCCTGGAAACCGCTACGTGGCCGGCATCAAGAGCAAGGAGGTCGGCAGCTACCGCTACAACCAGTTGCGGCTGGATGACACGGCGGGCCAGATCAATGCACAGCTGTCGTCCCAGCACGGTCACAGCGAGTTGAACCTGGGGTGGCTGACCCACCCGCGCAACGGCGGCAAGGGCGAGGCGCGCGGCGAAGGCGCGGAACTGCGCAGCGACCATGCCGTCGCGCTCCGGGGCGCGCAAGGCGTCCTGATCAGCGCCGCCGCGCGCCAGAATGCGAGCGGAAAACAACTGGATCGAAGCGAGCTTCTCAGCCTGGCCGAGACCTTGCAAGGACTACAGAAGCAACTGGCGGAACTGGCCTCGACGCATCACGCGGACAGTACCGACGACAGGGAGCTCGAACAACTGATTGGCTACCTCAAGCAGTGGGAAGCCGGTAGCAATACCGAAAAAGACGGCGCCGGCGGCCAGCCCGTGGTAGCGCTGTCCGCGCCGGCCGGCGTCGCCATGACCAGCCAGGACAACATTGCGATCGGCGCGCAGACGCATATTGATGTGCTCAGCATCGGCAATACCCAGCTGTCGGTCGGAAGGAAACTGCTGGCGCGCGTTTCGGAAAGTATCAGCCTGTTTGCACACCGACTCGGTATCAAGCTGATTGCCGCCAGCGGCAAGCTCGAATTGCAGACGCACGACGGCGACATTGAGCTGACGTCCGCCAAGCGCATCGTCCTGACTGCCGCTGACGAAATCGTGCTGCAGGCGCCCAGGCTGCGTTTCGTGGCTCAAGGCGCGCAGGTAGACATTGGCGGCGGCGCGATTACCCAGCAAAGCAGCGGCGAGCACACCATCAAATCGTCGAAGTTCGCCCACGTCACGCCAGGTGGCGGCAGCCCGGCTGCGGTAACGCTGCCCAAAAGCGAGTCCGCGCACGACCTGCAGACCGTCTTGCGTTGGATCGGGACCGACGAGCCGATGGCAAACCAGCGCTATCGCATCACCACGGAAGACGGCCGGACATTCGAGGGACGGACCGATGCGGCTGGCTTGACCGAGCGGATTGATAGCGCCGTGCCTTTCGGGCGCTACAGCATCGAAACGCTCGACGACTGATCACAGGAGAACGAAACCGATGGCGACCGCAGAACATCCGTTACCCGCGCAACTGAATCCCGGCGCCACTGGCAAGGCCGAGGGCTTTGCCACACCGAAGCAGGACAAGCGGCCACAGTGCGCCAGATTCCTGCCCAAGCGGGTATTGCCGGTCATTTTCCTGCCCGGGATCATGGGCTCGAACCTGCGCATGAGCGCGGAGCGGCAGCGGGAGCTGCGCCAGAAGGACAACATCGCGTGGCGGCCGGATACCCTGGGAGCAACAAACGTACACAAAAACGCAGGGACTGCGCCAGATGAACGCCAGCTGCGGCTGGACCCCTTGCAAACCACGGTCGACATCTACGATCCTGCCGGCCCGTCGGACGTCAGCGGCGACGGACGGCACGCCAACGTCGAACTCGATGACAGCATCAACTCGCCGTTGCTGATGGACGATCCGCCCACAGCCAAAAACCGGCGCACCGCCGTCCAGAAGGCGCGGGAACGGGGCTGGGGCGAAGTCTTCTTCAAGAACTATGGCGAGCTGCTGCAGCATCTCGAGTCGCGCCTGAACAATACTTTTTCCGACGGTAAGGTTCGGCAAGAGTGGCGCGACGTGGTCGGCGTCAATCCACAGGCATGGAATCCCGACCCCAGGCTGCCTCAGCAGGCCTTGAGCGAGGACGAGCTCAAGAAGGTTGCCACCGGTTGCTGGTTTGCCGTGTATGCATTCGGCTACAACTGGCTGCAGTCGAACGGCGACAGCGCGAAAATCATTGCCGAGCGCATCAACAAGGTCATCGATGACCTGAACGGCTCCGGATACCAGTGCAAGCAGGTGATCGTCGTCACCCATTCCATGGGCGGGCTGGTCGGCCGGGCGCTGGTGCATCCGGCCTACGGCAACCTGCAGGACAAGGTGCTGGGCATCGTGCACGGCGTGATGCCGGCGATCGGCGCGCCGGCTGCCTACAAACGCATGCGGGCGGGATTCGAGGATCCGGGCATGATGAGCTCGCCGCAGGAAAGCCTTGCCGCCAAAGTGGCCGGCAATTATGGCGACGAAGTGACGGCGGTGCTGGCGAACGCTCAGGGCGCACTGCAGTTATTGCCTACCGAATCCTACGGCAACGGCTGGCTGCGGGTGCGTCACGATGGGCGCGACCTGGAAGCCTGGCCGAAGCAGGGCGATCCCTACGATGAAATCTACAAGCTTCAGGGTAAATGGTATGCGCTGTTCCGGGAGGACTGGATCAATCCATCCAGCCGCACGCCAAAGCAAGGGGGCGGGTCGTTCGCACGAACGTGCAGGTACCTGGATCAGGCGCGGCAATTTCATCAGACGATCGCGGGTACTTACCACCCCAACAGCTACGCCCATTATGGTGCCGACCGCGGGCGACAAAGCTTTGGCGAAGTGGTATGGGAAATCAGGAACTGTGCCGACCCCAGCGGGTGGCAGGACTGGCCTATCGTCAGCGATACCAAACAAGGGAAGCTTGAACTAGTCCGTTGGGATGTCAACTACCGTGGCAAGGCATTTGCAGAGAGCCCCTCCATTCCCAGCCCTAATCTCAGCAAGGCTTCTGCCGCGCCGATTTCAAACCCAGGTGGTAATAAATCGATTCACGCGACAATTCTTCCGGCGAGCGCACCTGGCGACCAGACCGTGCCTGCCAGGTCCGCCGATCACCAGCTGCACAGCGGCATGTTCAAGGGCGTGTTCCGCCAGACCGGCTACGAACACCAGTCCAGTTACAAGGATCCCCGGGCTATCGCCTCGACCTTGTACAGCATCGTGCGCATCGTCCAGAAGGCAAGCTGGGAATGCTGAAAGGAATACCATGTACCCGACCGCCATCAGACGCCTCATCCTTATTCCGCTTGCTGCCGCGAGCCTGCTGCTCGCGGCATGCAACCCTCACCCGAAAGAATGGAAGACGCCGAACATGACCGCCCTTACTCCCCGCCTGCAACCCTTGTTCGAGAAAACGAAAACTGTCTGCTTTGGCCGGTTCATGGTGGACGTGCCGGCATCGGCTACCGTCGTATGGGGGGGCACGGAGGTCCCGCTGGGCGTCACCGTCTACCGTGATGGCGTGGATGAAGTGAAGGGATTGGCCCGGAAGTTCGTCGACGAGCTGAAAAGTGAAAAGGCCATTTACCTTAAAAACATCCCCTTGCTGATTTCAGTGGACGACATGCGCCAGCCTGAAGGACAAATCGTCACAGGGTACGACGGTTTTGAAGCGATTGGCATGCTGAAAATCAGTGGCTACTTCAAGTTGAACAACGACGGCGTCATTATTGACGCCCGTCCTTTGGAAGAGCAGAAAGACGAGACTATCGCAGACATCAAAAGCATGGCTCGGCGCCTGCGCCAACGTGCCGACGACGAAGCCCCTGCCGAACCCGGCAACTGCCTCGAGAGGGCCTTCCTGCCGGATTCGCCGGATGACGAGAAGAACCATCCTGGCGAATTCGTCAGCATCGGCTTTCGCCTAAAGGAATTTCCTGACGCGCACCTGTCGATTGAAGTCCGCCCCACCCCCCGTGACCCGGAACGCTCTTCGCTCAAGGCAAAATGGGAGCGGATGAAGGAACCGCTGACACCCGAACTGGATAAAGTGTTTGCCAAGGTCAAATACTTCCGCGAAAGCCCACGTCAGATCAGGGACTGGACAACCGGCTACGAGGTGCTGATGCGCGCACCCGATGAGGAAGGCGTCCATTCTTTCCATGATTTCGAGCTGAGGTTCACCGGCGTACCTAACGACCCCTTCAAGCCCTATGCGAGCGTCCAATTTCAGACCGGCGTCGGCGACAACGCCGCAGGAGCCATGAAAGCCAGCCTCACCGACGAGGAAGCCGTCGCCCTCTGGGACAAGATCACTAGCACCTTCCGTGTGCGCCCGACGAACGCCACGCCTGCCAAGACCGCCGGAGCCAACTCGCGACAGCATCTTCCGCTCGGCGAACTGGCCGCGACCGGCCGAATCTGCCCACAGACTGGCTGGTGGGAGTCCGACGCATCGGGAAAATTACAAGGTGAGCGGCGGCAGCACATCAAGGCCGGGGAACGCATGCCGCATGTGGTTTCGCTGGGCGAGCCGTCGATATGGCAAAAGCTTAAGGGAGACCGGCCTTTTTACCGGACGGCGACCATGTGGAAACTGGTCAGCCACGATGATGCGCTTTCTCTTGCGGACATGACGGCGCAGCCAACCTCGATCGCACAAATTTCTCCCCTTGATAGCCTTCCAAAAGACGCTACCGATACCAGTCTCGACGGTGGCCGTGGCAAAGGCCCCCCGCACAACGAGAAAGGCTGAGCGATGCCGAATGTGATTCGATTAGGTGACGCAACGTCTCATGGTGGCAAGGTGGAAAGTGTGAGCGCCACGTATTTTACGGTCGACGAAATACCGGTCGCCTGCGTCGGGGATGCTTGCAGTTGTCCCATCAAGGGACATGATAAATGCACGATTGCCGAAGGCGATCCGAGTCACGTTATCAACGGCGTAGCCGTTGCCTACGATGGGCATAAGACAACTTGTGGAGCAAGCCTGATAGCGTCTATCGGAAACTTCAGCGGGGAATGATTCAGGCCTTTCATATCTCAGGCGCATGTGCTGAACCCTATCAAAGGCTGCTTGTCGCCTGCCTCCTACCGCTCCACTTTGCCTGCCGAATGAACGTGTCTGTAAGTGCCATCTCGTCCGCCCTGTTGGTATGTGTTTGACGTCGACAGGAAGGTGCCAACAAAAGTACCAACAGTACTTCGAGATGACCGGACTCAGGAAGGTTCCTGATCAGGTTGGCGTTCTGCGCTGCCTCAGAGGGTAAGGCAGAGTGTTGAGATGCGGTGCAACATCCCGGTTTGAAGAGGTGGTCCCCCCGACTGGAATCGAACCAGTATCCCACGCTTAGGAGGCATGTGCACTATCCATTGTGCTACGGGGAGGACACGCGTGCCGCCGGGGCGGCACCTGCGGTTCGGCGAGCGGGCCCTGCAGGGCAGGCCGGTATCGTGAACCGAGTGCAATTATAGCCGAGGAAAGCGGATTGTTTGGAAGTGAGGGCACTGTAATCGGTACAATGTCCGCTTCTCTCAATTTATTCCGCTACATCGCGCTTCTTTGAGGCGCGTCAGGTGGCTTGCACACAGATTATGGCTGTTATTTCCCTCACGTCCGCGCAATTGGCATTCGGCCACGTCGCACTGCTCGACCACGCGGATTTTTCTCTTGAAACCGGCGAGCGCGTCGGCCTGATCGGCCGCAACGGCACCGGCAAGTCGTCGCTGCTGAAAACCATCGCCGGCCGCTTCAAGCTCGACGATGGCCTGCTGGTCATGCAGCAAGGCTTGAAAATCGCTTATGTTGAACAGGAACCTGTTTTCGATCCCGAATCCACCGTGTTCGACGCTGTGGCCGCCGGCATGGGCGAACTGCAGGGCATGCTGGCCGAATACGAAGCGCTGACCGGCCAGTTCGGCCAGGGCGACGACGAGGCGCTGATGGAGCGCATGCATGTGATCCAGGTCAAACTCGACGCCACCGACGGCTGGAACCTTGGCAACAAGGTCGACACCACCCTCGACCGCCTGGGCCTGGCGCGCGAAGCGAAGATGGGTACGCTCTCGGGCGGGATGCAAAAGCGCGTGGCGCTGGCTGTCGCCCTGGTCTCGGCGCCGGACGTGCTGCTGCTCGACGAACCGACCAACCACCTCGACTTCAAGTCCATCATGTGGCTGGAAGGCTTGCTGCGCGAATTCCGCGGTTCCGTCCTGTTCATTACCCACGACCGCAGCTTCCTCGACAACGTCGCCACCCGCATCATCGAGCTCGACCGTGGTCGTCTGCTTTCGTTCCCAGGCAATTTCTCCACCTATCAGGAACGCAAGCGCGAACTGCTGGCGAACGAGGAAGTGGAAAACGCCAAGTTCGATAAATTCCTGGCTCAGGAAGAAGTCTGGATCCGCAAGGGCGTGCAGGCGCGCCGTACCCGCGACGAAGGCCGCGTGCGCCGCCTGGAAGCCTTGCGCCTGCAGCGCTCGGCGCGGCGCGAGCAGCAAGGCCAGATCAAGCTCGACGTCGGTACCGGCGAGCGTTCGGGCAAGATCGTGGCGGAACTGGAAAACATCTCCAAGGCCTATGGCGAGAAAGTCATCGTGTCGAACTTCACCGGCACCATCCTGCGCGGCGACAAGGTCGGCCTGATCGGCCCGAACGGCGCCGGCAAGACCACGCTGCTGAAGATGATCCTCGGCGAGGAAAGCGCCGACAGCGGCACCACGCGCCTGGGCACCAAGCTGAACGTGGCCTACTTCGACCAGATGCGCAGCCAGCTGAACGAGGAAGCCAGCCTGGCCGATACGATTTCGCCGGGCAGCGACTGGGTCGAAGTCAATGGCCAGCGCAAGCACGTCATGACTTACCTGAACGATTTCCTGTTCGCACCCGAGCGTTCGCGTTCGCCGGTGAAGTCGCTCTCCGGCGGCGAGCGCAACCGCCTGCTGCTGGCGCGCCTGTTCGCCAAGCCGGCCAATTGCCTGGTGCTGGACGAACCGACCAACGACCTCGACATCGAGACCCTGGAATTGCTGGAAGAATTGCTGGAAGAGTACACCGGCACCGTGTTCCTGGTCAGCCACGACCGCACCTTCCTCGACAACGTCGTGACCCAGGTGATCGTGGCCGAAGGGCAGGGCCAGTGGCGCGAATACGTCGGCGGCTATAGCGACTGGGAGCGCGTCAAGGCAATCGAACCGAAGGTGGCCACCCCGGCCCCGGCGGCGCCGAAAGCCGCGCCGGCGCCGGTGGCCGAGGCGCCCGCCGCCACGGCCGCGTCCGCCAAGAAAGTGAAGCTGAGCTACAAGGAGCAGCGCGAGCTGGAAGAGCTGCCCAAGCTGATCGCCTCGCTCGAAGACGAGCAGGCCCTCATCACGGCCCAGCTGAACGCGCCGGACTTCTATAAAACCAATCCGGCCGATGCACGCCGCATCAATGCCCGCTACAGCGAGATCGACGAACAGTTGATGGAAGCGCTGGAGCGCTGGGAACAGATCGAAGCGCGCGCCCGCGGCGACGCCTGATTCCTCCCTTCCACGCAACCGGGGCCGCCAGCGCGCAACCCCGGTCGCGTTGATCCAGCACAGATCAGATTCCGGGGTTTTCGTCAGTATCGGCTTTGGCGTTTCGGATCGCCGCTGCTCCGGTCCGCGCCGGAACCGTTGCGCCCGTCTGCCGGCTTCGTCTCTCGTGCCGCTGGAAGCCTGCGCCGGTTCTCCGCCCGACGCAGCGCTTTCACCAGACGAACACCATGTCGCGATTTTGCCTGCGCCCGCCCATGCTACTGGCCGGGGCACTCGCTTGCGGTCCCGCGCTCGCCGTTCCCGGCACCGGGCTCGACCTGTACGGCCGCATCGGCTGGGCCTACGACGACAACCTGCTGCGCATTCCCGGCGACGCGCCGGCCTTCGATAACCAGCGCTCCGATTCCTGGCGCACGCTGGAAGCCGGCGCCGTCTGCGACCGCACGATCAGCCGCCAGCGCCTGGTGGCCCACGCCAAGCTGTCGAAGGTCAAGTTCGACCACTTCCGCCAGCTCGACTACGACGGGCGCGATGTCCAGGGCACCTGGTACTGGCAACTCGGCAACCGTTTCGAAGGCGAGCTGGGCGTCGTCTACGCGCAAACGCTGGCGCCCTATACCGACTTCCGCAGCGACCAGCGCAACCTGCGCAAGCAGCGGCGCGGTTTTTTCGAGGGCGGCTGGAAATTGCACCCGCGCTGGGAAGCACATGCGGCCGTTTCGCGCGACAAGTACGACTACGAACTGGCGGCCCAGGCCTTCAACGACCGTACCGAAGACGTGTTCGAGCTGGAAGGGCGCTACCTGGCGCGCAGCGGCAGCGCGGTCGGCCTGGTGCTGCGCCGCATCGAGGGCAGCTACCCGAACCGGCGCCCGTTTTCCGCCAGCCCGCTCACCGACGACTTCACCCAGGACGAACTCAAGGCGCGTATCGACTGGAAGGCCAGCGGCGCCACCACGCTGCAGGCGCTGGCCGGCTATGCGCGCCGCAAGCAGCCTTCGTTCGGCAGTGGGCGCACGAGCGGCGTCAACGGCAGGGTCACGCTGCTGCACGACCGGAGCGGCAAGCTGCACTACCGCGCCTCGCTATGGCGCGACTTCGCACCGATCGAAAGCACGGTCGTCAGCTATACCCTGAACAAGGGCGCCAGCGCCGGTCTGACCTGGGATGCCAGGGCCAAGTTGCGCGTCGAGGCCGACCTGGCCTACGAGCAGCGCGACTACAGCCCGCGCGTGACGCTGCCCGTGCCTGGCGGACTCGACGACTCGTTGCGGACCGCCAGCCTGAAGGCGACCTGGGCGCCGCGGCAGAGCATCTCGCTGTCGGCGGCATATTTCTACCAGGCCCGCAGCGGTTCGCAGTTGCTTGGCATCGGCAAATTCAAGTCGAACGGCTTCGCCATCAACGCCAGCGGACAGTTCTGAAGACCATGCAATGACGGTCAACGACATTCCGATCATTTCGTTTTTCCAGCGCGTGCTTGATCCCCTGATCATCATGGGGTCGCTGTACGTGTCGTCGATGGCCTTCCATGAACCCTTTTCCGGCTATCTGCTGGTGCTGATGATCCTGGCCTTCTTCATCTCCTCGGCCGTCTACCAGCATGTCGATCCCTACCGCACCTGGCGCAGCGGGCGCATGCTGGCGTATGCGCGCGACACCGTGTTCGGCTGGTGCCTGACCATCGGCGTGCTGTACTTCCTCGGCTCGGCCAGCGGCTTGAAATATTATTACGACCAGCGCGTGCTGCTGGCCTGGGCCATCGCCGCGCCCAGCACCCTGCTGGTCTGCCACATCGCGGTCCGGCTCGCGGCCGGCCGCCCCAGCCGCAGCCGCGAAGTGCGTTCGGTGGTGGTGGTCGGCGCCAACGAAGTCGGCCTGAAATTCGCCGCCATCTGCGACCGCCACCCGAATCTGTTCATGCAGGTGCACGGCTTCTTCGACGACCGTGCCGGCGAGCGCCATCCGTCCGCGCTGCGCCATCCGATGCTGGGCAAGATGTCCGAGCTGAGCCAGTACGTGCGCCTGCATAACATCAAGCTGATCTTCATCAGCCAGCCGGTCTCGGCCCAGCCGCGCATCCGGCGCCTGATCGACGAACTCCAGGACACCACGGCCTCGGTGTATTTTTTGCCCGACGTCTACGTGTTCGACCTGATGCAGGCCCGCTTCGACAACGTCGGCGGCATGCCGGTGATCGCCATCCGCGAAACCCCCTTTATGGGCCTGAACAGCCTGGTCAAGCGCATCAGCGACGTGGTGCTGGCCAGCCTGATCCTGGTCGGCCTGGCGCCGCTGATGCTGGTGGTGGCGATTGCCGTGAAATGGACGTCGCCCGGGCCGGTGATTTTCAAGCAGCGCCGCTACGGACTGTATGGCGAGGAAATCTGGGTCTACAAGTTCCGCTCGATGACCACGCTCGACGACGGCAAGGACGTGGCCCAGGCGCGCCGCAACGACGGCCGGGTCACGCCGATCGGGCGCTTCCTGCGCCGTACCTCGCTCGACGAACTGCCGCAATTCGTCAACGTGCTGCAAGGTCGCATGAGCATCGTCGGGCCGCGGCCACATGCCGTCGCCCACAACGAGCAGTACAGGAAACTGATCAAGGGCTACATGCTGCGCCACAAGGTGAAACCGGGCATCACCGGCTGGGCCCAGGTGAACGGCCTGCGCGGCGAAACCGCCACGCTCGACAAGATGGAAGCGCGCATCCAGCACGATCTCGACTACCTGCGCAACTGGTCCCTGTGGCTGGACCTGTGGATCATTTTAAAGACAGTGAAGGTCGTTTTGACGCGTGAGAACGCGTACTAAGACGAAACGCAGCATCGCGACACTCAGGAAGGGTTGGTAGTTCGCTCTACGGCCCCTGCGCGCTTCGATCCGTGTCAAGGATTGCGCTGCGTTCGACAGGTAGGCTTGCAACGGTATTGTGCCCAACCGTACACGTCTGCGGATGAGCTTGCTGCTTCGCATTTCTTGCATCCGTTTCCATTCCACCAGGAGGGCAGCTTGAATCACTTGGAACCCCGCATCTATGTAGCCGGCCACCGCGGCCTGGTCGGCTCGGCCATCGTGCGCGCCCTGCACGCGCGCGGCCACCGCAACCTCGTCACGCGCAGCCACGACGAACTCGAACTCACCGACCAGGCCCAGGTACGGGCTTTCTTCCGCAGCGAACGCATCGACCAAGTCTACCTGGCGGCGGCGAAAGTCGGCGGCATTCATGCCAACAATACCTATCCCGCCGAATTTATCTACGACAACCTGCTGGTGGAAACGAACGTCGTGCACGAAGCCTGGCGCGCCGGGGTGGAGAAGCTGCTGTTCCTCGGTTCCTCCTGCATCTACCCGCGCCTGGCGCAGCAGCCGATCCGCGAAGACTACCTGATGGGCGGTGCACTGGAGCCGACCAACGAGCCGTACGCGATTGCCAAGATCGCCGGCATCAAGCTGTGCGAAAGCTACAACCGCCAGTACGGCACCGACTACCGCAGCGTCATGCCCACCAATTTGTACGGACCGGGCGACAACTACCACCCGGAAAACAGCCACGTCATCCCAGCCATGATCCGGCGCTTCCACGAGGCCCGTGTGAGCGGCTTGCCCGAGGTCGTGATCTGGGGCAGCGGCAAGCCGATGCGCGAATTCCTGTACGTCGACGACATGGCCGCCGCCAGCGTCCATGTGATGAACCTCGCGCCTGAGGTCTACCGGAGCAGCACCGACGCCATGCACTCGCACCTGAACGTGGGCACCGGCGTCGACGTCAGCATCGCCGAGCTGGCCCACCTGGTGGGCGAGGTGGTCGGCTACACGGGGCGCATCGTGTTCGACACCACGCGCCCCGACGGCACGCCGCGCAAGCTGCTCGACGTCGCCAGGCTGCACGCACTGGGCTGGCGTGCCAGCACGTCCCTGCGCGAGGGCCTGGGGCGCGCGTATGCCGCTTTTCTCGAGGCCGAGGTAGTGGAGGCGGCGGCCTGAATCCCGCCGTGCCGTTTCCTGTTCCGGATCGCTGCAAGCATCATTCACGAGGAGTCATCTTGAAGAATTGTCATCAGGCCCATGTTCATCCGCTCCCAGGTCGGACGCGTGTGGCGGCGCTGTCGAGCGTCATCCTGCTTGCGGCCACGCTGTCTGCCTGCGGCGACCGGGAAAAGGAGTCCAGGCCGGGCCAGGCGCTCGCCAGCGTGAATGGCGAGGAAATCACCGTCCTCCAGCTGAACGAGGAAATCCAGCGCGCCGGCGTGCCGGCGACGCGCCAGCAGGAAGCCAGCAAACAATTGCTGCAAGCCTTGATCGACCGCCAGCTGCTCGCCAGCGCGGCCGCCCAGGAAAAGCTCGACCGCGATCCGAAGGTGGTGCAGGCGATCGAGCGGGCGCGCGCGCTCATCGTGGCCCAGGCCTACATGCAGAAGCGCCTGGCGAACATCGCGCGGCCCACAGCGGCCGAGGTCGAGGAATACTTCAACAAGCATCCCGAATTCTTCAGCAAGCGCAAGCAACTGCAGATGGACCAGCTGGTGCTGGCCGCCAGGGACCTGACGCCCGAGACCCGCGCCGCCGCCGATGGCGCCAAGTCGCTGGAAGAGGTCGCCGTCTGGCTCGATGCGCACAAGGTGAAGTATGGCCGCGCCCAGGTCACGCGCAGCACTTCCGATCTGAATCCGCAACTGTCGAAGAAATTGCTCGGCATGCCGAAAAACCAGCTGTTCAGCGTGCGCGAAGGCGAGCGCGCCATGTTGCTGACCGTGGCCGAGGTGCGCGACGCGCCGGTGCCGCTGGAAGTGGCCGCGCCCCAGATCGAGAAATTCCTGATGACCAACAAGAACAAGGAACTCGCCGCCGCCGAAGTCGAACGCCTGCGCCAGCACGCGAAGATCGAATACCTGAACAAGGAATTGGCGGCCGGACCCAAGGCGGCGCCGGCCAGCATGGCGGCGCCCGGCGCACCCGCCGCGAGCAGTGTGCCAGGGCAGGAGGGCGGCGCGGGCGGCGTGGCGCCGGATGATGCCGCCGCTGCGATGACGGATGGGGCGCCTGCCAGGTCGCCTGCCGCCGGGTCGCCTGCCGCCGCAGCGCCGCCCGCCACAGAGTCGCCCGCCGCCGAGTCGTCCGCTGCCGCCGGCCCCGACCATGCCGCCATCGACCGCGGCGTGGCCGGCCTGAAATGACACCGGCCGGCCCACGCAAACAGGAGGAAGAACCATGAAACCACTTGCACACTGGATGGCGGCAGCCGTGCTGGCGCTGGGCGCCGGCGTGGCCTGCGCCGCCGAAGTCCTGCTCGGCCCCGGCGACGTGGTGCGCCTGTCGGTCTACGGCAGCCCGGACCTGTCGATCGAAACGCGCGTCAGCGAAAGCGGGGCGATCACCTTCCCGCTGCTGGGGCAGGTCGGTATCGGCGGTCTGTCGGTGGCGGCAGCCGAACGCAAGATCGGCAATCTGCTGGAAAAGGGCGGCTACCTGAAGAAGGCCGAGGTGAACATGATCATCACCACCCTGGCCAGCCAGCAGGTATCGGTGCTGGGCCAGGTCAACCGGCCCGGGCGCTATCCGGTCGAGGTACGGCGCAAGGTGCTCGACCTGCTGGCCATGGCGGGCGGCGTCAGCGGCGATGGCGGCGACCTGATCAGCCTGGTGCGCACGCGCGACGGCAAGACCACGCGCGAAACCATCGACGTGGTCGACATGGTGCGCAAGGGCGAGCTCGACAAGGACTACGAGGTGGCCGGCGGCGACATCATCTTCGTCGAACGGGCGCCGCGCGCCTATGTCACCGGCGAGGTGCAGCGGCCGGGCGCCTTCCGCATCGAGCGCGGCATGACGGTGCAACAGGCGATTTCCGCCGGCGGCGGCCTGACCCCGCGCGGCAGCGACAGCCGCCTGCGCATCACCCGGCGCGACGCGGCCGGCAACCCGGTGACCATCGAAGCGCGCGCCAGCGACCCGGTGCAGGTCGACGACGTGATCACGGTGCGCGAAAGCTGGTTCTGAGCGGAGGCACGCCATGCACTTCTACCAATTCCTCCTGCTGCTGCGCGCGCGCAGGAAGCTGATCCTGGCGACCTTGCTCGCCACCATCCTGCTGGCGCTGGGCTGGAGCCTGGTCCAGGGCAAGACCTATACCGCCACCACCTCGGTGCTGCTGAACTACAAGGGCGTCGACCCGCTCACTGGGCTGACCATGCCCGGCCAGCTGCTGCCCGGCTACATGGCGACCCAGATCGACATCATCAGCAGCAAGAATGTGGCGCTGCGCGTGGTCGACCGCCTGCGCATGGCAACCAACCCGGCCGTCATCGCCCAGTTCCAGGAAGCGACCGAGGGACGCGGCACGGTGCGCGACTGGCTGGCCGACCTGCTGCTGCGCAAGCTCGACATCAAGCCCTCGCGCGAGTCGAGCGTGGTCGAGATCAGCTTCAAGGGCGCCGATCCCGGCTTTGCGGCGGCGGTGGCGAATGCCTTTGCCGAGGAATACCAGAACGTCAGCGTGCGCCTGAAAACCGAGCCGATGAAAAAGGCCTCGAGTTATTTCAACGAGCAGACCAGGCAATTGCGCGACAACGTAGAAACCGCGCAGGCACGGCTGTCGAAATACCAGCAGGACAAGGGCATCGTCAGCCTCGACAACAACCGCGTCGACATCGAACTCTCGCGCCTGAGCGACTTGTCCTCGCAACTGGTGGCGGCCCAGACGCTGGCGCTGGAAGCCACCTCGCGCGAACGCATGGCCGGCGCCGGCAACGCCCAGTCGCCGGACGTGGCCAACAATCCGCTGATCCAGAACCTGCGCGTGTCGCTGTCGGCGGCCGAGGCCAAGCTGGCCGAGAGCGCCTCCCGCTACGGGCGCAACCACCCGGCCTGGCAGGCCGCCAACGCGGAGGTGGAGAAGATGCGCGCCGACCTGAACGCGGCGCTGGCCACGGTGTCGCGCAGCGTCGGCGGCAACGCCCAGGTGCTGCGCCAGCGCGAGGAAGACCTGCGCAATGCACTGGCCGCGCAAAAGGCGCGCGTGCTGGAACTGAACCGCACGCGCGACGAACTCGGCGTCCTGCTGAAGGACCTCGACAGCGCCCAGCGCGCCTTCGATGCCGCGGCCGGACGCTTCTCGCAAACCCGCATCGAGGCCCAGTCCGAACAGTCCGACATCGCCGTGCTGAACCCTGCCGTGGCCCCGGCCGAACCGTCCGGTCCGCGCATCCTGCTCAACACCCTGGTGGCGGTGCTGCTCGGCACCGTGCTCGGGGTCGGTATGGCGCTGCTGCTCGAACTGCTGAACCGCCCGGTACGCTCGAACGGCGATGTCCAGGAACTGCTCGGCATCCCGGTGCTGGGCACCGTCACCTGGCAGCCGGCGCGCCCGCGCAGCGGACTGCGCGCCCTGATGGCGCCGCGCCGCCTGTTGCGCCTGAACTAGGAGGCCTCGATGAATTCCCCTATCCTGTCGCCGCTGCCGGTCGATCCGCTCGACTCCAGCATGGGCGCCTTGCTGGTCGACGCCGGCAAGCTCACGATCGAAGGCGCCGAGCGCGCCTTGCGCATGCAGAAAGACCTCGGCATCCGCTTCGGCGAGGCGGCCGTGCGCCTGGGCCTGGTGAGCGAAGATGACGTCCAGGAAGCACTGGCGCGCCAGTTCGCCTATCCCTACCTGCCGAAAGGGCAGGCGAATCTGTCGCCGCGCCTGGTTGCCGCCTATGAGCCGTTCTCGCCCCAGGTCGAATCCCTGCGCGCGATCCGCAGCCAGTTGATGCTGCGCTGGTTCGCCCGCGGGCACCGCGCGCTGGCCGTGCTCGGCGCCGGCACAGAGAACGGCGCCGAAGACGGCGCGGCCCTGTTCGCGGCCAACCTGGCCGTGGTGTTTTCCCAGCTTGGCGAGCAGACCTTGCTGGTGGACGCCAACCTGCATGCGCCGCGCCAGCACGATGTCTTCGGCCTGCGCCCGCGCCAGGGCCTGTCGGACCTGCTGGCAGGGCGCGCCGACCTCGACGTCGTGCTGCGCGTGGGCGGCTTCGTCGATCTGTCGGTGCTACCGGCCGGTACCCTGCCGCCGAATCCGCAGGAACTGCTCAGCCGTGACGCCTTCCGCACCCTCGACACCTCGCTTGCCAGCCGCTACGACGTGGTGCTGTACGACCTCGCGCCTTTCGGCGCCGGCGCCGATGCGCTGGCGGTGGCGGCGCGCGCCGGTGGCGTGCTGCTGGCGGTACGCAAGGACCATACCCGCGTGGCCCAGCTGGCGCACATGGCCGAGCAGCTGGCCGAGGCCGGCGCCAAGGTCGTGGGCGCGGTCGTGATGGAGTTCTGAATGACGACCCAGGTACGCCCCGGTTCGGCGGCACAGGCGGCGCCAGCGGTGGCGAACCCGCCGATGGGGGCGCAACTGAGCGCCGCGCTCCCCGAGTGGTGGCCGGTGCTGGCCGGACTGGCCGCGCTGTTCCTGCCGACGATGTTTTCATTGTTCACCGGCGCCTGGATCGGCGAAGAGCAGGCCCACGGGCCGATGATCTTCGCGCTGGCGCTGTGGCTGGCCTGGCGCAAGTGGCCGGGCGTCCTGGCGCAGCCGGCGGCGCCGTCCTGGCTCGGCTGGCCGCTGCTGACGGTCGGCCTGGCGCTGCACTTGCTGGGGCGCTCGCAGCACATCCTGATGTTCGAGATCGGGTCCATCATCCTGGTCCTGGCGGCCATCGTGCTGGCCAAGTTCGGTGCGCCTGCCTTGCGCGTGCTGTGGTTTCCCTTCTTCTTCATGCTGTTCATGGTGCCGCTGCCAAGCGAATTCGTGGCCGCCGTCACCATGCCCATGAAGATGGCGGTGTCCTGGACTACCGAACACCTGCTGTTTGCCGCCGGCTACCCGATCGCGCGCTCCGGCGTGATCCTGCAGATCGGCCAGTACCAGCTGCTGGTGGCCGATGCCTGCGCCGGTCTGCAAACCCTGCTCACGCTCGAGGCGCTCGGCCTGTTCTACCTGAACCTGATGCGCCACCCTTCGGCCTTCCGTAACATCGGCCTGGCGATCCTGATCATCCCGATTTCGTTTTCCGCGAACGTGATCCGCGTGATCACCCTGACCCTGGTGACGTATTACCTGGGCGACGCCGCCGGCCAGGGCTTCCTGCATGGCTTTGCCGGCATGGTGCTGTTCCTTACCGCCCTGGTGCTGATCCTCGCGGTCGACTCGAGCCTGCAATGGTATGTCGCGCGGCGCAGGGGAGGGGACCGATGAAGCGCCGTTTCCTGGCCAGCCTGGTGCTCGGCCTGGCCATGGCCGGCACTTCCGCGCTCACCGGCGCGCTCACGCCCGGCCTCAAGCTGGCCCAAAGCCAGGCGCCGTTCCAGCTCGAGACCATGATCCCGCAGCGCTTCGGCGCCTGGCAGCTCGACCCCAGCGTGGTGCCGCTCACGCCCGACCCCGAGCAGCAGGGCATGCTGAAAAAGCTCTACGACCAGACCCTCTCGCGCACCTATATCGACGCGGCAGGGCGGCGCGTGATGCTGTCGATCGCCTACGGCGGCGACCAGAGCAAGGCGCTGCAATTGCACCTGCCCGAAGTCTGTTACGTGGCCCAGGGCTTCCAGCTGGTGCGCGACGGCGCCGGCAGCCTGGCCACCGCATACGGCGCGCTGCCCGTGAAACGCCTGGTGGCGCGCCAGCAGCGGCGCAACGAGCCGATCACCTATTGGATCACCATCGGCGACAAGGCCACGCGCTCGGGCATCGAGCAGAAACTGCGGCGCCTGGCCTATGGCTTGTCGGGCGAGATTCCGGACGGGATGCTGGTGCGGGTCTCCAGCATTGCCATTGACGAAGCCGGCGCCTACGCGCTGCAGGACCGCTTCGTGGCCGAGATGCTGGCCAGCCTGGACGCACCCAGCCGCGCACGCCTGATCGGTACCCAGGAGACACCGCAGGCCGGGCAGCGGACCGGGCAGCGGGGAGGGCAGCAAGCCGTGCACCTGGCGAGGGAGCAAGCAGGGCAGCAAGGGGAGCAACAGGGGAGGCAGCACGCGAACCCGCACATGGAGCCAGGCGCGCGATGAGCGAAACCCTGCTCCAGTACCTGTTCACCTCGCTGCCCTTCATCGTGGTGGTGCTGCTGGCCCTGCTCGCCGTGCTCGGCATCGGCCTCGGCCTGGTGTGGCCGCGCCTGCTGGTCTATCCCTACCTGTGCATCTTCTTCTGGATGAATTCGACGAGCTACGGCAACCTGTCCGTGTTCGCCTCCCCCGGCGTCTACAGCCGCGGCTCGGGCATGCTGCTGTTCCCGGTGGTGCTGTGGTACGTGTTCGGCGCCTGGTGCTGCGCGCGCATCGCAGCCGGGTTCGGCCAGGGCCAGGGCCTGGCGCCTGGCGCCGTCCTTGCGGGAGCACAGGGTGGAAGCTACCGCGGAATGCAAGGCAGGGCGCATGCCGGCATCACGAACGCTGCGCCGTTTGGTGCAGCCTGCAACCTGCTCCCCTGGTTCTGGGGCTGGGCCGTGCTGCTGGCCTGCCACACCGGCGCCGCCTTCATCGCCGGCGTGCCCGTCAAGGATGCGCTGGCGCCGTCGGGCTTCTCGAACATCGTCTGGATGGGGCCGCTGGTTGCCTTGATGCTGCTGTCTTTCCGTACGCGCGCGCAGGCCCTGGAACTGACCCGCTTCGTCATGCTCGCCGGACTCGGCCGCGCCCTGTTCGGCCTGGGGCGCTGGGCCGCCTTTGGTGGCGACCCGAACAATGTGTACGCGAACATGAACGCGATCCGCATCCGCCTGACCTTCTTCGACATCAACGACAGCCTGCTGTGCATGCTCGCATTCGCCATCGCTGCCGTCGGCCTGTTCGGGGCCGCGCAGGTGCGCCGCGCCACGCCCTGGCGCCTGCTCGAATGGCTGACCCTGGTCGCCACCGCCGCCTGCATCGTGCTGTCCTACCGGCGCAGCGCCTGGATCGGCTTCATGCTCGGCTTCGCGGTCGTGATGCTGCGCTTTCCGCTGCGCCGGCGCGTGCAACTGGCCCTGGCGGCCTTGCCCCTGGTCGGCGCCGCGCTCGGCTATGCGGCCCTGCGCCGCCTTGGCCAGACCCGCGGCGGGGGCGGCCTGTTCTACGACATGCAGTCGCGCCGCTTCGGTCCTGAAAGCGAACGCGTGCTGGAACTCAAGCTGGTGCTGGGCGACATCCTGGCCAAGCCCTTTACCGGGATCGGTTCCTGGGGCCGCTACTCCGGCTATGAACAGATTTCCTGGCAAGCCAATCCGGACGGCGGCCTGTTCCTGCACAGCGGGGTGCTGCACGTGGCGCTGAAGAGCGGCTTGCCCGGCATCGCCCTGCTGGCGGGGACCGTGTGCGCCTTTGTCCTGGCCGCGCGCCGCGCCCTGCGCACGCTGCCGCCCGAGCTGCTGCCGCTAGGCGCGGCCGGCGTAGCGGCGCTGGCCTTCATGATTCCCGACGTGCTGGTCGGCACGCCTTTCCCCCAAGTGCGCACCACCCAGATGCTGGCCATTGCGCTGGCGCTGCCGTATGTGGCGCTGGCCGCCGCTGCCGCGCCGGCCGTCCTGGCGCCGCACCGGGCGGCGCAAGGGCGCAGGCGCGTGCACCCGCTGCCGGCCTGATATGGAACTGCGCCTGTTCCGCAACGCCTGGTCGAACCTGCTGGGCGCCGCCGTACCGGCGCTGGCGGCCCTGGCCACCGTGCCCCTGGTGGTCGCCGGCCTGGGCGAGGCCAACTATGGCGTATATGCGCTGGTCACGGCCATCGTCGGCTATTTCGCCGTGATCGACATCAACGTCACCGCCGGTTCGGTCAAGTACATCGCCGCCCAGCATACGCGTGCCGAACCCGAGCGCATTGCCGAGACCCTGTGCTTCGGCAGCGCCGTGTATGCGCTGATCGGCGCCGTCGGCGGACTCGGCCTGTTCTTCGGCGCCGGGCAACTGGTGACCGAGGTCTTCACCGTGCCGCCGCACCTCGGCACCGAGGCCATCGCCAGCCTGCAACTGGCGGGGCTCGGCTTTTTCCTCGGACAGCTGCAAAGCTACCTGCACAGCGTGCCCCAGGCGCTGATGCGCTTCGATGTGTCGGGCCGGCTGGAGATGGTGTTCGGCGTCCTGGTGCCGCTGTTCACGGTGGCGGTGCTGATGCTCGGGTACGGCCTGTTCGCGCTCATCGCGCTGCGGGTGGCCGCCAGCGCCATCCACTGCCTGCTGCTGTGGCGCGGCATCCATGGCCTGCTGCCCGGCCTGCGCTGGCGCTGGCCGGGCCGCGCGCTGCGCAGCGGCATCCTCGGCTTTTCCGCCTATTCCTTCCTGTCGCGCTTTGCCGCCTTGTCGTATGCGCATGCCGACAAATTGATCATCGGCGCCCTGGTCGGGGTCACGGGCCTGGCGTACTTCACGGTGGCGGCCACGCTGGCCAACCGGGTGCTGGGACTGACGTTTCGGCTGTCCGGCGTGTTCTTCCCGGCCGCGAGCATGCTGGCCGCCGGCGGCGAGCTGGCGCGCCTCGACCATGCCTACCTGAAGGCGACCCGCTACGTGGTCTACCTGAACGCGGCAATGCTGGTGCTGCTGGCGGTGTTCGCCGAGCCCTTGCTGCGCTACTGGATGAACCCGGATTTCGCGGCCAGCGGCGCCACCGTGCTGGCCGTGATGGCGCTGGCGCAGTTCGTCGATTCGCTGACCAGCCTGCCTTCCCTGGTGAACGACGGCATGGGCCACCCGCGCGTGTCCGGCCTGTTCGCGGTGGCGCGGGCGCTGGCCGGACTCGTCATCGTCTACCTGGGCGTGGCGGGGTGGGGCATCCTCGGTGCCGCCTGGGGCCACCTGCTGGCCTCGCTGCTGTTCACGGGCGCCTTCCTGGTGCATGTGCACGGCCGCACGGTGCCGACCTCGCTCGCGCGCCTGTGCGCGCACGGCTTCCTGCCCGGCATGGCGGGCACGGCCGGCGTGGCGCTGGCGGCCGGCCTGGCCGAACGCTGGTTTCACCGCAATGCGCTCGACTTCGTGCTGGTCGCGCTGGCGACTTTGGTGCTGCTGGGGCTGGCCGGCATGCTGCTGGTGCTCGAAGGCGAGGACCGGCGCCGGTCCCGGGCATGGTTCCGGGTGCAGGTCTGGCCCCATATCCGGGCGCGCATCCGCGCATGGGCGGGAGGCTAGGGTGCGCATCCTGCTGGTGTCCGAAGACTTGCCGGGCGAGCAGATCGGCGGCCTGGGCAAGCACGTGGTCACGCTGGGAAATGCCTTATTGGCGCGCGGACACGCGGTGCGCATCCTCGGCCGCAGCGACCGCAGCGACCGAGGATGCGCGGGTGGCAAGGGCGCCGCCGCCGCGGACCCCGCCCGCCAGATCGGCTTCCTCGGCAGCTTCGTGCCCGGCTTCGACTATGCCCATCCGGGCTGGAAGGAAAGCCAGCTCGGCATCTTCAATCCCCTGAAGCGTCCCTATTTCGCGCGCAAGATCGGTACCGCCATCAACCGCCATGCCGCCGATGCCGACGTCGTGCATTACCACGGCCACCTGCCGATGGTCGGGCTGCACGTGGCGCCCGGCATGAACTACGTGCAGACCCGCCACGACCAGGGCAGCGAGTGCCTGACCCACCTGCGCTTTCGCGACGATACGCCCTGCACCACGCTGGCGCCGCGCGACTGTTCGGCCTGCATCTGCACGCGTGCCGGTCCGCTGCGCAAATCGGTCACGGCCATCGCCGTCAACCGTTACCGTGAAGACAATGCACGCGCCTTTGCCATGCACAAGACCGTGTTCGTGTCGCACTTCCTGCGCCGGCAATTCCTGCGCGCCGTGCCGCATGCCGACCTGGCGCGCTGCCGCGTGATCCCGAATTTCGTCGATTACCCGCGCCTGGCCGCCGTCCTGGACACCGCGCTGGCGCCGGTGGCGGGCAGGGTGGTGCTGGTCGGGCGCGTCGATGCCGGCAAGGGCTTCGGCGAATTCCTGGCCGCCGCCCACGCACGCCTGCCCGAGCTGGCCCAGGTACTGGTGGCGGGCGACGGCCCCGAGCGCGCCGCCCTGGAAGTCCGCCATGCCGGTGCGCAGGTGCGCTTTCTCGGCTGGCAGGATTATCCGGCGGCCCTGTCCCTGGCCGCCAGCGCCCACGTCTGCGTCGTGCCCTCGGTGTGCGAGGAAGCCTGCAGCACCACGGTGCTGGAAGCGCTGGCCCTGGGCCGCCCCTGCATCGCACTGGCGCGCGGCGGCACGCCCGAGCTGAGCGGCTTCCAGCGCTACCCCGGCCAGTTGCAGCTGGCGCGCAGCATGCCGGAGCTGGTCGAGCGCCTGCGCAGCCAGCTGGCCGCCGCACCCACCCGGCTGCCGCCCGCGGCCAGCTTCGGCGCCGACGCCGCCCACATCCTTCCCCGCCTGCTGGAGCTGTATGCCGACTGAACCCGACCGCCCACGCTTCTCGATCGTCACCTGCACCTGGAACAGCGCCGCCACCCTGGCCGACACCCTGGCCTCGGTGCGCAGCCAGACCTGCCAGGACCTCGAACACCTCTTCGTCGACGCCGGCTCGACGGACACGACCCTCGACCTGGTCGATGCCCACCCGCTACCCAAGCGCGTGCTGCACAACGTGGGCGGCGGCATCAGCCGCGCCATGAACGCCGGCATCCTGGCCGCGCGCGGCGAGTTCGTCGCCCACCTGCATTCCGACGACTATTACGCCGATCCCGGGGTGCTGGCGCAGGTCGCGCGCCGTTTCGACGAGAGCCGCGCCGCCTGGGTGGTCGGCCAGATCCGCGTGCTGCGCAACGGCGTAATCGCCGAACCCTACCCGATGCGCCCCTTCAGCTACCGCGCCTATGCCTCGGGGCACGCGGCGATCGCGCATCCGGCCGTGTTCGTACGCCGCAGCCTGTTCGAGCAGGCCGGCCTGTTCGATGAGGGCCTGCGCTATGCGATGGACATCGACCTGTGGCTGCGCCTGGCCGCGCGCACGCCGCCGGCGCTGATCGCGCAGCCGTTGACGGTGTTCCGCGAGCATGCCGGCAGCGTCTCGTCCGCCAACAAGCTGCGCGCGCGCCAGGAAGAGTTCATGGTACGGCGCCGCTACCTGCACAGGGCGCCGCTGGCCTTTGCGCTGTATTGCCTGCGCTACCTGAAACGGACACGCGTCTTGCGCCTCGACAGCGAAGCTTGACTGTGCAAAAACGGAAGTTGTCGCGCCGTCTTTGTGAACACAACACAGCTATTACCAGAGTGAAAATGATGCTGAAACAAGCTTAATATTCTTGCGTTGGATTTCTGCGATGCACGCAAAAAAAGAGTGATTTCGGGAAAAAAGTTGCCGCTGTTCAATTTCTTACTGCGGTAACATCAGTTCGTATCGGTCGACAAATGTTCAGTAAATGCGTCGATCACCCGAAATCCAGGCTATCCCCGCCGGATGGCCTTACCCGATTGTCATCGCATCGTCCGGAGCATCATTCAATGAAATTCACCCGACAAGGCCTGTTGCAGGCCCTTGCCCTGGCGTCCCTGTGTGCACTGTCGCTGAACGCGCGTGCCGATTGGGCGCAGTCGACCGACCCGCTGATCGTCCAGCCGGGTCCGACCAACAATGCCGTACAGGCGCAAAACCCGCCAGGCTTCACCTGGGCGCGCCACCCGAACGGTCCGGCCGCCTACGAAATCGAGATCACCCCGGTCGGCGGCGCGCCGACCAAGGCCATCGTCGAGCGCAACTGGTACCTGCCCTCGAAGGCGCTGCCGCTGGAGAACTACACCTGGCGCGTGCGCCCGAACGGCAGCAACGACTGGTCGACCGCGCGCAGCTTCCAGCTGACCAGCCGCTCGACCGTGTTCGAGGTGCCGGATAACGCCACGCTGCGCAAGCGCATCGCCGCGAAAGCCCGTCCGCGCGCGCTGCCGCCGTCGTTCACCCTGTATTCGAGCTGGAACGCCGCCAGGAAGGCCGAGCTCGACCCTTACGTCAGCCGCATGACCAACGAGATCAAGCTGCAGATCAATGCGCTGCCGGCGCTGAACGATGCGCGCTGGCCGATCGCCATCACCACCCCGCTGACGGCGGCGATGGCCTCGCAGCAGACCGACATCCGCCAGCGCATCAACGAAGCCAGCCGCCAGCTGGAAGCGGCCGCCATCATGTGGCGCATGAAGCGCGATCCGCTGTTCCTGAACGAGGCGCTGCGCAAGGGCGATCAATTGGCCAGCCTGAACCCGGCCGGCCCGACCAGCTATGCCAACCAGGACCAGGCCACGCGCCAGATCTCGGTGTCGCTGATCAAGGCGGTCGACAGCCTGGCCGGCGACCTCGACGCCACGCGCAAGGCGCGCTGGCTGGAAACCGTGCGCGTGCGCACCGAGGAGATCTACGGCAACCTGGCCGGCGACAACGGCCGTCTCGACCAGTATCCCTTCGATTCGCATGGCAACACCAGCCTGGTGTTCCTGGTGCTGATTTCCTCGCTGTCGCTGGGCGACATCCCGGAAGCGCAGAAGTGGTTCGACTTCTCGTTCCGCGCCTATGCGAATGCGCCGTCGCCCTGGGCCGGCCCGGAAGGCGGCTTCGCCAACGGCACCGCCTACGCCGAATACGCGGCCGGCTACCTGGTACAGCTGTGGGACCCGCTCACCCAGGCCACCGGCGTGAATTTCTACGCCAAGCCCTGGGCCCTCGGCTTCCTCGACTTCGCCACCCAGTTCACGCCGCCGGGCTCGAAGATCCACGCCTTCGGCGACGGCTCCGAGACCAAGCCCGACACCCGCGTGTTCCACGCCTTCGGTTCGCGCATGGTGTCGCCGCGCGCGGCCTGGTACGTCGACAAGCTGGGCGGCACCGAGGACACCCTGTCGCTGTTGCAGGCGCCGTACCCGATGCCGGTGGCCGACACCAAGACCCAGGCGCCGCCGTCGAGCAGCGCCTATTACCCGAGCATCGGCTGGGTGGCGATGCACAGCGACATCGGCTCGACCGCGCGCAGCTCGCTCTA
>Ga0209023_10001946_pt1 | contig 26669 bp, 30 predicted proteins | sample LakOneMetagenome_FD_187468 | JGI IMG/M metagenome (GOLD analysis project Ga0209023, IMG submission 187468) | Freshwater and sediment microbial communities from Lake Erie, Canada (SPAdes) (version 2) | ecosystem: Environmental > Aquatic > Freshwater > Lentic | place: Lake Erie, Canada...
TTTTAAGGTAAAACTATGAACTTTTCTGATTTTTGGGCACATGCGGATACATTGAGTCATGGGTTGTCGATCGTATTGCTCGTTATGTCGATTGCGACATGGACGATTCTCATTTTACGTATTCTGGCAACACGTCAGGCGCATGTGACAGCGGCGGCAGATTTAGAGAACAGTGTTGCTATTACCGCAAGCCAGAGTTCAGGTTTATCGGTTGAACATCGTAAAGATGTCGTCGAGCAAGTGCTTCTTCAACAGCTTGCACGTACCCGAAATAACGTTGAACGTGGTGTATCAGTGCTGGGTTCGATTGCATCAATATCACCATTCGTCGGTTTGTTCGGCACCGTGTGGGGTATTTTCCACGCGTTGGCTGCGATTGGACAAACTGGTCAGGCAGGCCTTGCGCAAGTGGCAGGTCCAGTTGGTGAAGCGCTGATTATGACGGGTATGGGTCTTGCTGTCGCGATCCCAGCGGTGTTGGCGTATAACGCCTGCGTTCGTTTAAATCGTGTTTTGCTTAATAAATTGCACGATCAAGCCCATACCTTGCTAGTTGCTCAATTGTTATCTGCACCGAATGACACCGTAACATCAGGCCAACAACTGGCTGGAGGTCGTGCGTAATGGGCTTTCATCTGGGTGATGATGAACATGAAGGCATGAGTGAAATCAATCTGATTCCGTTGATTGATATTATGCTGGTGCTGATGATTATTTTTTTGGTCACCGCGACCATTGTGAATCCTGCGGTGAAGCTGAATTTGCCAAAGGCGGATGCTTCGGTTGTGCCCGATCAGCCGGAAGTCGTAACTTTAAGCATTGATGCAAAAGGCGTAATTCACTGGAATCAAGATGTGGTCAGTTTGAACGAAGTGGCGCAGCGTATGAATGCTGCGGCGCAACAACCGACTAAGCCATCATTGCATCTACGCACAGATCGTGACGCGAAATACGATACGCTTGCCCAAGTGCTGGCGCGTGCAAGCCAAGCGGGACTGACTGATTTGGCGTTTGTGAGTGAAGCGGCGCATTGATGTTTAAGAGATATTAACGGCGAATGAAGAAAGGTATCGCCGTGAGCAACACACCGATCACCACAAGGAGTGTGGTATCTGGAATGAAATACGGATAGATCATTAAGCCAATACCGCACGCGAGTGGGACGTTGGCTTTTTGTTTTTTGCCATAAACAAAAAAACCGATTCCGATACCACTAAAAAGAACGCCCCAAAGTAATGTTGCCGCGGTCATTTTCGACTTTCCTTAGTCTTTAATTTTTTGAATGGTATTCTTTAAATCATATCATCCGCAAAATATTGCTTCAGTTTTGATAACTTCGGCGGAATCATAAAGCTGCAATAGCCTTGATCTGGGTTTTTTGCATAATAATCTTGATGATAAGTTTCGGCTGGATAAAACTCTGGCGCAGGGGACACTTCCGTAACCGCTTTAACTCCTTCAGTTTTGAGGTGTTCGATCTTCGCGAGGGCTTTTTGCTTTTGTGCATCATCCAGATAAAAAATGACAGAACGATATTGCGTGCCCATGTCATTACCTTGACGATTCAGCGTCGTCGGATCATGGGTGGCGAAGAAAATATCGAGAATACGTTCAAATGGAATCTGGGCAGGATCGAAATCAATCGAAATCACTTCGGCATGACCCGTTGCACCACTACAAATTTGTTCATAGGTCGGGTTAGGGCGTGCGCCGCCTGCATAGCCGCTGGTCACCGCTGTTACGCCGCGAACGGCGCGAAATACGGATTCTGTACACCAGAAACAACCACCGCCGACGATGGCGCGTTCAGTTTGACTAGTCATGATCATATTCCATCGATGAAATTGATTTTAAGTTTCGCGTTTCTATACCGTTTTTCGATAAGTCACGAAGCTAAACTTTACACCAGTTGTCACATCGACTTGTTCAGTTTCTGTGTTTGCTTTAATCCACTCTGAAGGAATTGCAGGGTAGTGTGCTGCACCTGCAACATCGAGCGCGACATGGGTCACTTCCAAACGATCAGCAATCGGCAGGGTTAAACTGAATAACTCACCACCACCAATAATATAAATCGAGGATTGATCGCGGGCAATCGCTTCGGCTGACGCGCCTTGAACTAAGGCATCCAACGTTTGTTCGACATGCACACCTTCGTGCGCCCAATCTGTTTGACGGGTCAAAACCCAATGACTACGATTCGGCAATAAGCGACCCAGCGAATCAAACGTTTTACGACCCATGACAATGACGCCACCTTGTGTAATTTGCTTAAAATGCTGCAAATCGGCGGGCAAATGCCACGGCAGCTGATTATCTACACCTATGCAGTTTTTCTCGTCCATGGCGACGACATGAACGATTTCGATGGCATTTGCAGTCATTAGTATCCTTAATTGTTTCGCTTAATTAAACCGCTACTGGCGCTTTAATCGCAGGGTGATGCTGATAATTCTCTAATTCCAAATCGGCAAATTCAAATGCAAATAGATCAGTAATCGCAGGATTGATTTTGAGCTTCGGCAATGGCAATGGTTCACGGCTCAGTTGCAAAGTCGTTTGCTCGAAATGATTGCTATACAAATGACTATCGCCACCCGTCCAGACAAATTCACCGACTTGCAATCCAGTCACTTGCGCGATGAGATGCGTCAGCAATGCATAACTGGCAATATTAAACGGCACACCTAAGAAAATGTCGGCACTGCGTTGATAGAGTTGGCAAGAGAGTTTGCCATTCGCCACATAGAACTGGAACATCGTATGACACGGTGGTAATGCAACTTGACCCGCTTCAGGAGGATTCCAACCCGATACGATTAGACGACGTGAATCAGGATTGGTTTTGATTTCATTGATGAGCCATGAAATTTGATCGAAACCATCTTTTTGGTACGTGCCATCAGGGTTTTTGGTTGCACCGAAGTTACGCCATTGATGACCGTAGACTGCGCCCAAATCACCTTCATTACGCCCGAAACGTGCGCATTGTTCTGCAGTTGCCCATTCATTCCAAATCGATACGCCATTATCTTTCAGATATTGAACATTGGTATCGCCTTTCAGAAACCACAGCAACTCAACCGCCACCGATTTAAAGTGCACCCGTTTGGTGGTCAGAATCGGAAACCCTTTTTGCAAATCAAAACGCATTTGATAGCCAAACACCGAGCGCGTACCCGTGCCCGTACGGTCTGTTTTATCAACGCCATGCGTTAAAACATGGCGCATCAGGTCGAGGTAGTTGTTCATGCTTGCTTGCCTTCCGTATTCTTTTTGCTGCCCCAGTCATAAATGCCGCGATGATAGGCATACCACAACATCCACGCGCCAATTGCGAGCATTGGGACGGTTAATAGTTGTCCTTTGCTCATCCAGCCAAACCACAAATGTTGATCGAAATCAGGTTGGCGGAAGAATTCAATGCCGAAACGTGCTGCGCCATATCCTAGCAGGAAAATGGCCGAAACTGCCATGCGTGGACGCGGTTTTGCAGAGAACCACCACAATAGTAAAAATAGGACCAAGCCTTCAAAGAAGGCTTCATAAAGCTGCGAAGGGTGACGCAAAATGTCGCCGCCAGTCGGGAACTTCATCGCTAATGCGTAGGTCTGATCAATGACTGGACGACCCCAGAGTTCACCATTGATAAAGTTACCAATTCGCCCAAACAGCAAACCTGTTGGAACACAGGGTGCAATGAAATCAAGCGTTTGAAACGCGGTTTTACCATGTTTACGTGCAAAAAAGACCATTGCCAGCATCACGCCAATAAAGCCACCATGAAAACTCATGCCGCCTTGCCAGACTTTAAACAGTGACAATGGATCGCTGAATAACGTATCGGATTGATAGAAGAGCATATAGCCAACGCGACCGCCGAGAATCACGCCCAATGCGCCATAAAACACCAAATCCGAGACGTGTTCTTCCGTCCAACCGCGTTCTGACTGGCGTGCGCGAAACAGTGCAAGTCCATAGGCACTGCCGAACGCGAGGAGGTACATCAAACCATACCAATGAATTTTAAGAGGACCCAATGCCAACGCAATTGGATCGATTTGAGGGTAGGTCAACATGGGGTACTCGTTGTATCTAAATCAAAGTGATGGCATTCTAGCTTATTCCGTTATTGCTTATTTCGCTTTTATTGTTTCACTTTTGAGTTCAAGTCCTTATGTGCATTGTCGTATTAGCTTGGCAGACTGTGCCGAATAAACCGCTCATTTTGTTTGGTAATCGCGATGAGTTTTATCATCGTGATGCTGCACAATTGGCGATCTGGCCTCAAAGTTCAATTATCGCAGGGCGTGATTTACAGTCGGGTGGAACTTGGCTCGGAATCACGGCTTCAGGTCGCTGGGCAATCATTACCAATTATCGTAGAAAAGAAAATCCCCCTGAAAATGCGATTACGCGAGGGGCGCTGGTTGCTGATTATTTGAATGGCGATAGCGAACCTTTGGCATATCTGCAATCGGTGAATCCGGAGCAGTATGCGGGTTTTAATTTGATTGTGGGGACACTTACTGGTGCCGCGATTATGGGCAATCGAGGCACGCCACCGCAAATGCTTCCTGCTGGTATTCACACCTTAAGTAATGCACTGATAGACACGGAATGGCCTAAAACAAAGCGGTTAGCGCAAGGTTTTCACACAATGGATTTAACGGCAAATGATGATGCGCTCGTCATTAACGGCTTTAACCTGCTCAATGATGAAACCAAAGCTTCTATCGGAGAATTGCCGAATACAGGCATTGGCACTGAGATGGAAGAAGTCTTGTCGTCGATTCGGATTGATAGTCCGATTTATGGCACGCGAGTGTCGAGTGTTTTAGTGTTCGGTAATGAGGGATATACGTTTGCTGAAAAGACGTTGAGGCCTGTAGAGAGGGGGGTGGTGAGATTGGTGGGGAGCTATTCGCTTACGGATCATGTGATTTAGTCAGTTGCTGCCGATAATCGCTAGGCGACATGTTGAACCAACGTTTAAACGCGCGGCGAAAGTTCGCACTGTCGTGGTAATTGAGCAGAGCCGCGATCGCATCGGTAGACATGTCACTCTGGCCCAAATAGCTAATGGCTTGCTGTGACAGTATTTTGTCGCGAATTTGCCTAAAGCTCACGCTTTCGTTTTTCAGTCGCCGAGCCAATGTTCGTTTGCAGATAAACAAGGCTGCCGCAGCATCTTCTTCACTGAGCTCGCCCAATGGATGAGACAGCATCATTTTTTCTATTTGATATGTGCTGCTGTGCTTATGTGACTTCAGTTGAGCGAGCATCATTTCACATTGCCGCATGGCAAAAGTATAACTTTCGTGGTTTGCTGAGGCATTTGGAATTTCACAAACCGCGAGCGGGATACGGATTCCCAAGTCAGTGGCAGCAAATGAATACGACCCTTGCAAGTAGTTTGAGTAGCAACTGCTATAGCTGGGTTCATCATGCATGAAGCTGATGCTAGCCTCCACCACAGGTCGCCCAACGATAAATTCAGCACAGGCGTAAAAAATAACCGCAAAGGTTTCCGATAGGGTACGCAGAATGTCTGGGTGAAGGTCGATATCAAAGTAAATATGGCAAGTTACCGAATCTTCACGTTTATGCAGACTCAACCGCGCAAAACTGATTCGTGTCGGCAAGAACGCCTGAAATGCTTGTAATGCGATGAACAAGTTAGTACTGCTATTCACCAAAAATCCCATCGCGCCATGCGTTGAGGGCGTAAGCCTTCGACCTAAGCGTAGGCCAAACTCTGGGTAATCCGATAATTGTAACCCATTGTGGATGATCTGAATTTGTTGCTGTGCAGTGAGAAGTGTGTCCTCCTGCATAAATTGCTTGCTGCTGAGTTCTGTGAATTTTAGTAATTTAGGAATATCGCGAACTTGTAATGCCAACTCACGACCAATAATACGGGCGTAATTAGATGGAATATTTGCCGTTGCTGAGTTGATCCGCTCTGCCGATGTTAGGTGTGTTGTCTTCATTGCAGTGAACTCCGATACGTGACATCAAACATGCCAACGTGACGCTTATCTATCATTGTCTTTTTATGACCCCCTCTTGTCAACAAATGACCTCCTTAACAACATTACATCTCACTAGAATGAAATTTGGGGCGGTTTTTATACCTTATTTTTAATTTTTAATGGAGTTGGACTTATGGGCAACATTACGTTCATAGAGCATGATGGAAAACAGCACGAAGTCGATATTGAAGCAGGGAAATCCCTGATGCAAATTGCCATGGATAACGGTATACCCGGTATTGATGCCGATTGTGGAGGTGAATGTGCTTGTGGTACTTGTCATGTAATTATTGATGGTACATGGGATGGTGTTACAGGTCATGCTGGAAGTAGTGAGTTACAAATGTTGGATTTGACGCCAGAAAGAACCACAACCTCTCGCCTCTCTTGCTGCATTAAAGTAACAGATGCCATGGATGGAATGGTAGTGCGTCTGCCAGAGTTCCAAATGTGAATAACCAAAAGAGGGTGTATTTTCACAGAGGATCTTTTTAAAAAATTCTACTTGAACGCTCAATAAATATAGGTAGTTGAAGAATATGGCTTTATTAACAGACGTTATCGATAAATTAACAACCACGGCTCCCGAGCAGTTTCAAAAAGGGAAACATTTGTTGCATGGTAAAGTCACAAAATTTGTACCTATAGATATGCAAATTAGAGGAGCATATTTTTTTCAGAAAATTAAAATGCGCGTCCTCAATGAAAGTAAATTCCATGAGTTTGTTGAAAAGCCTATTCCAGAAGTATCCTCGCTGAAAATAGAAGATATCGATGTCAGTAACCCGTTCCTATTTAGACAATATCGCTGGCAATCATATTTTAAACGTCTACGTGACGAAGCCCCTGTGCACTATCAGGCAAACAGCCCTTTTGGTCCATTCTGGTCGATAACTCGCTATGAAGACATTGTTTTTGTCGACAAAAATCACGAACTCTTCTCTGCTGAGCCAATTATTACATTGGGTGATCGACCAGATGGATTAAAGGTGGAGATGTTTATTGCCATGGATCCACCTAAACACGACATTCAACGACAGGCTGTACAAGAGGTTGTGGCGCCTAAGAACTTAAAGGAAATGGAAGGTCTAATTCGTAGCCGTGCAATAGATGTTTTAGACAACTTGCCCGTAGATGTGCCATTCGATTGGGTGCAGAAGGTGTCAATTGAGCTGACAGCGAGGATGCTGGCAACGCTTTTGGACTTCCCCTATCACCAGCGCCACAAACTGGTTGACTGGTCAGATTTGGCGGCGGCCAGCCCAGAGACCACAGGTGGATCAGTCGACATGGATGAATTATTTCTCGGTGTCGCCGATATGGCGAAGCATTTCTCAAAATTGTGGCACGATAAAGCAGCTCGTACTGCTGCTGGTGAAGCCATTGGTTTTGATTTGATTAGTCTAATGCAGTCTAATGAGGGCACAAAAGACCTTATCCATCGCCCAATGGAATTTTTAGGCAACTTGGCGCTGTTAATCGTGGGTGGCAATGACACCACTCGAAACTCCATGACGGGCGGTGTACTCGCTTTAAATCAGTTTCCAGATCAATTTGCTAAACTAAAAAATAATCCCAGCTTAATCCCCAACATGGTTTCAGAGATTATCCGCTGGCAGACCCCGCTGGCCTATATGCGTCGTGTTGCCAAGCAGGATGTTGAGCTGAATGGCCAGATCATTAAAAAAGGCGACAAAGTGGTGATGTGGTATGTCTCAGGCAATCGCGATGAACGTGCCATAGAACAACCAGATGAATTCATGATTGATCGTAAAAATGCACGCAATCATTTGTCGTTCGGGTTCGGTATTCACCGTTGCATGGGTAACCGTTTGGCCGAAATGCAACTGCGTATTTTGTGGGAGGAGTTGCTCAAGCGTTTTGAAAACATTGAAGTACTTTCGGAGCCCGAGATCGTGCAGTCTAATTTTGTAAAAGGCTATTCCAAAATGATGGTGAAAGTCACAGCCAAAGCCTAAAACGGCGTGGATACTCTGAACAAAGTGTATAGGATGCAGATATGAAAAAACTCACGGCGGTCATCATCGGTGCCAGTCACGCCGCTGCTCAACTGAGTACAAGCCTACGCCAAGAAGGTTGGGATGGCGATATTATTATGATCGGCGATGAGCCATATCTGCCCTATCATCGTCCACCCCTGTCGAAGACTTTTTTGTCTGGCGATAAAAGCGCTGATGATTTACTAATTCGTCCAGCCGCTTTTTATGAAAAAAATCAGATTCAGTTTCGTCAGGGGCGTGTCATTGCCATCGATCGTGCACGACAAATCCTACAGTTGAGCGATGGTAGCGAGCTTGCTTATGATAAGTTGGCCTTGTGTTTAGGTGCACGGGTCCGAAAAATTACACTGCCTGGTAGCGAATTAGCTGGGGTGCATTATGTACGAAATATTGCCGACGTAGACGGTATAAAGACCCATGTTGGAAAAGCCAAACAGGCTGTGATCATCGGCGGTGGTTATATTGGTTTAGAGACTGCTGCTGCACTGAGAAAACAGGGTATATCTGTGGTGGTATTGGAGATGGCTGAACGCATTTTACAGCGTGTCACGGCGCCTGAACTGTCTGAGTTTTATACCCGTGTGCATACTGAAGAAGGCGTGATCATTCATACAGGCGTTTCGATCATTGGGATTGAAGGCTCAACGCATGTAGAAAGTGTGTCATGTGCCAATGGCCTAACATTTCCAGCCGACCTCGTGGTGATAGGCGTTGGCGTGATCCCCAATGTGGAGTTGGCGGAGGCTGCCGACATTGTGGTGGACAACGGCATCGTCGTGGATATGTATTGCCGCACCAACGATCCCAACATCGTGGCCGCTGGCGATTGCACCAATCACTTCAACACACACTACAACCGTCGTATTCGTTTGGAGTCCGTTCCCAATGCCAGCGAGCAAGGTAAAGTCGCAGCGGCTTCACTCTGCGGACTCAGTAAGGAATACAAAAACCTACCATGGTTTTGGTCTGATCAATACGACCTAAAACTACAAATCGCTGGCCTCAGTCACGGTTACGATCAAGTGATCATTCGTGGAGATATACATACTGGACGCAGCTTCGCCGCATTCTATTTGCATAATGGACAACTCATCGCTGCAGACTGTGTCAACCGTCCGCAAGAGTTCATGCTCAGTAAAAAAATGATTGCAGAGAAAATTGCGGTTGATCCAGCTCGACTCGTAGACGAATCGATCCCAGTGAAGGCATTTCTATAAGGCTCAGCTATCGCTTCGTTTTGTGCTAGGGGAGAAGCTTGACGGGATGAGGCCGTCTCATTCGCTGACCCTACTCATCCCCGAATTGAGGAGGAGAAGAATAGAAATTATTCCCCAGTCAACATGGCTGCCCGAAACTGCGCCATGGCCAGTCCACGATGACTAATTTGATTTTTTTCTGATTTCTCCAGTTCTGCGCTGGCTTTACCCAATTCAGGCAACCAAAATAAAGGATCGTAACCAAAACCGCCTTCACCGCGTATCTCTTCCAAAATTTCACCATGCCAAATGCCCTGACAGATCATTGGCAATGGATCTTCAGCATGACGAACCAAAGCTAGGACACAGACAAACATCGCTGGAATCGGTTGTCCATTGCGAAAGGGTTTGAGCTTTTCGAGGAGGGTTTGATTGTTGAGTGCATCATTACCATGCTCACCACCAAAGCGCGCTGAGTAAATCCCAGGTGCGCCACCCAAGATGGGAACGCATAACCCAGAATCATCAGCAAGCGCCGCATGTCCTGATTCTTTAGCGGCATGGCGTGCTTTAATCAGTGCGTTCTCAACAAAACTTAATCCATCTTCAATTGCATCGCTGATTCCGAGTTGTCCTTGCGCAATCACTTGAATAGGCAGAGCCGCAGATTGAAAGAGTGTATTGAATTCTTTAATTTTTCCTTGGTTGTTGCTGGCAAGGATGAGGGTGCTATTCGGCAGAGAATACATGCATTTGATCTTGAGATGTGATGACGACAAATTGTAATCGCCAAAATGAAGAAACGCGATAGCCGTTGAGTGGATATCGCGTTTTTGAGAGTGGTGCTATTTTTTGCTGGGGGAGCTGATTTTGCAGCAGTTTCTTAGCGCTCGTTTATCTCTTCCTATTTCGATGCTTCTTCGACTTTGAGAATATTTTTTGGATCAGTGAAGAGATATTTTCGTAAATTCTCGTCTACTTTGGGATCACGACGTCGAATCCATTCGAGCAGCATTGCGGCATGCTCTTTTTCTTCGTTGGCATTGTGTTGCATGATTTCCCGTAATTCTTCATTTTTACACGCAGTCGCACGTTGTGAGTACCAGTCGACGGCTTCAAGTTCCTCCATCAATGATTCAATGGCGCGATGCATGTCGCGAACATTGTCGTTCAGTTCTTCAATCGGCTCATGATATCCTTCATGTGACATGGTCATACTCCGTAATTTTTGAATCTTTGAATCAGAGACTTGATCATAACGACCTTATAAAATCGGGTGGTAGGGTGTTTTGTGAACAAATGTAGTTAAGAAAGACTATTTTTACACTGTATTTTTTGCATTTCGTTTTGATTCTCGCCCATAAAAAAGCCCGAACGAATCGGGCTTTTGCATAACTACGACTTTTACTGATTGCCGTCGTCAGTTTGAATCCAACGATCCGCACGATTCTTAGCATCTTGAATATCTTGCGGTGATAAATTCGCCGCTAAAGTACGAATCTTACCTTGTGCCTTATCTTTGATACGCTGATCGAGCATGCCGTCACGTGCGGACAAGTCGTACCATTGATACGCATTTGCAAGGTTTTTGCTGCGTTCTTCAAGCAAAGCTAAGTTATAGCTGGCACGGTTATCGCCTTGTTTTGCTGCTTTACCCAGCCACAGTTTGGCTTGAGTCATGTCGGCAACTACACCTTTGCCTTCGGCATACATCTGACCAAGATTTAACTGAGCTGGTGCAGCACCTTGTAAAGCAGCTTTTTGAAACCAATTGAACGCCTGTTCATAATCTTGCTGCACGCCTTGACCTGATTTATAACGGCTTGCTAAATAAAATTGTGCGCGGACATTGCCCGCTTGTGCAGCAGCCTGTAATTCAGGCATGGTCATGGTTGCAACACTTGAACTTTCAGGTGCAGTAGTACTTAAATCTGCCAATGCAGGAATGCTGGCGCTTAGGCCCATTGATAAAATCAAAGCGGTCAATGTATGTTTCATGATCTGCTCACTCGGTAAATCGCAATTTCGCCAAATAAATTAGGGAAATGCTTCATAAAAAAACTGCCTTGCTGGTCACCGTTGACTGCAAGTCGATTAATAATTCTAATTCCATTTGCTCGGCAAAGGGCTTCAAAATCACGAAATGTGCACAAATGGATGTTAGGCGTATCATACCACATATATGGTAATGCCTTGGAAACAGGCATTTTCCCGCGAAAACCGATGTAACTTCGGGTTTTCCAATGCGCAAAGTTTGGGAAGGTAATAATTGCTTCACGTCCTACACGCACCATATCCAACAGGATTTGATCTGGTGCTTTAACAGCTTGCAAAGCCTGTGCCATAACCACGGCATCAAAGCTTTGATCGGCGAATCTTCCCAGCCCTTCATTTAAATCTTGCTCGATAATGTTTAGACCACGTCCAATCGCTGAAGTGATTTTATCTTCATCAATTTCTAAACCATAGCAATCAATATCTAGTTGCTTCGCCATGTGAACCAGTAGTTCGCCATCACCGCAACCGAGATCAAGTACACGAGAGCCTGGCTTAATCCAGCGTTCAGCCAGTTGTTGATCCAGTCTCATGATATTTGTTCCTGTGCAGCTTGTAGTTTCTGAGTTAATTGTTCAGCATGATTTTGGTTATTTTTTGAGTGGTTGTGTTCAATTTTCGTCACATTGTGCTCTAAATTCAGCAATTTTGGTTTCCCTAAAAAGCCACGCAAGCTATTGACATAGCGCGGAATCGGGAAGAGGAACGAGTCATGTCCTTGTGGCGCATCGACTTCGATATAGCTGACGGGTTGACGATTACTAATCAAAGCATCCACGATTTCCCTTGAACGACTCGGCGCAAAACGCCAGTCGGTCGTAAAGGAAACAACCAGAAAACGACACGTTGCCGGCGCTAATGCTTTGTTTAAATTGCTATCAAAATCACGTGCAGGATCAAAGTAATCCAGTGCTTTGGTCATGATCAAATAAGTGTTGGCATCAAAATTTCGGCTAAATTGCTCGCCTTGATAACGCAAGTAACTTTCAACTTGGAACTCGACGTCATAACCGTAGAGGAAGTTACCAGATTTGAGGTCGCGTCCGAATTTCTGCTTCATCGCATCTTCAGACAAATAGGTAATATGACCCACCATCCGCGCCAAAATCAGTCCACGTTTCGGAAAAGTATTCTGTTCTAAATAACGTCCGCCATGAAAATCAGGATCGGAAAGAATCGACTGGCGCGCGACTTCATTAAAGGCAATATTTTGTGCTGATAGTTTTGGTGTGCTGGCGATAATCACACAGTTTTTCAAACGATTTGGGTAATCCACGGCCCATTGCAGTGCTTGCATGCCGCCGAGTGAGCCGCCAACAATCGCATGCCAGACATTGATGCCCAGACGATCGGCTAATAACGCTTGCACATTGACCCAATCACGCACAGTCACGAGCGGAAAATCAGGGCCGTACGGCTTATTGTTATTTTCTGGATTCGGTGACGTTGGGCCAGTCGAACCATTACAACCGCCAATATTGTTCAGCGCAACGACAAAAAATTCATTGGTATCAATTGCTTTGTTTGGGCCAATACAACTATCCCACCAGCCTGCTTTGCTTTCATTAATGTGAAAACCCGCGGCATGGTGATGACCTGAAAGGGCATGGCAAATCAAAATCGCGTTTGATGCGTCTGCATTCAAAGTGCCATAGGTTTCAATCATGATGTCAAAACGCGGCAATGAACGACCCGTTTCTAGTCGTAATGGCTGCTCAAATGACTCCATCCGAGGCGTGACAATACCTACAGAATCAACCACAGTGTCTGCATTATCGTCCACGTTGATGTTGCCTTGAGTCATATTTAATACCGATTCCGCTTAATTATATGCAAATTATACCCAGCATTGCAGTGTAAGGTTGGTGCTGGTGAAGAACAAGGGTAAAGCGAACTTAGATGGCTTTGATTCTGTATGTACGTACAAATATTAAGCAGCTAGCGTTTATCGAGTAGCCATTAATGGCATTGCCGCACGTCTTGCTTGCAGTATCGCCGCATCATATTCGGTAGAAATTACCGTTGGATTTTCGCTGGTCGTATGCGCAAGGACATCGCCCCAACCATCAACAATTGCACTATGTCCCCACGTCTGGCGTGAGCCATGCCAGCCGCCTTGCCCTGCACCAATCACGACGCATTGCGAGTCCAGCGCGCGTGCACGCAGTAACAGTTGCCAATGTGCTCCGCCCGTGAGATGGGTAAACGCGGATGGGGCCGTGAGAATTTCTGCGCCTTGCTGGCGAAGAGCGATCGCCTGTTCAGGAAAACGCAAATCATAACAAACCATTAAACCTAATCGACCAAATGGCGTATTGGCAGTCACTATCTGATCACCAGCTTCAAATGTAGCTGACTCTTGATATTGCCCAATACCATCTTGCACCGCGACATCAAATAAATGGATTTTGTCGTAGCGCGCAACCGTGATTCCGTTCGGATCGAGCACTAAACAGGCTGATCGCACGCGCCCATCGGCAATTTGTTGTCCATTCGGGCGATAAGCGCAAGGAATCGAACCCGCGACAATCCATAAATTGAGGTCTTGTGCCCACTTGGCGACAGTCGCAATGATCTCATCAAAACGTTCAGCGGTTCGCCGTTGCTGACCTGGCGCAAAACAGGCAAAGTTTTCAGGTAATACGGCAAGTTGGCAGCCTGCTTGGGCTGCTTCAGAAAGTAATTCAAACGCGTGGGTCAGATTGAGTTCGATCTGATCTTGCGAGTTCATTTGAATAGCAGCTAAACGTGGAAATGTCATGGCATCACTCATCTTGTGTCACGAGAGTTTCGTAGTATGCCGAATTGGGTGATGAAAATGCAGTAGTGATTGCGCAAACATCGCTTGTCTATTATAGATTTTTTTTAAGCGATGTTTTTTTTGAGATGAGTCTGAATTGAATCTTAATGGCGTTGCTGAGTTAGAAAGCTATGGCTGGATTGTTGTTGCATTTGGTGTTGTCGATGTTCTTGTTCAAGTTGTTGCACAAGCGGTTGGAACATGGCCTTGTTATTTTCGTTCAGATTCATCAAGGTTTGATGGGCTTCTAAAACGGTTTCTAACATGGCGTAATCACCAGGCTGTTCTTCAGGCAAGGTCAATGTACATGACGACGCGGTTTTGCAGTTCAACATCACAAACACTTGTCCTAACCCCATGCTGTTGGTCAGCGTGGTGATGTCGGGGTTTGTCGATAGCATAATCGGTTGGATATCACGTTGCGTGCGCAAGTGAAGACCGAGCTTGGCGAGCACGCCCAGCGTTGTACTATCTACAAAAGTTGTGTCAGTTAAATCAACAAGAGCGCCGGTAAGCGTTTGATCTTGTGTAATTTTGTCTAGGAGATGATCTAGACTACTGCAGGTCATGGCGCGAACCTCGCCGACCAGTTTGAACACATGCGTTCCTTGTAGGACTGCATACTCAATACGACCAGTTGACATATAAATGCAAGCACTCACATATGGATTCACAATTATCGCACAAAAAAATGACTAACAGCAAGACGATTACGAATGAACAATCTATCTTGTAGGACGATTTTTTGCTAAAGCATGAGTTTGATTAGAGGGTTAACTGATAATAGGGGAGAATTACATGATTCGACTGAGCGATAGAATCGTTAAATCATCCGATAAATGCGTCGGTGGGTTGAATGTTCGCTGTGATAAAGCTTCGATCAGTTGAGATAATTGTTCCGCAGTACCACCCGAAAAAATCTCAATCGCACCATCTGAACAAAACAGCAACTGGGATTCTGGCTGGAGTGAGGTAGTTTGAGTAGTGAGCGTAAGATCAGTGACTAATCCGAGTGGAAAGCTACTGCTATTTAGGGTTTCCACTGTGCGATCAGGGTTGATCAAAATCGGCGGGGGATAATGACCTGCGCTACACCACTCTAAATGGTTCGTTCTTGGGTTGAGTAATCCGCAGAGTGCCGTAATATGCTTACCCGCATTTTGGATGACGAGGAGACGATTCATGCGACTCAGTAATGCTTGCGGAGAGTACTCTGAGCCATGAAAAGCAGCAAGCCAACCCGTCAATAAACTACTCGCAGCACCATGACCTGCAACGTCTGCGAGATAAAACAATAAACGGTTATCCGGCGTCATCCAATAATCTAACCAATCTCCTGAGAGTGCGCTGGCAGCTTGGTAGATGTGTTCAATCTTATAGTTGAGGAGATCCAGTGAGGTCGGAAGAAGCCGCTGTTGTAATCGTGCAGCGGCAGGTAGGTCGCGGCTATCACTTTGGTGCAAATGCTGCGTGATCAGTTGTTCAATAATTTCAGGTAGGGCGTTGGGTAACTCTTCTCGAATCCATCCCGCCCATGCACCGCGTTGCCAAGCCTGCGCCAATTCATTCCCTTGCGTTTTACTGGCCAAGACAATGGTTGGTTGTGGCCACTGATTAGCTAAATAAAGTGAGACATCAGCAATAATGAGTTTGTCAGCAGGCAGTGAGGAGGTTCCATCAATAGACAGTTCGACGAGGTCAGGCAAGTCTGCGTACAGGCGTGCATGACTGTCGTCTAGTTGTGAATCAATGAGATAGAGTGACAAGGCAGACTAGTGTTGCACAGATTGTGCAAGCATCACCGCAGCAGACGGATCGATCGGTGTGTCTGCTGTGATGTCACTTACTGTGTTAGATGGAGTACTTGTCTGCATGGTATCGGCAGCGTCTTGTTGAGTTTGTATAATTGGTGAGTTTATATTCTCACTTTTTTGTTGCTGAAAGTCGCTATCACCAAAGCCATCATCACCAAAACTACTAGGAGTGGTCGTCGGTGAAGCTTCAGGGTTTCCGTCAGCGCTTTTGAATTGACGATCTTGCAGATAAATGTCACGCAATAGGCTGTATTGATCACCTTGAACGAAGTTTTCTAAACCGATGACTCGAGCGCGAAGATTGATGTATTTTAGGCCGGTAATTCCCACTTTTTCCCAGTTGTTGTCTAGGTAGGATTGAGGTGCGCCATATTGATCAACCACTTTTGCAAAGGTGTCACGAACCGTGCTTGGGCCAAAAAATGGCAACATAACATAGGGTCCAGAGCCAATGCCCCATACACCAAGCGTTTGCCCAAAATCTTCATCGGATCTTTCGACACCGAGCACACCTGCGACGTCATAAAAACCTAATGTCGTGGTCGTATTAATCACAAAGCGGCTTAATGACTCAATGGAGGTACCAGGATGACCTTGCAGTAGATTATTCACTGCGGTCCAAGGTGTTGCTAGATTTCTAAAAAACTGAGTTACGCCGTTCCGAACAGGTGTTGGTAGCACTTTCTTATAAACACGAGCCACAGGAAGCAGGATGTTTCTATCGAGTACCATATTGAAGTTATAGATTTTTCGATTGAAATTTTCAAACGGATCTTTTACAGAAGTCGGTTGTGATGCGCTTGCATTCACCGCAATTTTTGAACTCAACACGCCAATTTGTTCAATGGATTGGTTGCCGATTTCACCAATTTTATTAAGCGAACGATGAATTAGTGTCGGGTTTTCTTCGGTTGCGCCGATATTATTAGTGGTTGCTTCACTATTCGTTGATTGCACAGCAGTAGTTGCTGGTGCAGCAAAGGCCACGGAGTTTTCGGTGCTGGGTTGAATTGCAGTCGTCGTTTCGGCTGCTGCTATCGCTGACGATAGGCTGATACAAAGCCCAAGTGCTGTTATAAGTTGTTTATTAGACATATGAATCTGAAACCCTTTGTTGAGCTGCCAGCTTATGTTACTTTTCGTTAATTTTCTAGTTCTGTCCGATGAATTAAGTTCTTTTGGGTCACGTTTGTGGAAATATTTTTGTAAATAATTATGCGGTTTGGTGCGTTGAACTCGGTCAACTTTACTCCTTTTAAAGTAAATAAATGTGCTGTATATACAATTCTTTCGTCTTGTCAGTCATGATTAAAAAATATAAAAGAAGGCATAAATATTGCATCGGCGCACAAATTTCGGTTGTATACTGCCAAAAATCGCTGATTCATTGCCAAGGTGCTGGCTTGAATCTGATTTTAGCTATTTGTGGAATGAAATTATTGTTGGGTGAAGTCGTTTTTTTGACATGGGTGATGAGAAATAGATGAAGTTATCCGTTGGAATGAGAGTTTCTAACTCGTTATCGCTTACGCCACAATTGCAGCAAGCTATTCGTTTGTTGCAATTGTCTTCGCTTGAGCTAGAGCAGGAAATTCAAAGCCAACTCGATAGTAATCCGCTGCTTGAGGCTGTGGACTTGTCTGCCGATGGGCAGGCGTCTGATGCCCCAGACAACAATGTCGATTATCAAGTTGCTGAACAAAGCAATGAATACGGTGCTGAGGCTGATTTCAATGACGGTCGGGATGCCTCGGATAATGCTTCAACCGTGACGCTTGATGAACAAATGGGTTTGACGCGATTGGGTGAGGATTTACCGGTCGATACCCAATGGGATGATGTGTATAGCCATCAATCGACCGCAATGGCGACACCAGAATTTGATGAGCGTGAAGATACGCGGACGGTGAGCGATTCGATTTGGTCGGAACTGCGTTGGCAGCTCAACCTGACGCCATTTAGTCCAGTTGATCGCATCATGGCGGAATGCATTATTGATGGGATTGATGAACGTGGCTTTTTGGAAGCCAGTTTAGATGAGCTGCTCGAAGCAACTCAAAATCAATTAGATGCACTTGATATTGATGAGGAAGTTGAGCGGTCAGAGTTAGAAGTGGTGCTAAAGCGCATCCAAAACTTTGATCCGCCGGGTGTTGGCGCACGTGATTTAAGTGAATGTTTGTGTTTGCAATTACGGGCATTACCAGAGGATACCCCGTCTCGCCAAGCGGCATTAAAAATGATGGCACACCATGAGTTATTGCTCGTCAATGACATTCCTAAGCTCATGCGTCAAACCAGTTTAAGCCAAGATGAACTGCGTGCAGCATTAGCGTTGGTGAAGTCGCTCGACCCATATCCAGGTTTGAAATTTCAAAATAATGAACGCGAGCATCAAGTCCCAGATGTGATTGTGCGCAAAAAAAATAATCATTGGGAAGTGCAACTGAATACCGATATTTTGCCGAAATTGCGGGTGAATTCGTATTACTCCAGCATGATTAAGCGCGCCGATCAGAGCGAAGAAAATCAATATTTACGTTTGCACATGCAAGAAGCGCGGAACTTTATTAAAAGTGTCGATGAACGGCACAAGACGTTGCTCAAAGTGTCGACCTGTATCGTGGCGCATCAGCGTGCGTTTTTAGAGCATGGTGCGGAAGCGATGAAGCCTTTGATTTTGCGTGATATTGCGCTCGAAACTGATTTGCATGAATCAACCGTGTCACGGGTGACTACGCAAAAATATTTGCTGACACCGCGTGGTTTGTTTGAGTTGAAATACTTCTTTTCTAGTCATGTGGCGACGAGTACAGGTGGTGAATGTTCGTCTACCGCAATTCGTGCGATGATTAAAAAAATGGTGCAGGAAGAAAATATTAAAAAACCATTATCTGACAGCGCTTTGACTGAAAAGCTGCATGAAGCGGGAATTGACGTCGCACGACGGACAGTTGCTAAGTATCGAGAGTCGCTGAATATTGCCTCATCGAGCGAGCGTAAGCGCTTATTGTAAGCATTCATGTCGTTGTCATTGAAATGTAAAAATAGATGTCGGGGTGCTTGCTTTAATTTTGGCGATGTGGTCTCTTATAGATGTTACTTCACAGGTAACGTTAACCCGTCCGACTCGCGTCAGATGTTGTTTTATATGAATTTTTATTATATTCAAATGTTTTTGAAAAAAGCGTTCAAATGTAAATGGAAGTTTGTACATAACGTCTGCACGGGCCGACTATCAGGCTAAAAGCGAATATGTAGTTCGCCCGTCCCCCGACCAGTCCGCTCTATCTGAATGGCCGCTCGACCCGTGAATTATGTCTTCGTCACATTGCGAGGATGGTTTATATGCATATCAAAATCAGTGGACATCATGTGGGTGTTTCTCCAGAACTGGAAGCAAGCGTTCACGAAAAACTAGCAAAAGTCGAACGTCATTTCGATCATATCAACAGCATGCAAGTGATTTTCTCTAAAGAGAATCATCATACAGATTCTAGCTACGATGGCCGAAAAGGCCTGGCAAATCATAAAGCTGAAGTCATATTGCGCGTGCCTGGCTCCGAGCTGTTTGCTCAAGCAACCGCGGATACTCTGAAAACCACGCTGGATTTGTTGGTTGACAAGTTAGACCGCCAGATTGTGCGCCATAAAGAGCGCTTAAAGAGCCACAACAATCAGACGCATCATCAGCAATTTGCCCTTGAGTAAGTTGTGATTCATAAAAAAGTGAATCATTGATGTTATTTTAGAAGCTCGGATTTGTCCGAGCTTTTTTGTGCGGCAACGTTTTTCGATTGAGAGTTGATCGCTTTTTTGAGATTAGAGTTTTTGAAGTTAGTTTGAGATTAGGGATGACGGTTCTTAAGTCAGTTCACAATGAGTGTTGCTTGGCTGAGGGTAGTATGAAGACTGTCGATATCGATTGTAGTTTGGGTTATCAGGTGAATCAACGTTCTGAATTTATTATGCAAATTCAGGCGGCTTATCATCCGTGGCAGCGGATTGTTTCAGAATCATTGGATTTAATGGGGATTGAACCTGAGTCATTTACCGATCTCAGTGGCATGAATCGAATGTTTCGATTTGGTGTGGATTCGGGACGAATCGATATTCGCTATCGCGCGACGATTGAACTTTGTGTGCCACCGCGAAATACGCGTGCGAAAGAAATGGATGTGGCTGAGTTGCCACCTGAAGTTTTGCATTATTTATTGCCCAGTCGGTATTGTGAGTCGGATTTACTGAGTGCGATGGCGCAGCGAACCTTTGGGCATTTACCGCGCGGTTTTAAGCGAGTTGAGGCGATTTGTAGTTGGATCAAAAACCATATCGTGTATGAGGTTGGCTCAAGTCAGGCGTTTACGACCGCGCGGGATGTGTTGGTCAATCGTGCCGGTGTATGTCGTGATTTTGCTCATTTGGGAATCGCGTTTTGTCGGGCGTTGAATATTCCTGCGCGATTTGTGTTTGGGCATGCTGAGTTTCCTGATCCCCCACCTGATTTCCATGCGGTTTTTGAGGCGTTTTTGGATGGGCAATGGATTTTGTTTGATGCGACTAAGATGGCGCCATTGAATAAACTGGTGCGCATTGGAACGGGGACGGATGCGAAGGATGTAGCGTTTGCGACGATGTATGGCGATGTGCAGATGGTGTATTTGAAGCCGCTAGCGCGTGATCATGTGAATGGTCAGGCGGATGAGTTTGTTCATGTCAGTGATTTTTTTGGGGCGAATGTTAAGTAAAGTTAAAAGCAAAGCTTCTTCACTTGGGTGTCTTTTCATTGAGATTATTAATGGGAGGAGCCGCCTACCGCGGGTCTTCCTTTTGTCTTGGCAAAAGGAAGCAAAACCGTGTCCTTCGCAAAACTCGCTCAATGGAAGTATCTCTTATTGAGTAGGTTTAACTAAAATGTCTACACTTGAATACTTTTCAGACGGCTCAAACAGTTGCTCAGGACGAGGTAGAGCAAAGCGTAAGATCAAAATCAATCAAAACAACCTATTCAAATTTTTCAAACTCTTCATCATCATTCACATGATCCAACGGTGATTTCCTGCGATCATCGAGTGTTCGTTCATTGATTGGCGGAATGGTATTTTGTGTAGGATTAAGAGGTGTTGTTACGGTCAATTCAGAGCGTCGTTTTGATAGGCGTCGGTTTTTGAGGTGACGTTTGACTCGAGATTGTGCGAGCGTGTGCATCAAGTGTGGTAGGTCTTTGGTTTCTAGACGTTTGACGAATTCATAGAGCATCCGGTTGCGTGTTACCCGAATGTATTGCCCAATTTTCTTCTGTCCAATCAAGTCTTTTTGAAACTTCAAAATATTCAAGTCAATGAAAATTAAAGCGAATACCGCCGCAGTCAACGTCACGATATTAAAGGCGGTCGCATAGTCGTGACTTGAGAAAATCAGTGTGATGAGTAAAGAAAAAACCAACACGCCAATTGATGCAAACAGAGGTCTTTTATCAGCAAAAGCCGTGACTAACCAGATCGCTAGGCCAATCTCAAACAATCCGCCGAGGTAGGTCAGCCACGGATGATTCAAGAGAAGGGAGTCGTCGGCTAAATTTGAATATTCAGGGGAAACAGAAAAAAGGATTTTCGGGACTAAGCCTTGATAGAGAAACACAAAAGCAATAACGCTGCGCGCGAGTCCGCGAATTTGATATAATAATTGCTTGGTGTTTTTCATATTTTTCGGTGTTTTCCAAAAAAACGTCGCTATAGTCATAAATCACTATGAATCATTCACTGTGCCTTTGTTAAATAGACACTGTGTTTTGCATATATTCATGTGGCTTGGGAATGTCGCCAAAGTCATTAATGATCGCGTGCTATTTTTGCAAGCCTGAGCTTTTAAAGTCAATCAAAAGTCGCGGATCACTGGACTATATCGGATACACGCGCTAACCTTCTTCTAATTAATTTATATTCCTGATAATGAGTAGCAACATGACTCCTGAAGTTTTACACGAACTCCTCCAAGCTGCATTTCCAAACGCAGATATTGCAACATCAGGACAAGCGGGCAAGTTTGATGTACGCCTCGTCGATGTTCAGTTCGAAGGACTGCGTCCTGTTGCACGCCAACAAGCGGTATATGCGCCATTGAACAGCTATATTGCCAGCGGCGAAGTGCATGCGGTGACGATTCGTGCGTTGACGCCAGAAGAGTGGCGCAAAGCAAGCCTGTTTGGTTAATGCTTAAGCGTTAAAAGGTATTTTTCATCAATCGACCGATTCGACGACTGTAAAACGAGAGTGTGTTCAGCATTTTATAAATGAAAAAAGTCGCAGGTCATAGCAGGTTAGTTTAAACATGGATAAATTTCGGATTCAAGGCGGCGCGTGTTTAAACGGCACAGTAAAAATTTCAGGCGCAAAGAACGCGGCGTTACCTCTGCTGGCTGCGACGATTTTGGCGAGTACGCCAATTACCCTGAGTAATGTGCCTGATCTGAAAGACGTCTCGACATTGATTAAAGTGTTAGAAAGTCTGGGCATTACCGTAAAGCGTGATAAGAACAATAGTGCAGTGCACGTTGATACCAGCACTTTGAATAGCCAGTTCGCACCGTATGAGTTGGTGAAAACCATGCGTGCGTCGATTCTCGTGTTGGGTCCATTGCTTGCGCGTTATGGCGAAGCGACCGTCTCCCTGCCAGGTGGTTGCGCAATCGGCTCACGTCCAGTTGAACAGCATCTAAAAGCGTTACAAGCGATGGGTGCAGAGATTCGTGTGGAAAATGGTTATGTTCATGCCAAAGTAGACGGTCGCCTGAAAGGTACACGTTTATCGTTTGATATGGTCACGGTTGGTGGTACAGAAAATATTCTGATGGCGGCAACTTTAGCTTCAGGCACCACGATTTTAGATAACTGTGCGCGTGAACCTGAAGTGACTGATTTGGCTAATATGTTGGTCAAAATGGGCGCGAAAATTGAAGGTATTGGTTCAGATCAATTGACCGTTCATGGTGTCGAATCATTGAATGGCGTGGATTACAGTGTGGTTGCTGACCGCATTGAAACAGGTTCTTATCTGGCTGCGGCGGCGATGACAGGCGGTTGTGTGCGAACCACGCATACTGATCCACATTTGCTGGATGCTGTACTGCTGAAATTTGAAGAAATGGGTGCAACGATTACCACTGGCGAGGACTGGATAGAACTCGACATGCGCGGTAAACGCCCGAAAGCGGTGAGTTTCCGAACATTGCCACATCCTGCTTTCCCAACTGATATGCAGGCGCAAATGATGACGGTGAACACCATCGCTGAAGGTTCGGGCACGATCATTGAAACAATTTTTGAAAATCGTTATATGCACGTCCCAGAATTGTCACGCATGGGCGCAAAGATTCAAGTGGATGGTCATACCGCGATTGTGACAGGTGTAGAAACCCTACAAGCTGCGCCTGTGATGGCGACTGATTTGCGCGCGTCGATGTCATTGGTTCTTGCGGCGTTAACCGCGCAAGGCGAAACGATTCTGGATCGGATTTATCATATCGATCGCGGTTATGAAAATGTTGAAGAAAAATTACGCGGCTTAGGTGCTGTGATTGAACGAGTAAAGTAAATGACTGATGCAAGTGCTGAAGCGGTAATGGGAAATTTTGATCATGGCTTAACGCTGGCCTTGAGCAAAGGTCGGATTCTGAAAGAGACTTTGCCTTTGCTCAAAAATGCGGGCATTGAGTTGCTGGAAGACCCAGATAAAAGCCGCAAGCTGATTTTCCCAACGACCCATCCTTTGGTCAGAATCTTGATTCTACGTGCCAGCGATGTACCTGCGTATGTGGAAAATGGTGCAGCGGATATTGGCGTGGCAGGCAAAGACGTATTGATGGAATACGGCGCACAAAATGTCTATGAGTTGATTGACCTGAAAATTGCCAATTGCCGTCTGATGACCGCAGGTCGTGTTGATGCTGATGGCAAATGGGAAAAACCAGCGGGTCGGTTAAAAATTGCGACCAAATATATCAATCTGACCCGTCAGTATTACGCCAGTCGTGGTGAACAAGTCGATGTGATTAAGCTCTACGGCTCAATGGAACTCGCGCCGCTGGTTGGCTTGGGTGATTTGATTGTAGACGTCGTGGATACTGGTAATACGTTGCGTGCTAATGGCCTCGCGCCATTTGATGTGATCGCACAGATTTCATCACGCTTGATTGTGAATAAGGCGAGTTATAAGCGTAAGCAGGCGGTGCTGAGTCCGATTTTGGCTGGGATTGAAGCAGCGATTGTTTGAGTGAACAACGTGATTTATCGTAGGGACAGACCTATGGTCTGTCCTAAAATTTATTTACCTATATAAAGCAAGGGGCGCACTAAGTGCGCCCCTACAAATTATTAATAAATAATAGATTACCCTGCTAACGCCGCTTTAATCTTCTCTGCATAGCCTTGAATCTGCTGCATATCACCCATTTTTGAACCATGCGCACGTGTCATCAGCGCACCGAGTGACGTCGGCAAAATATGAAAATGCACATGTGGCACACTTTGCCCTGCGGCAGCGCCATTCAATTGCATTAACACGAAGCCATCCACGCCCATGGCAGTTTTCACCGCTTTGGCGACTTTCTGCACGCTGTGAATCCACGCGGCGGCGGCGGCTGGGGATAAATCTAAAATTGTTTCCGCAGATTCTTTGGTAATGACTAAAGTATGACCTTCCGCTTGCGGCATGATGTCCATAAAGGCGAGGGTGTGTTCATCTTCGTAAACCTTGGTACAAGGAATCTCGCCGCGTAGAATTTTTGCGAAAATGTTATTTGAGTCGTATGCCATTTTTAAATCTTCCCAGTGCCATCATTGTCATGAACTTCGCTTTGAAGTTTTGTCGATATTAGCAGAAAACAAAGAGTGCTCTTGATCGAGATGGAATAAAAAATCGCACTAGTATTCGCTGGTGCGATTTTTGAATATAAAGAATTGAACTCGAATTTAGTAACTATATTTCAAACCAATTGCAGTCAAAGTCGTGCTTGAGCTACCGAGATCAGCGTTGATTTTCTTGTAATCAAAGCTGACGAGTCCAGAGAGTTTATCGGTCATGGTGACGGACAATGCACTACGTGAGCGGATCGTGTTGGATGATGAGCCGTAATCAAAGCCTAAATCTTGAGTGAAGCGTGTTGTTGGCAGAAGTTGGCGTTCATAGTGAGCAGCGACCGTGCCGATGGCTTCGGCGGTTGCATCTTGTGGGGGCAGGCGATTGACTTCATAGCGCACACCAGCACCGATTTCGCCAGTCAGAAACTGGAGATCATCACGGTATAATTCTTTGCCTAATCCAACCGTTAAAGAGGTTTGATAATCGAAAGCACTGCTTAAATCTTTTTCCCATTGTAGCTTGCCGAACTCATAGAAGCTGCCTTCGCTGTGAGTCATCTTTCCTGAAGCTAGATATTGTTCAACACTATCCGTAGAGTGATTGTCGCTGCTGCTGACCGCTGAGGCTTTCAATTCTTGTCCCCAGTCGCCATACATGCGTTGATAGACGATATGACCTGAAAAACTTTGCTTGGTATCCGATGTGCCGCCACTTTCAGTGGTATTTAAGAGATAGCTGAGATCGGCGTCTAGTTTGTAATCTTTATCCACCTTGATCATGCTTTCCGCAGCATGTGATGCAACACTGATGCTCAAACCGAGCATTATTGCGGTGATCTTCTTGATTTGAAACGGCATATAAAGTTCCATTCTTTACATTGTTTTGAGAGAACTTTGCGCCCTAATCAGGTGCAAAGCATCTTGATCGTAGAGTGTCTGATTTTAAAAATCTACTATGGACGATGTAAATATGACAAGAAAATGATGAGCTTATATTAGCGATTATCAGTGTGATGATGGCATTCGCCCTAGAATATGCAAATCAACACTGCAACTCATCCCACATTACCTGTGAAACCAGTTAAAATTGCGCTCTTAATGATCTAAATGTGGATGCGGTTTATGATGCGTCGCCTGTCGAGTGCTGATGTTAATTTTGATGAGCAACTGAACAGTTTGCTCGCCTTTGAAACGGTCAATGATGCTGCGTTGGTGCAGACGGTGGATCAAATCATCCATGACGTCCGTACCCATGGTAATGCACATGTCCTGAAATTAACCCAGCAATTCGATCAGCATCCAGCGCAAAATTTTGCTGAACTGGAGCTGACGCAAGCCTCGCTGAAAGCAGCATTTGAGGCGCTTGATCCTGAAATCAGAACGGCGCTTGAGCTGGCAGCGGAGCGTATCCGTAGTTTCCACACCGCACAAAAACAAGATGGTTGGCAGTACACCGATGAACTGGGCAATGTGCTGGGTCAAAAAGTCACGCCACTCGATCGCGTAGGTATTTATGTGCCCGGTGGTAAAGCGTCTTATCCTTCTTCGGTGCTGATGAATGCAATTCCAGCCCAAGTCGCTGGTGTCACTGAAATTATCATGGTTGTGCCTGCGCCGAAGGGCGAGTTGAATTCATTAGTTCTTGCTGCGGCGTATTTGTCGGGCGTGCATCGCGTATTCACCATTGGTGGTGCGCAAGCGGTTGCGGCATTGGCCTATGGTACTGAAATCATTCCTCGTGTGGATAAAATCACTGGGCCGGGCAATCGTTATGTCGCTGCGGCAAAGCGTGCGGTTTTCGGTCAAGTTGGGATCGATATGATTGCTGGTCCATCGGAGATTTTGGTCTATGCCGAAGGTCAGAATAATCCAGATTGGTTGGCGATGGAT
>Ga0209023_10001947_pt1 | contig 26665 bp, 33 predicted proteins | sample LakOneMetagenome_FD_187468 | JGI IMG/M metagenome (GOLD analysis project Ga0209023, IMG submission 187468) | Freshwater and sediment microbial communities from Lake Erie, Canada (SPAdes) (version 2) | ecosystem: Environmental > Aquatic > Freshwater > Lentic | place: Lake Erie, Canada...
CAGGATGCCCGCCACGGAGGGTCCTCTTTAACAGCTTCCCCGTTCTAGTCACCACCGACGCTGGTCGCCTTTCTGCGTCGCGAATCTCTGGCGTACCGCAGTCGCAGCGCATCGCGCACGATCCAATCATTGTTGATGACGCCCATCTTGCGCTGTTCCTGCAGCGGGGCGATCAGGTCATGCTCCAGGTGGCCGAGGGTGAGGACTACCGCAGAAAGTATGTCGCTGTCGCAGGAGACCTGGGGGCGCGTCTGATCGTCTCAGACGCCCCCCCCGCGACGGCATGTGAGTATAAGTTCCCTCGCGATTTCGACGCTTCCCGTCTCCTGGCTATCGCGGCGGAACGGGAGTTGACCCAGGTTGAACAGTTCTTTGCCGCCATGACAATGCCGAACATTTGGCGTGCACATGGCGGGGGGCCTGTACCGGCCCTTCTATCGCCCAGCGTTGCGGATGCGAAGGAATGCGAGAACTTTGCCAGAGAGTTTGTCCAACCGGCTCAAAAGCTTGCCGATCTGGCCCGAGTATCGCCGGCATGGAATGCCGCACTGGCCGGCGAGTCCGAGGCTTTGTCCATCAGCGAGAAAAGATCATCTGTGGCGCGCCCGCGATTCTGATCAGGCAAAGCATGATGTCGATTCAAGGATTCCGCGAAGAGATCGGGCGATCTCTGATCATGCATATCGCGCAGCTGCCACCGGTCGTGCTTCATTCACGTGAGGTATCGAAGACCGAATCGTCGGTGGCGGAAATCTACCGAATCGGCTACGAGCATTTCATCTGGGTGTCAGTCTACGCGAGTGAACTTTCTCAAAGCGGTTGCCTAGCCTTCGTCACCCGTGCCAGGCGTTCCACGAGTCCGCTCTGCAAAGAGATCGCCTTGTGTATGAGTGCCGATGATGTTGGAGCAGCATTCGCCGCGGAATTGCGGCGGATTGCAGACAGCTGAGGAGTTTTCCCGCACAAAACTCCCCACTCTGGCGTGTCGGTTCCTGCGTGCGCCTCGTCGGCAGCAACAGAGAACGCAGCCTGGTCAAATTGAAGCCCCTCTGTTTCGCTCTTCCGAACTCATCGATTCCTTGGTGTCATCTTGGTTTCGGTGTGGCAGTTTCCAACCGCCGAAGAGACGCATCAGCCATCAATTCGAGATAGAGGCCACCACAAGCCGCCTCACGGTCGCTGTTTTCTTGGCGTCGTCAATATTCTTAATTGCTTTTACCGTGCCCAGCGAAGCGATCGGACTATGAATAGCGTGGGGCGGGTGCAGCCTTCGCCGTTTGCCTCCAGAAAGATTCCAGGCGGCTGATTTTGTCCTTGGCTGTCTCGCAGAACGGCCCGTAGTCCCCGGGGGAGTGAGCCTCGAGCCGCTGTAGATCAGCGCGCATCGCTTCAATTCCAGTACCAAACTCATCTTTGATTCGGCGTAGGACCCCCCGAAGCGTATCGCTAGTCTCGTGGTTCACTACACCTGCGGCTTTGGCAGAATCCTGCGCTTCGCTAAAGGCACGATAGGCCTCGACAAAGGACTTCGTGAGAGCCTTGATAGAATCGTTGGCCGACCTAGAGCCGGACATGGAGCGGGTAACTTCCTCTGCGAATCGCCGTGTGGAGTGACCGATCCCTTCGACTCCCGCTGTCAAACGCCCGCTGCGAAAAGCCGCCAGCGCTGCATCGGGACTACGCGTCTTAATGTCTTGCATACCTTACCTCGCGTTTGTGCTTTGCACTCGCAGCAACTGTGCTTCAAGAGCTGGTCGGAGTTCCTTCCTCGCGTCAGAGGCAAGGAGCAAGCCGATGCTGATGTTCAACTGTTCCAGTTGACGATAGGTTCGGTACTGCAGTTCGTTGGCGTAGGCTTGCATGAACACCTGTTCACGCTGCAGCTTCTCGGGACTCGCTTCGGCACCCATTGCGATCAGCCAGTATGGGTTGCGAAACCTGCGGCCAGTCTCGAAGTCCATGAGTTCAGCCCAACTCATGTTGCCTGCCTTCGCCTGCTTTGAAGCGGTCTGATCGAAGTACTTGGCAGCGTGATCTGCCTTCTTGATCTCGGACACGAGACGGCTGCTCCCAGCGAATGGCATGCGCGAGGCGATGGCATCAAACTGGACCTTCTCCGCGGCGCTGGTGTTGGCCTGGTACATCTTCTGCATGGCGATGTAGAGCTTGCCCTGCTCAGTTCCTGCCTCGGCGCGGCTGATGTTCTGAGGCGGATGTGGGTCGACCGACAAGCGGGTGTACGCGCGGGCCGCCTCCTCCTGCTCTGAAGTGTAGGAAAGCTCTGGATCCTTTCCGGGCATCCCTGCTCCGGTGAGCACGGATTCCACGTTCGCGTCGCCATCGGGCATCAACGAGGCGTTGCAGCCAGGATAGCCCAGGCGTGTTTCCAGCGCACTGCAATACTTTGCTGTGTGGATTGCATGCGTTTGCCTGCGCGACACCTCCGGCGACGGGATCGGATCATTGAGGGCCTTCGACAAGACTGGACTGCTGACAGTGCCACCCCCTCCCCGCTTGTAAGTGGTGGATTTGCTGCCTGCGGCGTTCTGTGCCTGCCCTGCATAGTTGCCGCCCGAGTTAGCGCAGGGATCAATTGGTAACTCTGTTTCGCGCTCGACCCGTTCCTTCTCTGCGCGCCGCTGGATCTCCACGTTCATTTCGCGCTGCTTGCTTCCGGTTTGAACAACGGAGTCGGAAACTTTTGAGCCGACATTCGACAGATTCGTGTTGATGCTGTCCAATGCCGAACGCAGGCTGGAGGACATCGTTCCAATGGCCCCGGATATTGTCGAGCTAGCCGCTTGTACGGCACTAACCACGCATCCATCGCAGGTATAGGCGCTGGCCGGCAGGGACACCAAAGCGGTGGCCGTGGCGGCCAGGTAGGCATACGTACGCTTCACTGGAAGAACCTCTTCATCATGTCGGTGATGGCATTTCCACCGCTCGACGGCGTCTGGGGTGGCGAGGAAATTGGTACCGATGGAGGCGTTGTGATAATCGGCTGTTGACCCGACTGCCCATTGAGCGCATTCGTGCCCGCGTTCTGTGCTTCGTTTAAGGCCTGTTGATACCCATTCCTGGCCTTCTGCACGAGGCCCTCGCACACCTTCTGCCGGATCTGCTGAAATGCGGATGTCAGCGCTGCCGAGGATGCCATTTGCGTTGGCATACTCGGAAAGTTGTTGAGACATGCGTTCATCAGCTCGTTCAGGTTGTTGAGTTCCTGAATGCTGTTGTCGATATTGCCCATTCTGCGGTCGCGTTCAGCTTTTTGTGACGTCTCCATAGCCGTGGAAATGTCGCACGCCTGCGTCGCGGCATGCACGCTGCCGGACGCAATAGCGGCCACTAGGGCAGATATGAGAAGGCGTCGCACCTGTCAGCCTCCGAGGCGTGGGACTGGACGCGAGACGTCGGCATCGTCCTGAGTCATCGCGTCTGCCATGGCTGCGCGGTGCTCCAGCGTAGCCACCCGCTTCTCCAAACGGAGCACGTAGATGGCGTTCGCGACATTGGGGGAACCTGCCTCCATGGCAATATGAGCAAATGCGCGCAGATGCGGAATGTCGGATTCCGACTTTGCCTGTCCTTCCAGGTCGTAGCAAGGGTCGCGCAGCCATTCGCTCACTTCTTCGCGATGGCGGTAGACCGCCGACTCGATGGCATGCAAGTTGAGGTCGGCCTTTGCGTCCCGTTCAAGGGAGTTGCCGATATCCGTCAAGGCAATATCGGTCTCCATGTCAATGCCGCCGCCGCGTCGCTGTTGTGCGGCCGCGGTTGCCAAAAGACGTGAAGCTTGTTCGCCGACAGCGAGCGAGAACGCATGCACGATGTTTCGAATTCGATTCACTGGGTCTGAATAGTGCGTCATGTTGTCCTCAGTTAGAACCTCGCCGGTTGCCACTCGGAGCGAGACCGCTGATCGGGCGTAAGAATCGAGTAGGCGAACATCGGGTAAAGCTCGATGGTCTTGCCCTTCGTCGGCTCGAAGAGCAAGTCGGCAGCACGTGAGAGCAGTAGCAGAACGGGCTGGGCCGCGTCGTCAGCAATCTCGACACGCTGACCAAGCAGGCTGTGTTCCGTTTGGACAAAAGTCGCTGGCAGCGGCTGCGAGAACACATGCTCGCTGAGCCGACTCGCCAGCTCAGCAATCAATGGGAGGAAGCCGGAATGATGGAAGACCTCACCATGCCCCACTTCAACGCCATTGAGAACGAACGAACAGTCAAGCAACCGCTCGTAGTACGCCGCTAGGGCGCGATGATGTTCCACTGGGATGCGGAATGCGTCCATAAGTGATCCTGTTGCGTATGAATACCATTATACGTACATGGCAGGCTAGCGAAATCTTTGGCGAGGTGCTGTATCGAGTGCAGTCCATCCCAAATCCACTTCGGACTCTGCGGCGCGGGCTGCGATGTGAGTGAGACGGTCGACCAGGGCTTGCGCATCCCCACGGGTTGCAAAGTCACTCAACCATTGATGGGTGCCGTCAGTTTGTTGCGCGTAAACTCCAAAGAAAGCACCTCGGTCGCGGTCGCTTGTGGCTGGCACCACGCCCCCATTTCGCTCGACGCATGCCTGCAACTGGAGGTTTCCGTTCCAGTCACCAGGCAGGGAAATCATCATGTACTGCTCGGTGAGGCTCTGCAGATTTGCGAAGGCTCCGGACTTACCCGAGCCGAACGCGCTCCGACACTGCCTCAGGGCTTTCGCGATCTCCTGATCTTGCGCGTCCAGGTCAATTCGAGAACCGGTTGCGGTGCATGTGGAGCGACGATCCCGCTGCACCATCGCTTTCAACCTGTCCAGCAAGCCCTTGGGATCCGCGCACAGCGCACGTCGTACGGCCTCTTCCTCGACTCCAAGCGCTTCGCAGCACATGGCAAACGGCATCGGCGCGGTTGCGTCATATTCCCCGGCAACCCATCGCCGTGCGGTCTCACGTGTGAGGCGCGCTTCGTGCGCCCCTCGACTCGTGTCGGTGTATTCGGGAGCCTTGCGTGCGAGATCCATGGCGGTTACTTCGATCATTTCCAGAGCGATAGAGCGGAAGATCCGGCCAGACGCGCTCAGTTTTTCGGCGCGTTCGAATTCAGCCTTCGACATGAGCCAGCCCTCGCCGAAGCTTGCGCAGGATGTTCTGCCGCTCAAGCTCCTCCGAGCTGCCCTCAGCCAGCTTTGGAGGTTCCTTGTCGGTCAGGTAGCGATTTGCGAACACCGTCCATTCGGCCTCGCTCAGCGCATGCTTGGCGTTGCTCAGGAACTCAATCACCATATCAATCTTCCCATTACGCCATGCGCAGCCGCGGAGCGGATGCGTGGGCCTCTTGTGGTTGCAATTCGTCCGAGAACTTGGATTTCACCAGTTCTATGTACGCAGCCATTGCCTTGTTGATACTGGTGCGGTCCTCTCCCATCGGGTAGGCCGAGTGAAGGCGATGCTCATGCGAAGACTCTTCCGTTCCATGTACCAGGTAATCGTCTCGCCAGCCATTCTCGGCAAGTTCATCCTGCACATACGCTTCAAAGGCGCGGGCGGTAAGCTCGTGCATGACGCTCCAATACTGATCGGACTTCTTGGCGTCAAAGTGCTTTGCATCGGCAGCGTACTTTGTATAGGTCCGCTTCTTGGCGTGCTCCGAGGCGTTGCGTAGGCTTTCATCCTGAACAAGCTCAAACGCATCGAGATAGTCCGCCACGTAGGTAGACAGTCGACGGATGTGATACTCGTGCCGCTTGCATTGATCGTCCCTCATTGGGGGAGTCCGCGCGTCGGAAAGGGACTGCTGCAGTGGGTGAGTGGCCGAGCGAGAAAACCTCTCCCCATTCAACGCATCTGCACGTACCTGCTCAACTAGCTTCCGAGCTTGCTCGCGAACGGCGTCGGGTTGCTCGTCGGGCCTGATGTTGGCAAGAACCTCTGTCAGGGCGGAAAGCAACTTCCGCTCGTGACTCATCATGTCGGTCGTAACCTGCTGGAGCACTTCAGCCTTGCTCCATGGCCGGACGCCAATAGTGTTCGCAAGATCGATGATCGGCTTCAGATCCTGCACGCTACCAGGCAAGCGCCAGTCTTCGCCGTAGACTTCGAACTTCTCTTTTCCGCCACGACGTTCTCGATAGCGTTTCACGAACATGTCGCTGGCAAAGTAAAGATGGCTGAGGTCTCGCTCGGCCATTGAATCTCCGAGCGCCTCCTTCACTCTCTCACCGACGAAGTCGTCAAGTGCGTGCCCCCATTCATGCGCAAGGGATCCCGCACCGCGCAAACGGGTGAGGTTGATGACCTTGCGCGTGCATTCGTAGTGCGCATTCCAACGTCCGGCTCCGCGGGACCCGAACGCCACGGCAAGAGTACCGCCGAGACTGAGCGCGCGCTTGGCGACGCCGAGCACACGACTCAGGCTTGAAAATGCGTCATAGGCCCGGTTGAGGACGTCCTGCCGCTCTGTGTCCGGAAGCCAGTTTCCGAATTCACACGCGCGAAATCCGAATTCGTTGAGCAGATCATCGCCGGTGATGTCGCGCCCGTCTCGTTCATCGGGCAACCCGTCACGGATGACCTTTGCCAGGTGAGGGCGCGCAAGCGCGGCCTTGTCGGGGTCGTCGCTGCTGCGGTTCTCGCGGGTCTGCTTTTGGCGCTCCACGGTGCGCAGCTTGAGCGTTGCCAGCAAGTCATAGAAGCCATCCGAATCGAGATCGCTAGCACGGATGTATTCACCATTCACAAAGAACGAGCGACCTCTGTAGGCGTTCTGTGCACGACGATAGCCTGCCTCGGGACTGTAGAAGTAGTTGTCCACAAAGCCCCACGGCCGGTTCATGCTTCCGTAAAGGACGTCGTTGTAGCGGTCCTCCATGGCGGTGCGCTTCCCGTAGCTCGACTGGGAAATTTCAAGAATGCCAGCTTCTCCCAGCTTGTCGGCAAAGGACGCAACATCGTCGTAAGTTTTGCAGGTGACCATCACCTTTTGCAGCTTCCCAATCAACTCGACGTACGGCTCAATCAGCTCAGGTTTCCCAGGCTTCTGAGGGAACTCGCGCCGAAGGTACTGAAGGAACAGTGCCACTCGAGAATCCACACCGGCCTGGCGGTAATCTTCAATCGTTCGCGACGGCCATACGTTGTCCTTGGTGACAAGCTCCGCTTTCTCCCGTTCGTTCATCTCTGCGAGATCGGAAGCGCGCAGCGCTGACCTGTAGAAGTCCTTTCGCGCGCCACCGATCTTCTCGCCCGCATCCTCGATGCGCTCACGCGTTCGCTCCGGATTTTTCGCCCCGCGAGCGCGGCGCAGCGTGGCGTCCCGAGTAACTCGACCGCGAAGCGCCTCAATCTGTGGGTCGTTCGTGTCCCCTTCCGATCCTTCGTCATCGTGCACTACCGGGGCTCGCATCGCGCGCTGCACGAAGTCCCGCGTCTGGCGCGTTGCCTCCGCAGAATATGCCCCATCCCATTCTTCTGCCCATTCCTCTCCGGCCAGCCGTCGCACCTGAACTGCACCAGTTTGCTCCAATGACGCATGAACTTCATGCCCCCCTCCGAGATCCACTGACCAAACTCGTGGATCCAGGCCGTCCATCTCCAAGCCAAGCTCTCGCATCGCGAAGCCGAACTGCCGAAGCCGTTCAGCGGGTTCTACCGCTGAGAGATAGTCGGCGACAAATTCACGCTTCTCCGCCTCCGTCTCACACCCATCGAAGGCTTCGGCATTCCCGATTGCTTCGAGGACGTAGGCGCGGAGGCCCTCGATAGTCGAAGCATGCGGATCGATTGCGTCTGGCCTATTTTCTTCCTCTTGTTGGGCTTCTGTCGGTACGTCAGCCTGCGCAATCGCTTCGAATGCTGCCCGATCCTTCGCTTTAATGGCTTGATCGGCGGAGTCAGGATTGTCATAAGTTCCGCTGGCGTATTCGCCATCGAAGAAGCGGCGTACCCCATACCGTGTCCTCCCGCTGTGGAGCGGGCTATAGACATTCAGTTGGATCTCGGTCTTGGCATTGAAATCGCCGCTATGCCATACTGCTGACCCGCCGACGTAGGTCTGTGTCATGCCGTTGGCTTCGCCGAGAGCTTTGGCGCTATCAAGCCTAGCCTGATGCTGCGCGTCGCGCGCTGCGCTGCGCACTTTGTTCAGAACGGTGCCGATGCGCTGCAGGACTTCTGTTGTCGGGTGCCCTTCTCGGGTTCCTCGTGCCGGCTGACGCCCTTCAATCAGGCGCTTAGCACTGACAAGGACCGCGTCACTTGTCTCGGAGGCGATCACGTCGGACTGCGCGGCCAGCGCATCGAGATGCGCGGCCAATTGAGAATGGCGCGTTGCCGAAGGTGCACGTCGCTCGATGGCTCTCCAGCCCTTTACCCAGTCGCGTAGGGTCGTCCAGCGGATGTTTGTGCCAGGCGTGTTGCGGGAAGTCGCTTCTTGCTCCGCCTCTGCCTGGGAGGTGGAGTCCTCCGACGAGCTTTCATCACGAAGGTCGTCCTCGTGAGGCTGCTCCAGTGCGTTTGCTTCGTCGACAAGTGCCTCGAGACGGGCCTGGGCAGTTCGGATATGGCCTGACTTGAAGTTCAGCGAGCCTCGTAGCGCCGCGACGGCGTCGCCGGAGAAGGCCACTACGATGTCATAGTTGGACAGCGCGTGGATGCCTTTCGTGCGAAGCTCTTCGTACCGTGCCACTTCCGTAGCAAGTTCGGTCCGGGCCTGCCCAAGTCTCCCGTTGATCGCGCCGAGCCGTGCAGCAGCGGATGCGGGCAATCGCTCTGCCGTAAGTGATCGCACCTTGTCTTCACTTGGCGATGGCCTCGCGAGCAATTCGCCGCCTGTAGGAAACGATCTGATGACGCCGTTCACCGCCTCGGCATCCGTTTGCTCTCGAATTCGCCGGCCCTGCTCTTCCATGGACGGCTGTGCGCCCTTGCCCGGGGAAGCTGCAAGCGCATCAAGTTCCGCCTCGGCATCCCGGAGATCGAGATCTTCGAAGCCGATCAAAATGTCAGCCGCGTCGATGTCCTTGATGTCGCGCGAGGGATCGAAACCGGGAAACCAAAGCCTCAGGTCGGTAACCTTGAAGGATGGGGAATCACCCATCCACAGGCCGTCGCCCAGCTTCTCAAAGCCGTGTTTCGACAGGTCGCTCCGGACATAGTCCCGTACAACGAGCCTGTTTCGCCCGTCGGGTGGGCATTCCGCCGCAATCAGCATTTGCGCACCGTCGTAGCGGCCAAGATCGATCCAGCGACGCACAGCCACGATTCACCCCTTCATGCCGAAGCCGCGCAGACGCCGTGTTGCCGCCTGTTGCTCGAGGTTGCGCAGCTTGTCGTCTACGATGCGCGATACGCTTTCGAAGTAGTCCGCAGCCTTACGGAGGTTCTCGCGGCTAGGGGTGACCCCGATCTGCGCGTAGCGCGACAAGCGGACCAGCGTGCTGCCAGCCGCTTGCATCTTGCGCATCAGCTCAGTGTTTTCGTCCAATGCCATGGTGTTGCTCTGTTTCAGGTGGTATGTGCTTCGTGGAGGTCTGCTTCGGTACCGGGATCCACGACAAATACTTCCTCGTCCAGGATCAAACGGTCGTCGGTCACAAGCAGTTCGCTGCTATTGCGGAAGCATGTCCGCAAGACCCGCACTACGAGGTCGTGCGTATAGGGTTCGCCAGTTGGGGTTTTGGTGTCCGAGTCCGTGTCCAGGCAGAATTCGGGGAACAGCACACCATGCAACCCCAGATAGCAACTGAATTCGATCTGGTCACCAACTAGTTTCAGGTCAGCAACGGGGTTGTCACCGCGTGTGCCAACGAGCTCGACCATGCCAATGGCGTCTCGGGCCATTTGAACGATGCTCGGCGCACGCTCACCAGAGAAATCCGAAATGAGCGCGAGGAAACTCACTTTCGATGCATTATCCATGTCCTCAATCGATCCAATTCGTGTGTTTGCAGGCCGGGTAGCTGCCGCAGCTTACGAGCTTCTTGCCCGAAGCCAGCCGCCGACCAACCATACTGCCCTTCTTACATTCCGGACAAGTCTCGCCGTGGCCAGGCAGACTTTCGTCTACTTGGGAACGCGGCTTTTCCTCTGGTGCGGGACCAAGTTTGTCGATGTCGAATTTCACGGACTTCAAAGCATCGACTAGGGATACGCACATCTTTCGGATCATCAACCGGAACTCGTCAGGCGGCATCTTGCCTTCTTCGATGAGGCCAAGTGCCATTTCCCATTTCGCAGTTGTCACTGGATCTGCAAGCTCTCGCGGCAGCTTCTGAATCAATTCGATTCCCAGCTCCGTTGGGTGGATTCGCCCCTTAATGACCTTGACGTATCCGCGCTTCTTCAACGTCTCAATGATGGCGTCTCGTGTCCGCTCGGTACCAATTCCCTTTGTGTCCAACAAGATTCGGCGATCCGCTTCGTCGGTCACAAAGCGGTGAATATTGGTCATCGCCGTAATCAGAGTGCCCTCGTTGTAGCGCTCTGGAGGCTTCGTCTCGGCGGGCCGTAAGCGGGCAACGCCTCCTGAGAGCTTTTGGCCGACCACATACGACGACATGTACTTCTTCCTTTAGGGAAGGAAGTTCTGTTGATCCGGGTCGCTATACTCTTCGTCACCATCGCGGGGCGGTCGCGCGACGCGAGGCTGATCGAAGCCCAGGCGCTGATGGAATTCCGCATCGCAAGCGTCCGTCACCCATACGGCGACCGGCTCAACACCTTCCACGCGCTCACCGTTCTCTTGCACCGGGTTGAAGAGCACCGTATCGAAATACACCTCATCGCCATCGCCGCGGTGGTTGACGACGTTGCCGAAGGCCACGGTGCGATGGGAGATCTCGCCGGTACGTTGGTCGATGTGCGTGTAATTCAGCGAAATCACCTTGCCGCCCGAGTCATCTCGGCGATTGTTGATGAAACCTGTCACGGGGATGCGCCCATTACCCAACAGATCGATAAAGCCCTTGAAAGCAGCTCGCCCGCTTGTTGCCTTGAAGAACACGGCGCGCTCGAAATATTTGTCGCCCAGCTTCTGGACATTGCGGAGCACCGGCTCCTGCGGGGCCGATGGGTGGTTCGGAAAGGACATAGGGTTCTCCCGTGGTCGAAACGCGCTCGACAGCGCCAGACTCTCATAAAATTTCCGCGGTTACGTAGGAGTACTACGATACGCAATCGCCCTTATGCAGTCTAGCGGCTATAAGGGCGGCTGTCCAGCTTGCGCGAGCGAAATGACCCGCCCTTGCATCGGTGCAGCCAGAGTCCTTTCTTATGGAGTCTGCGGCATGAAAGCCACTTTCGTGCTCAGGAGATGTGCCGGTGGGAAGTGGATTCGACGGGCTTTGAACAGCGGTATTGGAAAGACACTGAGTCAACTTGCGAGACTCGAGCGGATCTCGGTCAAATCGGCGTCCCTGTGGGAAGAGGCTGATTGCAAAGGATGGCAAGGGCACTGCGGCCACTGCCCGCTCTCCGAAGCCCGCACGCCGGCGCATACGCCAGGGCAGTTAAATGCATTCTGGCTCCGACGTGGCACGGACTCGCCGGCGTTCTGCAAGTTGCATAGAAAGCGAGAAAGTAAGGTGAGCGATGCGCGCCCGCTTCGCAGCTCTGGTGCGTGCCACAGCGATCCCTGCGAGCAAAACAACGCAAGACAAGACCATGAATGTCACAATCAGCTCACGCACTGCCTTCCTCTTAATATCTTTGACTGTTGCCGGGGTGGAGGCATGCGCCAATGCCTGCATCCCGCCTGACGGGCAGATCCAGAGTCTCTAGCATCAGATCTGCGCCTCGAAACCGCAGTTTGCAGGGATGAGCGTCACTAGCGTATCCATCAGCGAGAAATCCGGGTGCGACTCCAATGCGCTGCGGGTGAAGTAGCCCAACGCTTCCTCGGGGGTACGTGCCGCGACAATGCTGTGAACTAGCTTGACGGTAGTGTTGCTGCCCTCACTCTTGCGCAGAGTTCCAGAGACAATGTAGCGCGAGATTTGCGACGCGCGCCAATCTCGCGCTACTGGCTGGCTTGCGGCTTCCGTAGCATGAGCCAATGCGAAAGCCACTGCAGCCAAAAACGCTGCAACTACGAAAGCACGTTCCATGATGTGTTCGCGGCGTCCTCTTGATGCACGGGTAAAGGATTGGGTCTTGTGGTTGGTCTGTGCGCTGTTCATCTTGTAAGGCCCATCCCCTTACGTCAAACCGAAATTCTTAGCGCGGCCCATCGCCGCTATCTTGTTGGCGAGAGGAGTCACTGCGATATCGTCTGAGTCAGCCGGATCTTGACCCCTATAACGTGGGGGCCTATCTTGACGGCAAGCGATTAGTTTCCCCGCAAGATCGCCCGTTTCGCAGCTCGCAGCTCGCGCTTATTCGGATGCGGGTTCTCACCGCGCCAGGTGCGATACTCGGTATCGGCTCGCAGCGACTTGGAAGCGGCCCGTTCGAAGTGTGCGAGGTCGCCCTCGCTTGCTGGCAGATGATCGCGAATCATCATCGCCAGCGTTAGGACTATCAGCACGCACAGCCCTGCAATCTCAATTCGCCCGCAGATCTGCTTGAGCGCAACCCAGGCGCGGCCATTCATTTGATCGCCCCCGCAAGCTCGACGTTATAGAACCGCGCGTTGGTCTTGCCTGTCTGGTCCATGTAGACCGCCATCGACTTCCACGGCGTGATGTACTTGAGAACACTGTCTTCGATGTTCAGTTTCGAGCAAGACGACTTCCAGTAGAAGCTATCAATGCCCAAAAGAACCTTTGTGCCAACGGTCGTCAGCACGCCCTCCGGAAAGTCGGAGGGGGTCTGTGCGAGTGCCCACAGCGCGAGGCCGAATTTGCGAAGCTGCTTCGCTATGCGGTTGTAGATGCTGTCCGGATTCTCATCGAAGAGTGTGGGAGCTTCATCCGCGACAATGATCTCCCGCACCTCGCCGCGCGGCAGCTTCCCGGCGAGGCGTCTACGGCGCGCGATGACTTCTGCACGTACCATGCAGAAGAGTGTCCGCTCCTCATCCGACAGCGCCGTTAGGTCGTATGCCCACACCTTCGCGTCTGGATCGAATTGTGGCGGATTGGCGTTGAAGATGCCTTTGGCCTCGAAGTTCTTGAGGCGGTCGATGACGCTCTTGAGCGTTTCCTTCGACTCGTACTTGATGAGATTGTCGAACTCCAGGCCTGTCTCAATTGCGGCGATGTACTCGTCCACCTTCTCCTTGAACTTGGCCGCGGCAGACTCAAAATCCTTCTGTGCACGCTCCTTGTCTTCGGTGTCGAAGGCCTTTTCCTTCTTCGTGAGGGACTTCTGCATCTTCTGCGCCGCACTGTTCATTTGCTCGAGCGCGCCGACTGCCTTGAACCCTGACTCGTGGCCATTGAGTCCACCATACATCGCTTTCAACCTACGCTCAGCGAATCCGATGGCGTCTCGGAGTGTTGGGTAGTAGCGTTTAAGATCTCCGAAGCGGCGATCACGCCAGATCTCGTCCCGCATCGCCTCGGTCATCTCTTCCCGCTGCCACGTTTCTGGCCGCTCTTCATGAATGCCAAAGAATGCATACAGATCAACAAGCAGATTACGCAGGGTGGCCTCCTGACGGTCCATCAACTTGCGCGACGTCTTGTTGATTGTCGTAATAAGGAAGGTGATCTGCCGGTTCACACCACCCGATCTCACATCTGGATCAAGCACGAGCGGGTTGTATCCGTACCTGGTCAGCCCGGAGAACTCCATGCGCGATTCTCCGGGGATCTCGATGTCCCCGTGGACATCGAAGATGTGGAACCGCTCGAAAGTGTCGTCAGCAGAATTCGTGACCTGCTTGATCCAGTCCATCAGGCGCGTCGTTTTGCCGGTGCCGGACTTCCCCGCCACCATCAGGTGCGCATTGATGATGTTGTTGGGGTCCCAGTACACAGGGACCTCCTTCCCCTCCTTCTTCTTGAGGTACTCGTTGTACCCCATGAGGATGCGCATCGACATGGCTAATCTTTAAAGGCTGACAGAACGTTTCGTAACAAGGAACCGAGTGCCACGAATGAGGATGGAAACCATCGCGACACAGACTGCCGACGAAAGAGCGATGAGAGCCACCGCTACGAACATGGGATCGGCATGCGACAGGATGCGCGCAGCCACGTACTCGGCCAGCGCGCACAGCATTAGGGGGTGATAAGCGTCGCTGGCCACCAGCAACAAGATGCCGGTGGCGTATAGCCCTAGGGTAAGCCGCAACACGCGCAACCCGGCAAGCATCACTATCACGCGACGCGTAGCGATTGGGCTTGCGCGGGCGCGATTCCGGCGTCAGCGCGCGGCACCGCCGCTTCAATCCGAGCATTCGGCCCCAAATTGATGGGGATTTCTGCGCCCGGTACGTCGTCGTTCACGACATTCGGAATCTTTCGCTTCAGGCGACCGTAGACGGCAGCCCCCTCGGCCATGCTAAGGGTGCCGTAAGTGATATCCCCGTGCACTATGGCAGTCTCCGTCAGTACAAGGCGCTCCGCCTCGATGTCGCCTTCAATGTTGCCAGCAATGATTGCTGCCTTGGAGTGGATTGATCCGTGCATGCTCGCGCGTTGACCGAGAACCACCTGGTTGTCACCGTGGACCATGACGTCGCCCCGAACAATGCCTTGAAACACAACGCTATCGGAGATCTCCACATTACCAACGATGGTGGCGCTCTCGGGGATCATCGTATGAACAACCTCACTATCACCAAATGGCAAGGCGACCTTCTGGGGACCCTCCACCGGCGCAACCACGGATCCTGGAGCGGGGGTCGGTTTGCGGGAAACAGGGAGCGCTGGTGGAGGGTTGCGCGGCTCGGCTTGTGCTTCCTGCAGCGATTTCATTTGCAACGGAGCAGCCTTTCGCACAAGGCCTGTGCTGACAAGAATGCGAGTAATGAAGTTTTCACTCATGATGACTACCTCAGTTTGTCACGGTAACGATGCGTTTATCGGTGACAACGGTGCGCGATTCAGGATCCACCGCGACCAATACTTCGCCGCTTGGCAACTTGCTTCCGATCCGAATGGATTCGCCTCCAATGCTCACAGCCCCTTTGCCAAATGCGCTGATGCCACTTTTCTCAGCAGTAACGAACTCGATTGGCAACGCACTTATGTCAACACGAATGGCTTTGGCGGCTTCGAGATTCTTGCGCACAACATGGCTGACCCCGACAGCTTCTTCTTTGGGCTTGACGGACACGTTCTTTGGAATAGCAGCAATGAGGGCGTCGAGGTCCTGCAGTGCCTTTTCAGCATCGGCCAAACGTCTTCCCTGCTCATCGAATGCGGCTTTCCAGGCGACCTGCAGAGCGTTGTTCATCTGCACGCTGCGTTCCGCCTTCGCTGAGACCTGTTGCTTGGGTTCCACCTGGACGATTGAAGGACTGCTCACAGGTTGAAAGGGCTGCTTCTCGGTGACCGGAGTGACCGCGGCTGTAGCCGTCGGCGGTACCAAACGAGAGGGGTCTGCGAAGGCACGAAGCTGGGGTCGAAAATCGTAGGCCAAGATCCCAGCCAGTGCCAACAAAACTAGCCAGATCCCCGCTTTTGCCACTGCTGTCAATTCATATCGCTGCTGTTGTTCTGCGCCGCCAAACGGTGTCGTCCCATTGTTCATGTCCTGACCTCTTTTCACTTATTAGTTACATCCACAGCCTGGGAGAGCGCGTCCCGCAGCGCTTTCATCGGCTTGATGCGTACCGCCAAGCTGGCCTCCACCTTCACTACCTGCCCAGTACGGGGGTTCCTCGCCACGCGCGCTGCGCGCTTCACGACTGAGAACGAGCAAAGGTTAGGGAGGTTGGCGTAGCCACTCCCAACGATCTCAGCGCGGATTCTTGCCATCACGGCATCGAATGCCGCTCCGGCGCGCTGCTTGCTTGCGCCGGTTTGTTCCGCAATTACCCTCACAAGCTCTTCTTTCATTGCTCGCCCCATGTTGCGTATCGCTATATCGATACGGAGTACACATTGCGAATAATGGCAAGACTTTGCCTGAGAGTCAAGAAATCAGCCGGAAGCTGTGGCAAGCCCCGATTGGGGGCTTGGCATCACAGAACGACTTCGATGTCGGGGTGCAAACGCGCGGTTGCGCTCTTGATCTTGGGATAGTTCAACGGGAGCGACGTAGCAGTCAGCGGAGTCGGATGAAACGCAGTGATGACTGGGTGTGTGACGAGGTGCAGATGTTTGAATGCAGGTTCACGTAGCAGACGCGGCAAATACTCCGGACGACGAGCTACGAAGTCTGTCACTTTCATGAAGTCGTATCCCGGCGCGGACCCACTCGAGCTATCGGCTAAGATCCACGTCTTCCATTTGTCGCCAATCCACTCAATTAGGTCCTTGCTGGTCCGGTTCAAGTTCAGCAGATCGACGTTCGGCAAATCTTCAGATTTGAGGACCTTCGGATAGAGAGGTAGGTCTAATTCAACAAAGAGATCCACAACGATCATCTCCAGGTGCTTCGCATCAGCATACGCGCGCGCGTGCATCATGCCAAGTAGCCCTTGCTGCCCCGATAGGCCGGTTATGAAACCAGGGATCTTGTTTGCAAGCGGCATCGTGAAATCACGGATGCGGACCTTGCTGGGGATCTCCTTTGGCTTAAAGAACAGCACCACAGCGACATCAATGCCCGGCCCCTTTTTTGTAATCATGCCTTCTCCCGAAATCTCGCTTAATCCTTACGCCAGGTCGCCCGTTTGAACGGGTCTGGTATCCCCAGGCGGTCCGCAATATCCAACGCGAAGTCCTTTAGCAACGATCTCTTCCGCTTGCCAGTTGCGTTGAGTCGGCTGTAGGCCTCCATCAGTCGCTCTACGGGCTTGCTGTAGTTCCCTTCGCCTGCGAGCCATCGATAGACTGCTGCAGGCTCACGGCCCACAATCAAAGCGAATTCTTTCTTGTCGGAGGGATTCTCCGGATCGAAACCCAGTTCCTCCATAAAGCTGCGAATGTCGAGCGCACGCATGCTCGGCATGACTTCCGGGTGTACGTCGTAAAGGCAGAGAAGCTGACAGACTGCCTTGTCCTCAATTGGGTCCTTGGGCCGGGACCGCATCTCGGTGAACTTGGCGCGCTGTAGCCCAAGCTGCTCGCACGCCGCGCTAACCGTCAGTCCATGTTTGAGCCGCCACTTCTCAATCTCATTGTTCAGTAGCGGTTGAGATCTCTGATCTGCTTTTGTCATTGCTCTATGGCGTCGGTTTGGGGCGATTCTTGCTCCGCATCCCGAAGGACGAAAGGTCATCGCCACTCATTTCCATTTCAAATTCGATAGGTTCAGGTTCCACCACCACCGCGTGCTCGACTGCCGCCTCCTCTACTCGCTTGCGATCCACCTCGCCTAGGTGGCCCGCCTTAACAAGCTTCGCCAATGCGGCGTCGAGAACTTCCGGCGCGGTTCCCATGAACGTGTCGCGCCTACGATACGTAGACATCGACACAACGTTCTCCGCTGTTTCGCTATCGTCTGCCGGGCTCAACTCCATGCCGGCCAGGAAGTCGTTTGCGACTTCGTACTTCTCAAGCAGGGCGGCAAGCTCATTCTTGTCATACACACCTGCGTTCAACGCCGTGGCGCAAATCTGACCTCGTGCTTTGGCTAGACTTGCCAGCAGGCCCTCCAAGCGATCCAGCTCACCTACAAATCGATTTAAATCCCCTTTTGGGTCTGCAATGGCCGAGATGGCTCGCCCACCGGCACGAACATCGCTCACGAACAGCGCATACGCCTCGTTCTCGCTCAATTCAAACCGCTCAGCATAGGGAGCCAATTGCTCATTCAAATTGCCGCGCAGTTCCCCAAGCAGTTGCTCTGCCTGCCGCGTTTCCTCGCAGTTGTTCTGCAATAGCACCCGCAGCGGAGCCGCCGAGTGGGCAAGCTCCGGTGTCGACAAAGCGGCCTTCAAAGACCGCGGTAGATGCTCTCCAACCGACGAATCCACCAGCCCATTCACTGTCGACGCCACCCGATCAAGCACACTAGGCGGAACACCCTGCAACGTGATGCTGTCGTCGGTCTCGTCAACAACCGGCCCTTCCGATTCGCGCGGGGCTCCGCGCGCAATCGAGACTCCCGGTTGAGCGGCGTCGGCAGGAGCTTGCTCGCCGGCCACACCGGCTGCGGGAGCTCTCCCAAAGCCGAAGAAACGCGCGATCCTCGCCAACAAAGCCTTGATCTGTTGAATCAAGTGCATCAGCGACAACTCTTCTGCCGCCGTATCCCTCACCGGTGAACCGGCGACACGACCACGAAGTGCGCTTTTGCTGACAACCATCTTTCCGTCGTCCACGTAGGCCACTTCAGGGCGCAACGGTAACACATTGGCTTGCGCCAGGGCCGGGTTTTCGCCTTGTGCTGCAACGCTTGAGGTCATCTTATTTTCTCCAGCGCGATTCTGTATCGCTTAGATTATACGGGGAGGAATAGCGCCTTGAACTCCCCTGTATGACGGAGTCAACGCCGCACGATTGTGGCCTTTTCGCCACTCACGCTAATTTCGACTAAACATTTCAGACTATTGTCTGAATTTGAATACATGCTCGATACGAAAAGTACTTTATGAGGCACTTACCGCCTATTGCCAGCCCTCCCCCGCCATGTGCGGACTCTTCCGACGTCGTTGTGAACGAAACCGTCGGCGTTGTAAAAGCCCACACCCCCTTGTTGCGCCAGGTATGCAAGGCGGCCCATGTACTCTGCTGAAACCTCCTTTGTGCTGAAATCCACGGCCCTAAACACGCCAGCTTCGTCCGGGAGATGTTGGGAGTTCTGTACCCCTCCCTCGCGCGAATTGGTGGAGTTCGTTCGACAACCAGAATGGACCTTGAACGGCATGACGTAGCCGTAGGCAGCGAGCCACGCCTGCTGCCACGCAAGAAGTTGTAAAAGGCGAGGGTCCGGCGTGCCCACAAAACGGGCCTGCACATCGCGAAGAAGGTAGGTCACATAGCGATAGCCCTGCTCCGTCGCGTAATCCACCCTCGCCTCGTCGCCACCCCTGCGAAGCCATAGCACGCTGGGGACAGCCACCTCGTGCGCAAAGACTTGTCCCACACTTACGCTTGGCGCAATTGCCGTGGCAAGAGACATGGCCTTGAGGAAATCGCGTCGAAGCATCATCGCGCCTTGCTCGCTGACTTTTCAATGCTCGCCTGCATGCTGGCAAACATGTTGTCGATATCGCTTTCGCTCATGCTGTCAACCGGCTGATGCCATTTGAGTTGGGTCGAAATCTCCTTCTCGGTCTCCTGCACAGATTGCTCGGGACTTTCGCTCCCAAGAGCGGCCTCAATCTTGAGCAGTGTGTCCGCCGTTTGCTGGGTGAAGCCGATTACCACTTCGGATGTGGGCACTTCGTGAACCGAAGGTACAACGTCCTGTTGCTCCACCAGGTCGCGTTGATCCGGAACAACGCAATCCTCCGACGCCAGACGCGCGGATATCTCCGGCTGAGCCTCCGCGGCGGTAGTGGCTTGCTGATCGGCATATTGGCTTAACCAGACGTTCAAGCCACCGTCCGCTTGGTCATCGCCCACTGGGTGGCTGGATGGGTCCGACGTGTGCTCGGGAACCTGTGCGCCAGCTTGCGCGGAGGGTAGCGTGTCGTAGTCCTCCGGTATAGCAGTCGCAGCCTTCTCATCCAGTTTGGAAAGCGTCGAAACGGGGCGAGGTGCATCAGCAAACTCGCGGACCAGATCGGCAAACGAGTTATGAACCTTTTCCTCAAGCGGAGGATTGTGGTACGCGTGCGAGCGTTCATTGGCGTCGATTGGCTTATCTGCAGCGACCGCTATGGCCGGAGACTCCGCCGCAAAATCCACACCATCATACGAGGGGTCCACATCTGGTGGAGGTCCGTCAAGCGTTTCCGGGTCAACCTCGATCGCATGCCAGAAGCGGCCCTGGGCGTCGGCCTGCGCGGATTTCATCGCCGCGACTGCGGCGACGTAGTAGGCAATGCCACGATTGACAGGCGTCTCATTCGGGTTCTTGGATTCGATTGATTGCCACGTACAAAGCACAGCGTCCAGAACCCGATCTTCGGTTCTAAGGTATTTCCGAGCCCGGCCTTCCCGTACGCGCTTCTCGATCTCACGAATGGTGGTGAACCGCCGGTCGGTTTCGTTAAACGGCTTGATTTTCTCCTGAAGGTCCTGAAACGTTGGTCGGTCCACCTGCAAGAAGCGATTAATACGGAATGGCAGTTTCGTCTTCTTGATCGAATGAAACCACGTAAAGCTACGGGCGCGAGTGACCTGATCCTTGAAGATCAAGATCCCCTCCATTTCCTTCAGCGCTTTCAGTTCCTGCAGCTCAATTCGGTCGCGCCGCTGAATCGAACCGGTAAGTGCTCGGTTGTAGTTCGTGGGCATGAAGTTGCTGACGTTACCCTCAAACGAGCCTGTCTCCACTGTGATGGACTCACCTGCAACCTTCTTGAAGATATCAAGTGTCTTGTCGGGATCTTCCAAGGCAAGCGTGTACTTGATCTTCGTGTTGGCGATCATTGAGTCGACTTCCTCCTTGTTCTCGCCCTTCGCCATCGCGGCCACGTCCTGGCCGGCAGCGATCATCATGAAGCCAAGACTTCGGGCTTGCGCGAACATCAGCGCGATGCCCTCAGCGAAGTAGTACCCCAATTCATCCATCGTGATGATGTACGGAGCGGGAGAGTTTGTAGCCTTCGTGTCGATGATCTCGGCATACGTCCCTTCCAAGCGGTGCCCAAGGTTCATTGCCATCATTAGGCGAATGGACGACACCACAAGCTTGCCGAGGTTGGCGGCTTCCTGCGCCGATTTCTCCAAGGTCGGAATCATGACAACTAGCACGCGCCGATTCAGCAGCACGTCCATCATGTCAACTTCCGAATACTTGTCCTTGAAGATGTAGCCGTAGGTGTCCATCAACATAGACAGTGTGCGTGCGTACTGGCCCGTGAGGTAGCCGTGCTGATCGTACACGCCCTGGTCCCACTTGTCCGGCTTGTCGGCGAGATCGGCCCGAAATCCCGGCAACCCAGTCTCGAGGTATGCCTTGATAGGCAAAAACGCGTACTCCGGAATCTCCCCCTTTTTCCCCTTGAGATAGAGCTTTACCAGGTTGGGTAGGGCGAGATACTCCCGAATTACGCCGATGGACAGTGTGATGTTGCCGACCGCACGCTCATAGCAGAGCGTCCGCAGCACGGCATCCATCATGTTGACCGCCTTCTGCTGCCACTGCGCTCCGTCCCCACTCGCCTTGGGCAACATCGATGAAGATAACTGAGACAAGAAATCGGGACCACCCTCATAGTATGGGTTCATCCCGTTCGAACTTTTCTCCGTCGTCTTCTTGCGTTTGTACGGATCCGCCCCACCCGTCATGAAGTTCAGGACCAGGTAGTCGTCTTCGCGCCCAACGCGGCGACACAATGACCACACTGCAGCATGGAGGCTTGAATCTGCCTTGCCGTCCGAATAAAAAAACCCAGACCCCCAGGCAAGCGCATTAAAGCAGATTGACAGCAAAGTGACTGTCTTGCCCGATCCGGTGGTCCCCATCAGGAGCATATGCGTGCGGGCGTCAGAGTTGGTGACCCATAGCTCCTTCAGATGTTCCGCACGATCCTTTGAACGTTGATTTCCCAGATACAAGATGCCGTCGGCATTCTGTTTGACGATCTTCTCGGTCGTGCCATCGTCACTTGGCTTGGCCGTCTCAAGCGTCGGATCGATGCCTCCAAGATGCTTGGGCATCCGCATCGGCAACTCGAAGCGCTGCCACGTGAACCACACCCGAACACACACCATAATAATGGTGATGGGCAACCACACGAAGGCCAGCAATACAGCGCAGATCGCCGCGCCGATCTGGAACTTGGCAAAGTTTGGTGGATGCTTGAGCCAATCCCCGAACCGCTGCGTCAGGGTCCGGGGATCGAGCGTGATATCACCCTGTTTGAGTTCTCTCTGCGGGCTTACGCTGTACTGGTTACTCACTCTCTGTCTGCCGAGTTAGTTGAAATCGCCCATCCCGAAAAGTCACTTCCCTCTGCCGTCGATGAAGGTCTTGATCTGGTCGACAGTGCCGCCCCCCTCCATCAATCGCCCATCGGGCGCCATCAAGGTCGGTGTCTTGCTGACTCCGATCATCTCTGCAACGCCCATGTTGCTTTTCACCCCAGCGCTGCCGCGCTCGCAGGAATCATGCGCCGGCAACTGGCCCGTCTCCATCACGCCGCGCCACGCGGCAGCTGTTTCGGCCTGGTCTTTGCTGCAAAGAATCGTCGACGCGATGACATCGGAACCAGGCTTGTAGGCCAACGGAACAATGAAGACGGGCCTGTCTTTCGAAAGAGCCTCAAGGGCAGGCTCCACCGCATGGCACGCGGGACACTTTGGGTCCGAGAACACCACGAGAGGATCCTGCTTCTGTGCCTCCGGCGAATCGGGTAGGAGTCGTACAGCCGCGGTTCCTTGAATCACCATCGGCTGGCTGAGGCGCATCGGCGTCAAGCGTGTCTGCTGCGCCTCAGGTTGCGGTGTTGCCTGGCTATTAGCAACCCGAGCGACCTCCGACAGAATCGCAGCGGAAAGCTCTGGCGAGCCTTTTCCGTTCAATGCGGTGACAATCGGACCGTATAGACTGAGAACCATCAGCGGGAATGCAACGTAGCAGCCGAACGCCCTCGCCATCGAACGCGAACGACGCCAGAATGCTTGTCGTCTGACGACGCAGCGGATCGTCTTCGCCGCTTGCTCCGCTTCCGCTTCTGTCTCAAAGCGCTCGACAATTCGAACGCGCTCCCCTTCGCCATCTTCGGTGACGAACACGAGCGCGTAAGGGGCGCTTTGTTCCCCCGACTCTGGCGCAGTCGCCTGGCTAACGCTGATTGCATTAAGCGACGCCGCACTGTCTGTGGAGAACCTCAGCCGGGAAAATGCACGAATATGCCCGGTCTTCATAAACGCACACATTACCGCCCCATCGTGCTCGATCTGCACGATGTCTTTCTCGGATCGTTCGAAAGAGATCTTCATATTGGGTTCCTATTGCCTTCTGAGAAGCGAGAATTCGTGGTTGTCCGACGATGCTGCGATGACGCCTGTGTCATCGAGGTACTTGACGAGTCCCTTGATGGCATCTTCAACATGAGGGCCAACAAGAACGCAACCGTTCTCCCATGCCACCTCTTCTGCCTGCATGTGGTTGAAGACCCCCGCGGACTCCATGAATGGCGCTTTGCGCCCCGCCGTGTTTAGGGGGTACCAGAGCGCGCGGTCAAATGGCTTGAGCCAGATGAATTCTGCTGACGCAAGGATTCCTGACTCGCGCGCCGCGATCAGTAGCCCCATCAGTAGCGTGCGGGTGTATCGATGCTTCTGCAGCCAAGTCTTAGCTTGCTGACTACCAGCGCAACGCCTGAAGGCGGCATCGGCCAGGGTGAAGTCCGGTTTGGACCGAGGATTGCTCGCACTGTAATTGAGTGCATCAATGAGCTTGCGCGAGCCTTCCGCATCCTTGAAGAACGCCCGCAATCCGAAAACTGCGAACAGTGCGCGTTGCGCTGGGCTCAGTTGACTGAACTTCTCCAGCGGCTTTCCGAGTTGGGCAACGAGTAGATCCCTCGTGCGCGAGAGATCCAACTCACCACCGACGACGAGACCATGCTCGGCCACCCACTCTTCCGGGTGAACCGATGATGCCCACTCCGGTGGATTTTCCTCGCCAAGGTCGCGATGGAGAATCGGAGCAACGGCAGAGAAGTTCTGACTTTGTACCTCCAGTAGGCGCTGGATCGTGTAAACATTCTTGGCCTTGAGTGTTGGATTCTTCATTGCTTCGCGCGCCCACCAGGCCGCGAGGGATACCGGTATGAAGCACCAGAAGTAGCCTACGATGGTTCCGGCCTTGAGGATCTCCTTCAGTTGAACCACACGGGCGTACTTGAAGTAGGTCATCAGCTCCCACTGCTTCTCCTTCGCATAGTCGAAGAGAATGGCCCATGGATAGATCTCGTATCCCTTCCAGATGAGAAGGCGCTGCGCGATTTGCTCGTGACGGGTCTTCCACCCCAGCCAGAAGACGAATGCCATCACAATTGCGCATCCGAGTATCAGCGGGACGCTGCTGCGCTGGTTCCTTACCTGCTGATCTGACATCCGAACTTCTCCGCGCGCTGTGCGATAGATACTGCGTAGTTATAGCCAAGCACAGGGTCCGGGTTGTGATAACGCCCAACCCCCTTCCAGAAGTCTCCGGCCCGGTTGATTTCATACCGCAGCACATAACCCGCCCCGCGTATAGACAGGCAAGTGTTATCGGCAAATTGATCGGCGGTGATGCCGAAGTTGCGGTTGAAATAGCGGATCCAGAAGTCGTTGTGCTGCATGGCTCCGTAATCACGAGATCCATCGCGGTTTCGATTGACGATCCCTTTGCGCAGGGAGCCGGAGCTTTCCTTGTCGTGGATCGCGCGCAGGATGCATGTTGGTACCGAGTAGGCGATCTCGGTTTCCGCATAGCAGGCTTCAACGTTCTGCGCGAATGCAGCCTGTCCAATAGGGACCATCAGCCCCATTGCCAAGGCGACAAATCGTGGACGCACGAAGCACCGTTGGTCGTTCACTGACTCGCCTCGATCTCTTCAATGCAAGAAAGTAGATTCCGCATTTTGGCCGACGAAAAAATGACGGCGTACTCGCCGCCCTTCCGGATACGATCAAGGCGGCGGTTTGCTTCGGGAATGGTTTCGATGTGATGTGGCCACTTCCGCTCGATTTCGATAACCACCGGGATTGCAAGCTCAAAAGGGATATACCGGAAGAACCGATTCAACTCCACGTGGCAAGCCTCCAACTGCTCGCGCGCCATCTCGCTCACCACCGACAGCATCCGGGCGGCAACCTGACGCACCAAGACGCTGCCCAGGTCCGAGCGGCCTGCATCAATTTGGCGCGCGACCATGCGTCCGACCTCCGAATTCAACAGGTCGATCAAGTCCTCGCGGGGTTCCCCAAGTCCAGAAATCATTGTGTTAGCATGCTCGCCAGCGTTGCGTATCGCCTCTATGATACGGAATTATGTAAATTTTTGAAAGTTGACTGAGGGGCAAAAGATGGATCAACCGACCGCAGCAGAACCGAAGAAACCGGCAAAGATGGAATTGTCAAAGGAGACGGAGAGTTCTTCGGAAGACCTCAACCACATGGCGACACTCGCGGGGCTCGGCCTGATCAGCCACTTGGCTGAATGGTCTGAACTCGCTGCCGAACAGGTTGTGTCGGAGCGTCCAGGAAGGCAACCACTCGCTGTAGATCCCCGTGATGCCGTCGAGCCGCGCAAGAAGTTCATGCCACGCTAATTCCGCTACCACCACTGGCGTATCCGCATGCTGATCCGCCACGGTCTCACCTCAACAGCAGCGGGGCCAGCCTGTGGTTGGCGGCATTCCACAACGCATACCGCGTCGCGGTTCGTCCATCTGCTCGCGCCGTAAAGCGGCCGCCGCCGCATTAATTTGACATATCACTACCGGAATTCTATGATGCGCTCTATTGCGTACTGTATATGCGATACGGATTCTGACGTATGAGCGAAATCGACCCGCCCGTGAAACTGGGCAATAGAGGCGGCAGGCCGCGTGGCACTACGAACAGCGTCAAGATCATCGACGCCTCTGTTGACATCGCTACGCGTGAGCCCAATCTCGATGAAGTCGGGTACGGTCCGAAGTGCCTCGTGTCGGCGTCGCTCCCTTATCGCAACCCAAAGCCTGAACAGCTAGTGAACGGTGCTTGGATCCGGCGCAATGGCAATTTCACGCTCTGGGTACAGGGTGGCATCAACGGGATTCCCTTCGGCACCTACCCACGCTTATTCGTGATGTGGCTCACCGCTGAGGCCATCCGAACAGGTAGCAGAAAAATCCATACTGGCGGGAGTTTCTCCGAGTTTTGCCGCAAACTGAACATCGACCGCAGCCGCGGCAAGAACGGGGCCGGCAAGCGGTTGATCGAACAAGCGGATCGGCTTCTGCAGAGTCGTGCGGCATTCGTAACTGGCGAAATCAGCGAAACGTCCAAGCTGAAATCAACGGATTTCCTCAATTTCGCTGATAAGTACACGCTGTTCTTCGACCCGGACGAACGCGCCTCAGTGCAGGGTTCGCTGTTCGAATCCGAGATCATACTGACCGAAAACTTCTTCAACGAGATCACGACGCATTGCATTCCGTTGGACATGCGAGCCGTTCTGACGCTACAACAGTCGCCGCTGGAACTCGACATCTATCAGTGGCTCGCCTACCGCACGTTCAAGCTGACGCGACCGGCGTTCCCTACCTGGCTGCAGTTGTTCAACCAGTTCGGGTCGACTTATGGGCGGCTTCGCGACTTCAAGGATGCATTCAAGGAAGCGCTGATTTCGGTGATGCGCGTGTACCCCGGTCTGAAGGTTTCGCCCACTGAGAACGGCCTGATGATCGCACCGTCTCCGCCTGCCGTCCCGCCCCGCCAGTCGGAACTCTTGATCACCGCCTCCAAGTAACTTCCGTTCTTCTTCGCTTCTTCTTCCCCTCCTTGGCACGGCACCCTCGCTCGTTAGGGCAGTAGCCTCTCGTGGGGTTATTTGGTCGCGCTGAGCGCAACCAAATAA
>Ga0209023_10001948_pt1 | contig 26661 bp, 16 predicted proteins | sample LakOneMetagenome_FD_187468 | JGI IMG/M metagenome (GOLD analysis project Ga0209023, IMG submission 187468) | Freshwater and sediment microbial communities from Lake Erie, Canada (SPAdes) (version 2) | ecosystem: Environmental > Aquatic > Freshwater > Lentic | place: Lake Erie, Canada...
CCATCATCGAGCAGGTCGGCGCCCGGGAGATCCTCGATTCGCGCGGCAACCCGACGGTCGAGGTCGAGGTCGCACTGATCGACGGCACCTTCGCCCGCGCCGCGGTCCCGTCCGGTGCGTCCACCGGCGAGCATGAGGCCGTCGAGCTTCGCGACGGCGGGTCCCGCTACGGCGGCAAGGGTGTCGAGAAGGCCGTCGAGGCCGTGCTCGACGAGATCGCGCCCGCGGTCATCGGCATCTCCGCCGATGAACAGCGGGTGGTCGACCAGACCCTGCTGGATCTCGACGGCACCCCGGACAAGGGCCGGCTCGGCGCCAACGCGATCCTGGGTGTCTCGCTGGCGGTGGCCAAGGCGGCCGCCGATTCCGCCGAACTGCCGCTGTTTCGCTACATCGGCGGCCCGAACGCGCACATCCTGCCGGTCCCGATGATGAACATCATCAACGGCGGCGCCCATGCCGACACCGGGGTGGACGTGCAGGAGTTCATGATCGCCCCGATCGGCGCGCCGTCGTTCAAGGAGGCGCTGCGGTGGGGTGCCGAGGTCTACCACTCGCTGAAGTCGGTGCTCAAGAAGCAGGGCCTGGCCACGGGCCTGGGTGACGAGGGCGGTTTCGCGCCGGATCTGGCCGGCACCAAGGCCGCGCTGGACCTGATCGCAACGGCCATCGAGGGCGCCGGCCTGAAGCTGGGCGCCGATGTGGCCCTGGCGCTGGACGTGGCCGCCACCGAGTTCTACACGCAGGGAACGGGTTACGCGTTCGAGAAGGAGACCCGGACCGCCGCGCAGATGACCGCCTTCTACGAGGATCTGATCGGCGGCTACCCGATCGTCTCGATCGAGGACCCGCTGTCCGAGGACGACTGGGACGGCTGGGTGGCGCTGACGTCGGCGATCGGCGACAAGATCCAGATCGTCGGCGACGACCTGTTCGTCACCAACCCCGAGCGCCTCGAGGACGGTATCGAGAAGGGCGCCGCGAACGCGCTGCTGGTGAAGGTGAACCAGATCGGCACACTGACCGAGACGCTCGACGCGGTGGCGCTGGCCCACAACGCCGGCTACAAGACGATGATGAGCCACCGGTCCGGCGAGACCGAGGACACCACCATCGCCGACCTGGCCGTCGCGGTCGGCAGCGGGCAGATCAAGACGGGCGCCCCGGCCCGCAGCGAACGCGTCGCCAAGTACAACCAGCTGCTGCGCATCGAGGAGACCCTCGGCGACGCGGCTCGGTACGCCGGCGACCTCGCCTTCCCCCGGTTCGCCGTCTAACCCCCCCTCGGCGAGTGTGCGTGTTGGTCCGCTGACACGCCGTCACGGGCGTACCTCTGCGCACGCTCGTCGGGGCAGCAACGCCCGGTACCTTTGACAGCGATGTCTGATGCGAAACGGCCCGACCCGAAACGGCGGTCTCCGACCTCCCGACCGGGGAAGCCCGGCGAGGCGAAAGGCCGTGCGCGCCGGGCCCAGCAGCCGCCGTCGTCGCCGACGACGCAGCGCCGCGAACCGAGGCCGGCCGATGCCCAGAATGAGAATCGGGCGCTACCGGTGCCGATCGAGGCGGTTCGGCAATCGATCACCGACTCCGCCGAGCAACGCTCCGAAGAGCGGTTGGGGTTCACCGCGCGGCGGGCGGCCATCCTGGCGGCCGTGGTGTGCGTCCTGACGCTGACCATCGCCGGGCCGGTCCGGACGTATTTCGCGCAGCGCACGGAGATGAAACAGCTGTCGGCCACCGAGGCCGCGCTACGCAAACAGATCGCCGACCTCGAGGGCCAGAAGACGAAGCTCGGCGACCCGGTTTTCATCGCCGCACAGGCCCGCGAGCGCCTCGGGTTCGTGATGCCCGGCGACATTCCCTATCAGGTGCAGCTCCCGCCGGGCGCCCTCGTTCCCGCCGACCCCGAGGAGCATCCCGGCATCACGCCGAGCAACGAACCCTGGTACACGGCGCTGTGGAAGACCATCGCCGACACCCCGCACGGGCCGCCCCCGCCCCCGGCCGCACCCCCGCCGGCACCTCCGGTCGATCCGAACGCGCCGCCGATTCCCGACACCCCGCCGCCGGGTCCCGGTGGTTGACCCGGCTGACCTCGACGCGGTTGCCCGCCAACTCGGGCGCGAACCGCGTGGGGTACTCGCGATCGCCTACCGGTGCCCCAACGGCGAGCCGGGTGTCGTACGCACGGCGCCGCGGCTGCCCGACGGCACACCGTTCCCGACGCTGTACTACCTGACCCACCCGGCTCTGACGGCTGCGGCCAGCCGGCTGGAGTCCGCCGGTTTGATGCGGGACATGACCGAACGGCTCAGCGGTGACCCGGATTTGGCGGCGGCCTACCGGCGCGCACACGAGGACTACCTGAGCGAGCGCGACTCCATCGAACCGCTGGGCACCACCTTCACGGGCGGCGGGATGCCTGATCGGGTCAAGTGCCTGCACGTCGTCATGGCCCATTCGCTGGCAAAAGGTCCCGGCCTCAACCCATTCGGCGACGAGGCATTGGCCGTCCTGGCCGCGGAACCGGGAATGGCCGGCATCCTGGACCCTGCCGTGTGGATCGGAGCCGACGAATGACCGACCGGGTCGCCGCGATCGACTGCGGGACGAACTCGATCCGCCTCCTGATCGCCGATATCGACAACGTCCTCGACGGCGCCGGCGACGGGACCCGGGTGCGCGATGTGCATCGGGAGATGCGCATCGTCCGGCTCGGACAGGGCGTCGACGCCACCGGCAAATTCGCACCGGAGGCCATCGCCCGGACCCGCGACGCGCTGGCCGACTACGCGGATCTGTTGCGGCAGTGCGGCGTTGACCGCGTCCGGATGGTCGCGACGTCGGCAACCCGCGACGCGGCCAACCGCGACGAGTTCTTCGACATGACCGCCGACGTGCTGGGTGCGGTGGTCCCGGGCGCGGTGGCCGAGGTGATCACCGGGGCCGAGGAGGCCGAGCTTTCGTTCATCGGCGCGGTGGCCGAACTGGACACGGCGGCAGCACCTTTCGTCGTCGTCGATCTCGGCGGCGGGTCCACCGAGGTGGTTGTCGGCAGCCGTCGCGCCGACACCGGTTACTCCGCGGACATCGGCTGTGTCCGGATCACCGAACGATGCCTGCACTCCGACCCGCCGACCGCCGGTGAGATCGAGGCCGGCCGCGCCATGGTGCGCACGCGCCTCGGCGCCGCACTGCGGGCCGTTCCGGTGGAGGGGGCCCGGACGTGGGTGGGGGTGGCGGGCACGTTCACCACCCTCGCCGCGCTGGCGCAACGGATGACCACCTACGACTCCGAGGCGATCCACCTGTCCACCGTCGGGTTCGCCCAGCTGCTGCCGGTGTGCGACGAGCTGCTCGCGATGACCCGCCGACAGCGGGCCGCGCTGGGGCCGATGCACGAGGGCCGGGTCGATGTGATCGGCGGGGGTGCCATCGTCGTGCAGGAACTCGCTCGCGAACTCGGCGACCGGGCCGGCATCGCTGCGCTGACGGTCAGCGAACACGACATCCTCGACGGCGTGGCGCGCTCGCTGGTCGGCGCGCGCTGAGCGATGCGCCGGGTGCTGGCAGCGCTGCTCGGCGCTCTGGTGGTGATCGCGGTGGCCGGGCTTCCGGTTTACGTTCGGCCGCAACTGGATCCACTGCGCGCCGCCGATGCCGTGGTGGTGCTCGGCGGCTCGCACAGCGGGGCCCGCTACCAGCGGGGGCTGGAGCTGGCGCACGCCGGCTGGGCGCACGATGTGGTGCTGTCGAACCCGTACGGCGGGGCCGACCCGGTCCTCGACCGGTTGTGCGCCACCCCGCAGCCCCGCTTCCGGGTGCACTGCTTCGACCCCGATCCACACTCGACGCTGGGCGAGGCGCGGGAGATCCGGGACCTGGCCGCCGCCGAGCACTGGCACACCGTGATCGTCGTGACGTCCGTGCCCCATGTCTCACGGGCGCGCTACATCATCGGGAAGTGTTGGGAGGGAGCACTTGTCATGCAGGGCACGCCGGCCCATCTGGAGCCGCTGGGATGGGCGGCGATGTACGTGTACCAGAGTGCGGGATACCTGAAGTCCGTGCTGCACGGCACCTGCTGAATACCCCCACCGCGATGAGTTCTGCCCGCCGGTGCAGTCTGACCTGCATGGGCAAACTCATCTACGGCTTCACCGTTTCGGTGGACGGGTACATCGCGGACGCTCGCGGCAGCATCGACTGGTCCGAACCGAGCGAGGAACTGCACCAGTACTGGAACGACTTCGAGCGGGAGACCGCCCTGTCGTTCTACGGCCGGCGGCTCTACGAGCTGATGTCCGCGTACTGGCCGACCGCCGACCAGGCGCCGGACGCCACCCCGTTGATCGTCGACTTCGCCCGCATCTGGCGCGACATGCCAAAAGTGGTGTTCTCGCGCACCCTGGAGTCCGTCGACTGGAACTCCCGACTGGAACGCGGCGACCCGGTCGAGGTGGTGAGGAAGCTGAAGGCCGAAACCGAGGGCAGCTTGGAGGTGGCCGGCGCGACACTGGCCGCACCGATCGTGCGGGCCGGACTGGTCGACGAATACCGCATCGTGATCGCGCCCACCGCCGTGGGTGGGGGCACCCCGTTCTTCCCGCCGCTGCCGTCGTGGATTTCGTTGCGACTGTTGGAGAACCGCACCTTCCCGGGCGGCACGGTGCTGCTGCGCCACGAGGTGGAGCGCGACTGATATCAGTCAGGGGCCGTCGGCAACTCCTCGCCGCGGGCACCGGTCGGCACCCGTGACCCGGCCAGCGTCAGCGCCAGGATCACCATGGCGAGCCCGGTCCCGAAGTGCAGCCACGCATCGGCCGACTCGCCGGACACCAGCGGTCCGGTGATCAACGCGCGCAGCCACAGTCCGAGTAACAGCGCCCCGCCGGCCAGCAGGTAGGTCCGGGACCGGCCGTAGCTGCGCGCCATCAGCAGCCCGCACAGACCCAATGCGATGTGAAAGAGGTTGTGCAGCACCGAGACCGCGAAGATTCCGAACAGTGCGACGCCGGGCCGGTAGGCGACCAGCTGCATCGCGTGGGTGCCGTCGGTGACGGTGGGGATGAATCCCAGCAGCCCCCAGGCGATCAGCAGCGAGCCGACCAATAGTGCGGCGCACTGTACGGCGAGGAAGGTGAATCCCGGACGGGTCAACCGGCGCGTTCTGGGTGTTGTCATCACGGCCTCCTAGCACGCCGTTGCGGACGGCGTCCGCAAGAGCCGGGATACCCGTCGGACCGGCGGCCTAAGCGGACGTCGGGGCCAGGTTCTCGATCGCCTTCGCGGTGTACACCCGGTAGCCGGCGTCGGGCTGGTAGCCGTGCACCTCGGGGGTATCAAGATCGCGGATGAACGCCAGGATCTCGCGGCTGAACAGCTGGCCCGGCACCAGCACCGGGAAGCCCGGCGGGTAGGGCGTCACGAAGGTGGCCGAGACGACGTCGGCCCCGGCGTCCAGGGCGGCCTCGATCTCCTCGGTGGTGCGGTATTCGCAGTTGCCGTCCTGGTAGGACAGATAGAACGCCCGCCGGACGTCGCCCTCCGGGGTCGGATCGTCACCCGAGAGATCCCGGAACGCCGGGTGGAAGCCGCTGAAGTCCGGCATGTACGTGGACTCGGCCGTCAGCCGATGCACCCGCTCCTCGAAGCGGGCCCGTTCGCCCAGACCCATCTCCGAGATCCGTTCGTCCAGATCGCGGGCGATCTTGACCAGCACTTCCACCAGGAACGCCACCGAGCTGCGAGTGGTGCCGATATTGGTCATGAACAACACGGTGTTGCGGGACGTCTTGTTGATCTGCACGCCGTAGCGGTCCATCAGTTGCTCGCGTTTGAACTCGTCCCCGTCGAATCCGGTGGGCCCGATCGACAGTGTGATCCGCGACGGGTCGAGCACGAATTCGTCGACGTCCCAGGCGTCCATCATCCGGTGCGACCGCAACGGCTGATCGATGTGGGAGGCCCGGTATTCGCCGGGGATCAGATCGGATGTCCGCAGGCAGCGCACGTAGCGGCTCAGCAGCGGGTTGTTGTCGATCGCATCGCGCAGCTGCATGGCGTTCTCGATCTGGCGCTGCACCAGTTCGGCACCTTCGAGTGCGACCTGCCGGCGGCCCAGATCCAGCGACGCCAGGATCTGATAGTTCGGCGAGGTCGACGTGTGGGCCATGTAGGCCTCGTGGAACGGCTCGGCCACCTTCTGCTCGAAATCCTGGTCGAAGACGTGGATCATCGAGCCCTGGCGCAGCGCGGTCAGGGTCTTGTGGGTGGACTGGGTGGCGTACACGCGCACCCGGGCCCGCGCCGGATCCGGTGACAGCCGCCGCTCCAACAGCTCGTCGTCCGACGGCCGGTCCTCGCCGGTCAGGTCGGCGGCGAGTTGTTGTTCGTAGCCCCGGGCATATTCGGGATCACGGAGTTTGTCGCGCAGCTTGCGGGCGGCGGCCATCGCGGTCCGGGCGCGGTACACCGGATGGAACCGGGCGAACGCGAACCACGCTTCGTCCCAGAGGAACACCAGATCGGGTTTGATCGCCAGGCATTCCTCCATGACCCGCTGCACGTCGTAGACGATCCCGTCGAAGGTGCAGTTGGTCAGCGAGATCATCTTGACGCGGTCCAGATTGCCGTTTCGCTTCAGCGCCAACAGTTTTGACTTGATCTCGTGCAACGGGACCGCGCCGTACATGGAAAATGCGGGTAGCGCATACGCTTCTAGGTAGATGACCTCGGCCCCGGCCAGCATCATGCCGTAGTGGTGGGACTGGTGGCAGTTGCGGTCCAGCAGCACGATATCGCCGGGGGCCACCAGCGATTGGGTGACGATCTTGTTGGCCGTCGAGGTGCCGTTGGTGACGAAGTAGCTGCGCCGGCTGCCGTAGGTTTCCGCGGCCAGCTCCTGTGCATCCCGCAGTGGGCCGGTGGGTTCCAGCAGGGAATCCAGGCCGCCGCAGGTTGCCGAGGTCTCCGCCATGAAGACGTCCAGGCCGTAGAAGCTGAGCATGTCCTTGATCCAGTGCGAGTGCACGATCGACTTGCCCTGCGAGATCGGCAGCGCGTGGAACACTCCGGTGGGGCGGTGGCTGTACTGCTTGAGCGCGCTGAAGAACGGTGTGCGATACCGGGCGGCGACGCCGGCCAGGATCGACAGGTGCAGCTCCAGGAATCCCTCGCGGGCATGGAAGACCCGGCGGAAGTATTGCCCCAGCCGGCCCGCGATGGACTCCACCTGGATCTCGGTCATCAGGTACAGGTCGAGTTCGGGACGCAGCTCGGTGAGCGCCCGGGCCAGCGTCTCGGCCCGCTGGTCGGGTGACTCCTGCTGGTGCAGCAGGTCCGGGATGCTGTGCTCGACGAACCGGTCGAACGGAGCCAGCTCCCGCGCCGCGCGGGGCGAGAACCGGCTGCGCACCACCACGGCCTGCAGATTGACGTTGAACGCGGCGGCGATCAGTGCCTCTTCGCCGCTGGGGACCACCACCAGGTCGTAGACGAACTCGTCGTCGGGCCGCCGCCAGCCGCGCACCTCCTTGCGCAGGGCCCGCTGCTCGTCCTCGGTCATCGACTCCACGACCAGTACCTCGAAGTAGGGTCGGTCGGTGCCCGTGGCGGGTTGACGCGGGGTCAGCGAGTCGGTGGTCGGCAGATCCGACTCATCGGCTGCGGCGTGGTCGACGTCGCCGGTGCGGTAGGACTCGGTGATCAGCGCGCGGTTGACCCGGGTGACCGCGCGGGCGAACTTGTCATAGCTACCGGCGGCGAAAAGCCTTTGTGCCCGGGCGAATTCGTCCGGGCCGGGGAAAGCCCAGTACGGTTCGATGCGCGCCAGGGTGCTGAGCAGATCACGGCACGCGGCGACGATGCCGGATTTGTCCACGGTGTCGGAGCTCGACTGCCGCAGTTGCTCGGCGGCGTCCTCGAGGCGGCACCACGAGTCGCTGCGCAGCTGCCAGACACTGTTGTAGACCTCCGCTGCGGCGGCCATGCGCGGACCCCTTTCACACGGCATCGTTGTCGTGCTCGAGCCTGTCACCACGCGGAGGCCGGCCGGGCGAACGGCGTGCGTCGATCGGATGACATCACGGCGTCGGCGGCAGTGCTACTGCCGAAAACGGTAGCCCATGCCGGACTCGGTCAGCAGGTGTTTCGGATGCGAGGGATCGTCCTCGAGCTTGCGACGCAATTGCGCCAGGTACACCCGCAGATAGTGGGTCTCCTTGGCGTACGCGGGCCCCCAGACCTCGCGCAGCAGTTCTTCCTTGCCGACCAGCTTGCCCCGGTTGCGGACCAGCATCTCCAACATGCCCCACTCGGTGGGCGTCAGGTGTACCTCGGCGCCATTGCGGGTGACCTTCTTGGCGGCCAGATCGACGGTGAACGAGGATGTTTCGACGACGGGCTGGTCGGTCTCGGAGGCGGCGGCATTGCGGCGGACCGCGGCGCGCAGCCGGGCGAGGAACTCGTCCATCCCGAACGGTTTGGTGACGTAGTCGTCGGCGCCGGCGTCCAGGGCCTCGACCTTGTCCGAGGAGTCGGTCCGTGCCGACAGCACGATGACGGGGGCGGTCAGCCAGCCGCGCAGGCCGGCCAGCACTTCGATCCCGGACATATCGGGCAGGCCGAGGTCCAGGATCACCACATCCGGTTTGTGTTCGGCCGCGGCGTGCAGCGCGCCGGCACCGGTGGATGCCGTGGTCACCTCGTAACCGCGGACCGACAAGTTGATCCGCAGGGCGCGCAGGATCTGCGGCTCGTCGTCGATCACCAGCACGCGGGTCTTGGTCATGGTGCGTTCGCCAATTCCACCACCATGGTCAGACCGCCGCCGGGGGTGTCGGTGGCCGTCACGGTTCCACCCATCGCCGCCACGAAGCCGCGGGCCACCGAGAGGCCCAGGCCGACGCCGGTGGTGTTGTCCTGATCGCCGAGGCGCTGGAACGGCTCGAACATGCGCTCCCCGGTGTCGCCGGGCACGCCGGGTCCCGCGTCCACCACATTGATCAGCACCCGATCGGCCACCTGGCCGGCATTCACCCGGACCACCGTGCCGCCCGCATGGCGCAGGGCGTTGTCGATCAGGTTCACCAGCACGCGTTCGAGCAGTCCGGGGTCGGCCAGGGCTACAGCGTCGCCGACGTCCACCCGCACACGCTCGGGCTGGCCATCACCGAGTCCTGTTGCGGCCCGGGGAATCCCGAGCAGGGCCCGCTGCACCACCTCTTCGAGGTACACCCGGCGCAGGTCCGGGTGCACCACGCCGGCGGCCAACCGGGACGAGTCCAGCAGGTTGCCCACCAGCGCGGTCAGTTGATCCACGGACTCCTCGACGGTGGCCAGCAGCTCGGCGGTGTCCTCGGGGGAGAAGCCCACATCGTCGCTGCGCAGACTGGACACCGCGGCCTTGGCGCCGGCCAGCGGGGTGCGCAGATCGTGGCTGACCGCCGACAGCAACGAGCGACGCAGCTCGTCGGCCCGGGCGATCGCCTCGGCCCGGCCGGCTTCCTCCGTCAACTCGCGCTGCCGCACCAGCCCGGCTGCCTGCGCAGCCACTGCGGCCAGGACCCGGCGATCACGGGCCGGCAGTTGTCGTCCGGACAGCAGCAGCCAGAATTCGTCATCGCCGACCTCGATCGCAGTATCTGCCGATTCCGGTTCAGTACAAGGGTTTACACCCACTGTCGCCACTACATCGGCGTTACCGCGCACCAGGCTGACCGCCCGTTGGGAGTAGGTTTCACGGACCCGTTCCAGCAGGCCGGGCAGATCGGCGCCGCGCAGCACCGAACCGGCGAACAGGGTCAGCAGTTCGGCCTCCCGGGAGGCTCGGCGGGCCTCGCGCGCCCGGCTGGCGGCGCCGTCGACCAGGGCGGCCACCGCCACCGCCACCGCCAACAGAACCACGATGGTGATGGCGCTGTCCGGTTCGGCGATGGTGAACGTATGTCGCGGGGTCACCAGGAAGTAGTTGAGCAGCAATCCCGACAGGACGGCCGAGAGGGCGGCCGGTGCCACACCGCCGAGCAGTGCGACCACCAGCACTCCGATGAAGAACAGCGCGCTCTCGCCGCCGATGCCGAGGAACGGGTCGAGCAGCAGCACCGTCAGGGCGCAGATGGCCGAGGGCACCACGGCGGCGGCCACCCAGGACAGCCGGTGGCGCACGGTCGGTGTCACAAGTTCACGGCGCGATCCGGAGCGGGCCTGGTCGTGGGTCACCATGTGGACGTCGATCCGGCCGGACTGCTGGACCACGGCCGCGCCGATGCCTTCGTCGAACACCCTGGCCCAGCGGGAGCGCCGCGATGTGCCGAGTACCAATTGGGTGGCGTTCATCTGGCGCGCGAAATCCAGGAGCGCGCCGGGAATTCCACCGGCACTGTCGCCCACCACGGTGTGCAGGGTGCCGCCCAGGCTGGCGGCCAGTTCGCGGATGCGGCCCATCTGCGGGGCCGCGACACCCGAGAGCCCGTCGCCGCGGACCACGTGCACGATCATCAGTTCGGCACTGGACTTCTGCGCAATGCGGGAGGCGCGGCGTACCAGCGTCTCGGATTCGGCGCCGCCGGTGACCGCCACGACAACACGTTCGCGGGCCTCCCAGGTGGTGGTGATCTTGTTGTCGGCCCGGTACTTCACCAGCGCTGCGTCCACCTGGTCGGCCAGCCAGAGCAGCGCCAGTTCGCGCAGTGCGGTCAGGTTGCCGCGCCGGAAGTAGTTCGACAGCGCGGCGTCCACCTTCTCCGGTGCGTACACATTTCCGTGGGACAGTCGGCGCCGCAACGCTTCCGGTGTGATGTCCACCAGCTCGAGCTGGGCCGCCCGACGGACCACCTCGTCGGGCACGGTCTCACGCTGCTCGACGCCGGTGATCTGGGCGACGACATCGTTGAGGCTCTCCAGATGTTGCACGTTGACCGTGGAGATCACCGAGATGCCGGCGTCGAGCAGCTCTTCGACGTCCTGCCATCGTTTGGGATTGCGGCTGCCCGGCGTGTTGGTGTGCGCCAGTTCGTCGACCAGGACCACCTGCGGCCGGCGTGCGAGTACCGCGGGGACGTCGAGTTCGGCGAACTCGACACCGCGGTAGGGCACCAGCCGGGGCGGCACGATCTCGATGCCGGCGAGCTGTTCGGCCGTCTTGGCCCGGCCGTGCGTCTCCACCACCGCGGCGACCAGATCCGTGCCGCGTTCGAGCCGGCGATGCGCCTCGCCCAGCATGGCGAACGTCTTACCGACGCCGGGCGCGGCACCCAGGTAGATCCGCAGCTCACCGCGTTTGCGCGGATCACCCACCTCGGTGTCGTTCGCCGCGGAGATGTCCGGTGGCGCTTGACCACCGGAGGTCACCCGCGGCGGCTGAACGGAGTCCACCGGTCCATCATTCACCCGCTCACGGCTTCAGTGGATACGTCTGGTCGAGGGCCAGGTTCAGCTCGACCACGTTGACGGTCGGTTCGCCCAGGAATCCCAGTGCGCGGCCGGTGGTGTGCTGGGCCAGCAGGGCACCGATCTGGTCGACGGTGGTCCCGCGAACCCGGGCGATCCGCGCGACCTGCAGGTCGGCGTATGCCGGTGAAATGTGCGGATCCAGACCGCTGCCGCTGGCGGTGACGGCATCCGCGGGTACCGCGGGCTGGGTGTCGGTGGCACCGCGCACCGGCACGATCAACCCGGTCGCGTAGTCCGCACCCGGCTGCGCGCACTCGATGTTCACACCCTGATAGCTGTCGACGAAGGGCCGAGCGGTGGTGGCGCAGGGTTCGTTGACGCTGACGACCCGGCTGGGGTGGGGCACGGTGCCGTCGGCGTTCCGCGGGCCGAACACCGCGAGCACTGCGCCCACCCCGTTGCCCGTGCAGAATGGCCGCGCACCGTTGACGCCGTCGAGCGCCGCGACGGTCGCGCTGCGGCTGCAGACCTGGGTCAACAGGCTGGGCTTCCCGTCGGTGTCGATCATGCTCTCCGGCCCCAGGTTCGACGCACCGCTGCCCAGCGGATCGTAGTCGCCGGCCGAGGGTCGGCTCTGGAAGTACTGCGCGAGGGGCCGGCCGTCGGCATCGGTGAACGATTGGCCGATCAGGCTGCTGCCCATGGCTTTTCCGTCTATCCGCAGGATCGATCCGTCGGCGTTGGTCTTCAGGCCGGGTATCTGGGCGAGCAGCCAGATCGCTAGCGGGTAGGTCAGCCCGAGCAGGACGGTCAGGACGGCGAGCGCCCGCAGGGCGGCCCAGTGCTGGCGGATGATGCTGGACAGGTTCATTTCTCAGGCCATTCCGGGAAGCAGTGCGACCATCAGGTCGATCAGTTTGATGCCGATGAACGGGGCGATGATGCCGCCCAGTCCGTATACGCAGAGGTTGCGGGACAACAGCTTCGACGCGCTGGCCGGTGTATACCGCACACCGCGCAGCGACAGCGGGATCAGCGCCACGATGATGGCGGCGTTGAAGATCACCGCCGACAGGATGGCCGACTGTGGGCTGTGCAGCCGCATCACGTTGAGCACATCCAGGCCGGGGAACAGCGTGACGAACAGTGCCGGGATGATCGCGAAGTACTTGGCGATGTCATTGGCGATGGAGAAGGTGGTCAACGCGCCACGAGTGATCAGTAGCTGCTTGCCGATCCCGACGATCTCGATCAGCTTGGTCGGGTCGGAGTCGAGGTCGACCATATTGCCGGCCTCCTTGGCCGCCGACGTGCCGGTGTTCATCGCGACGCCGACATCGGCCTGTGCCAGCGCCGGGGCGTCGTTGGTGCCGTCGCCGGTCATCGCGACCAGCTTGCCACCGGCCTGCTCCTTGCGGATCAGCGCGAGCTTGTCCTCGGGGGTGGCCTCGGCCAGAAAATCATCGACACCGGCCTCATCGGCAATTGCCTTGGCGGTCAAGGGGTTATCGCCGGTGATCATGACGGTGCGGATGCCCATCCGGCGCATCTCGTCGAACCGTGCCCGCATGCCCTCTTTGACCACATCCTTGAGGTGGATCACGCCCAGCAGTTCGGCGGCGCCGTCGACCGCGCTGGCGACCACCAGTGGTGTCCCGCCGGCGGCGGAGATCCCGTCGACCAGCTGGCCCAGTTCGGCCGGCACTCGCCCGCCCTGCGCACGGACCCATTCGGCGACGCTGCTGGCCGCGCCCTTGCGCAGCTGGTGGCCGTCGGCCAGATCGACACCCGACATCCGGGTGGTGGCGGAGAACTCGACCCAGTGTGCGTTGGCCAGCTCACCGGGTGTGCGGGCGCGCAGCCCGTGATTGTCCTTGGCGAACACCACGATCGAGCGACCCTCGGGTGTCTCATCGGACAGGCTGGACAACTGCGCGGCACCAGCCAATTGCTCGATACTCACCCCGGCCAGCGGGATGAAATCGGATGCCTGCCGGTTGCCCAGCGTGATGGTGCCGGTCTTGTCCAGCAGCAGGGTATTGACGTCACCGGCGGCTTCGACGGCGCGGCCCGACATGGCCAGGACGTTGCGCTGTACCAGTCGGTCCATCCCGGCGATGCCGATGGCGCTGAGCAGCGCACCGATGGTGGTGGGGATCAGGCATACCAGCAGGGCCACCAGGACGATGCCGCTGATTCCGTCGCCGGTCAGCGAAAGCGATTCAGGTACACCGGGATTGTTGGCCTTGGAGTAGATGGCCAGCGGCTGCAGCGTGGCCACGGCGAACACGAAGATGATGCTCAACGCCGCCAGCAGGATGTTCAGCGCGATCTCGTTGGGGGTCTTCTGCCGATTGGCGCCCTCCACCAGTGCGATCATCCGGTCGACGAAACTCTCGCCGGGTTTCTGGGTGATCTGCACGGTGATGCGGTCCGACAGCACGGTGGTGCCGCCGGTGACGGCCGACCGGTCGCCGCCGGATTCCCGGACCACCGGCGCGGACTCGCCGGTGATGGCCGATTCGTCGACGGCGGCAATACCGTCCACCACGTCGCCGTCGCCGGGAATGACCTCGCCGGCCTCGACCACCACGATGTCGCCCTGCGCCAGCAGCGGGGCGGCCACCACATCCTCGGTGCCGGGGCGGCCAGGTGCCCACCCGGTGAGTCGGCGGGCCATGGTGTCGGCCTTGGTCTTTCGCAGCGACTCGGCCTGCGCCTTGCCCCGGCCCTCGGCCACGGCCTCGGCGAGGTTGGCGAACAGCACGGTGAGCCACAGCCACACCACGATCAGCCAGGCGAACCAGCTGGGCCGCAATACCGCGAGCAGGGTGGACCACACCGCGCCGATCTCGACGATGAACATCACCGGATTGCGCCACAGGGTGCGCGGATCGAGTTTGCGCAGCGCGTCGGGGAGCGAGGTCCAGAGGAACGTGGGGTCGAACAGGCCGGCCTTTGTCCGGTGCTGGGTGGGGCTCCGTGTTGGAAGTGCTTCGGTAACAGTCATTGTCAGTGGATTCCCTCGGCGAGTGGGCCCAGCGCGAGCATGGGCAGGAAGGTCAACGCGACCAGGATCAGGGTCACTCCGGCAACCATCCCGACGAACTGCGGTCGATGGGTCGGTAGCGTGCCGATCGATTCCGGGGTACGGCCCTGGGCGGCAAGAGATCCCGCCAGCGCGAGCACCAGGATGATGGGCACGAACCGGCCCAGCACCATCGCGAGGCCCAGTGCGGTGTTGTACCAGGTGGTGTTGACCGACAGCCCGGCGAACGCCGAGCCGTTGTTGTTGGCGGCCGAGGTGAAGGCGTAGAGCACCTCGGACAGCCCGTGCGGCCCGGTGTTGAGCATGCCGGCCCGTTGACCGGGCAGCGCCATGGCCACCGCGGTTCCGGTCAACGCGATCAACGGGGTGGCCAGGAAATAGCCAGCGGCGAACTTGATCTCGCGGGGCGTGATCTTCTTGCCCAGATATTCCGGTGTGCGTCCGACCATCAGCCCGGCCACGAACACGGTGATGACGGCCAGGATCAACATGCCGTACAAACCGGAACCCGCTCCGCCCGGCGCGATCTCACCGAGCTGCATGTTGAACATGGTCATCATGCCGCCCAGGCTGGTGTAGGAATCGTGGAACGAGTCCACCGCGCCCGTGGACGTCAACGTGGTGGCGCCGGCGAAGATGGCCGAATCCGCGACGCCGAAACGCTGTTCGACACCTTCAGTGGCCGCGCCGACGGCCGTCGGGACCGTGCCATGGGCCTGCAACTGGAACCGCAGCACCAACGTGACGCTCAGGATCGCCAGCACGGCCATTACCGCGGCGATGGCCCGGCCCTGTTTCGGGCTGTCGACCATCCGGCCGAACGTGCGCGGCAGCGAGAAGGCGATCAGCAGCAGCAGGAAGATCTCGACCCAGTTGGTCCACGCCGTCGGGTTCTCGAAAGGGTGCGCCGAATTGGCGTTGAAGAAGCCACCGCCGTTGGTGCCCAGTTCCTTGATGGCCTCCTGGCTGGCGACCGGGCCGCCGGTGATGGTCTGCTGCGCACCGGCCAGGGTGCTCACCACCTGGTCGTGCAGGTGGAAGTTCTGGATCACGCCGCCAGTGACCAACACGACGGCCGCCACGGTTGCGATGGGCAGCAGGATGCGGATGCTGCCGCGCACCAGGTCGACCCAGAAGTTCCCGAGGTCGCCGGTATCGCGCCGCGCGAAGCCCCGGACCAAGGCGACCGCCACGGCCATGCCCACTGCGGCCGAGACGAAGTTCTGTACGGCCAACCCGGCCATCTGGACCAGATGACCCTGCGTGGTCTCGCCCGAATAGGCCTGCCAGTTGGTGTTGGTGACGAAGCTGATTGCGGTGTTCCAGGCCAGGTCGGGTGTCATGGCGGTGGCGGGATCGTTGAGGTGCAACGGCAGGCGGCCCTGCACCAGTTGGAAGAAGAACAGACCCAGGACACTGACCGCGGAGAACGCCAGCACGCTGCGGGCGTAGGCGCCCCAGTTCTGCTCGGCGCGCGGATCGGCGCCGATGACGCGGTAGATCGCCCGCTCGACGCGGGAATCGCGGGCGCTGGTGTAGACGCGGAACATGTAGTCACCGAGCGGGACGTGCACCGCGATCAGGGCGACGATCAGCGACGCCAGGAAGCAGATCCCGGCGGTGGTGGAGGTCATCTAGAACCTCTCTGGAAACAGCAGGGCGGCAACGAGAAACAGCGCCACGGCGATAGCGAGTACCAGGCCGATGGAGTTGGTGGGGCTCACCGCTCGACCATGCGCTGCAGGTAGCCCAGCAGCGCGAAGACCGCCAGGGTGAAGAAGACGAACGCCAGAACTGTCATGGCTCGACGCTATGACCGCCGCAGTGGGCCGGCCGCTTCCTTGACGGTTTCTTTACGCCGACGGCGCTGTCCCTTACGGCTTTCCCTCGTGATCTGGACCTCGCTCTGAGCGCAGAACAGATGGCCCGGAAAGCAACGATCCCGCCGGACCGGAGCCGGGCGGGATCATTGCGATCGTATTGGGTTCGTCAGATAGGGGTATTCACCGGTGCATCGCCGGGCGCCGGTGCCGGCGGGGGTACCTGGACATTGTCGGCCGGCACGATGACCGGTCCGTCCGGCGGCGGCGGGAGCTCACCGTCGGCGGGCGGCGGGGGCATGGTGGCCAGATCGGCGGCCACCACGGCGGCCTGATCGCCCATCGGCGGGGCGTCCAGCGGAAGCGGCGGGGCCGGATCGGCCGGCGGCGGGGGTGCAATGTCGGCGACATTGATGATGGCCGGGGCGTTCGGATCCACGGGGGCGTTGGGATCGATGGGTGCCATCGGATCGATCGGGGCGTCGGGCGCCGCGACATCCATCGGCAGATACATATGGTGGGTGAACTGAGGCTGGTAGGCACCGCCACCGCCGACCCGGACGCCACCGCCGCGCTCACCGCTGGAAACCGGGGTGCCGTCGGGCAGCGTGACGGCCGTGTGGCCGCCGTTCCAACCGATCACCAGGGCGTTGGGCGCGGTGCCGTACTTGAAGCCGCGAGCCAGCAGAGCGGCCTCTTCATTGCCCGTGTGGAAGCGATCTCCGAAGGTCGGACGTCCGGTGGCGGTGTTGGCAACCCACGAGGCCAGTCCTGAGCAGTCGGTGCCTGCAGGCGAATCGCCGCCGGGGATGTAGGGGGTTCCTGAGACCTGATTGATGAGTCCCATCAGGGTGACAAGAGCGAACATAATGAAGCACGGTAAACACACATTTCGGGGTTCGCCAATTCTGTGAACTGGGTCACCATGTCCTGAATGGACCCTCGTTGACAGCTCATAATAATGGCTAAAAATCGCCCTGAACAGCCATTTTAAGAAATATCACGCAAACCATAAGAGAAAAGTAAGACCAGTTCAGAATGGCGCGTGCGAATAGATTCCGAAGTTTGTGAGATCTATCCGTGTTGCTTCTGTTGCTGTTGTTACCCGTTCGTGATCGACGAGAGAATGGTCTGTGATCGCGAAGGCAGTGTGGGGCGCTGCTGGGCCCGCCGGGACCGTCGCGGCGAGGGTGAGTCCATGAACCGCGCGGCGTGGCACTGGCACTAACGTCATGGGCGTGTAGCGACTCCCGGGCTCGGGACCTACGCGCCCCTATAGCCCAATTGGCAGAGGCAGCGGACTTAAAATCTTCTGAACTGGGCGTTTGTTGCGTTTGCTGGCCGCGGTCGTGGCCGGAAGAGTCGTCTCCAACTGGGGTTACGGCGTTGGTTGCCTTGGCGGGTGTAGGGGCCGAACGAAAGTGCTGCGGTATCTACTGCGGTATCGCATTAAGCCGATTGAACCGCTCGGCTGGAGGATTCTTCGGACTCCGCGGGCAGGAATTGTGAATACTTTTCCCGGAGGTATGCCAGGCCGGAATCGTGGGACGTCTCGTACTCCAGCGAGTTCTGTACGAACTTGAGCCGGTGTTCGGCGTCGGAGATCAACTCGCTCCACTGTTTCACGACTATCCGGTAAGGGGTTTCCTGCACGACGCCGAACGGCAGATGCATCTGCCGCCTCTGTTCGTCGACTGTGCGGGTTGTCTCGTTGCCCACAAGCCAGAAGTCCCATTTCACGTTCGGCTGCGCGAATGACTCGTCGTTGACGATGGCACTGGCGTAGGAGCGCAGCTGACTTACGTCGTCGTCATCGAGCTTGTGCTTCGGACGCTTTAGCTCGACCACGAGGTGCTCGAAGGAGTCGGCGTTGGTCTGCAACCGGCGCCCGAGCACCAGGTCCGGAATCGCATCGGAGCCGTCCTCCAACCGCACCTCCTTGAGGTCGGCTAGCTCGACCTCCGTCCCCAGCTTCCTAAGGAACTTCTTGAGCACTTTTGTCAGGCGTTCATCGTCACCGGTGAGGCTCCACTCCTCACCGAAGATCCAAGTCTCGTGCGCGAGGATACGGTGGAGCTGCCGGCGCTCTAGAAGCCGTCGCTTGATCTGTCGGTCGAACAGGATGGTGCTCAACCCGCTGAGGAAGTCCATGCGGGTACCGATTGCCCGGCCCGTCTGGATCAGCTGCGTGAGGGTGGTGTGTTTCAGCAGCTGCGCGAGTTCGTCGACCCGTGACTTCGGGAGCCGCGCCAGATCGGACAGTATCGGCAGGAGTGCTTCGGGGTCGGTCTCGAAAGTCTCTTTGAGGAGCCGCAACGCCATTGCCTTCGGCCCGCCGCTCTTGCTCTCGTCGATGGTTCGGGAGGCCGCGAGGGCCACGACCTTGAACGCGTCCCGGGTCGCCTCTTCGACGGGCGTCTTCGGTTCGTCCTTGTAGGGCCATACACCTTCGTCGTTCCACCGCTTGACCGTTGCGGCTTCCCGGAGTCGTTGCCGCTCAGCGAGATGGTCGCGCAACGCGTCACGGCCCGCTGCGATCAGACGCCCCCGCGGTGTGTCGGTGTCGTCTTCCAACCCGACCGGGTCGTCGCTGACGAATCCCTTCCACGTCAGGTAGGCAGTGAATTCCGAGCCGGGTGACTGGATTCTGGCTTCTACCTCGTCAAGGACGCGAGCGTCCGCATCGCAGAGGAAGATGGACCGCCGCACGTTCTGCAGGTTCCACTCGATCACCGTAAGGGTGGCTTCGCCCTTCCAGCGATCTGCGTCGATCAACGGGATGTCTTGACGATGAATCTCGACCGACGCTGGGTCTATATCCTCGCCGAGGAAACGGATGTGAAAGTCCTTGTAGCGCTCAAGGTTCAGTGCAAACTCGGTCAAAATTGCCTGCCGGAGGTCGTCAGGAGCGCCAAAACTAGCCACTGCTGCCGGAGCCAGCTGATGGATGGTGACAATCGTCCCGGAATCGGTGACATCGGCTTCCACGTCGAACGCTTCGATGTCGAAGGTGTCGAGCGACGATCTGTTGCCGGTCACCTGCACAACGCCGAGGCCGCCCCTCACTCGCTCCGAAGTAGAAACCCAGCGAACCACGTTACCCAGCGCGAACGCTGCGTACCGGCCACGGCCATGGCGACCATGTACGACGCGCTCCCCGCTCTTGCTTCGAGTACCTGCCATGAGCTTCCAGCTGTCGCCGACGCGGGAGAACGCGTGCTCGGCCTTCTCCCGGTTCATGCCGTGGCCGTCGTCGGTCACGGCGATCTGCTCAACCCCGCCGAGCTCGTTGTATTCGCACGTCACCGAGACCTTGTGCGCGTCTTCGTCGAAGGCGTTCCAGATGAGTTCAGTCAGCCCGGCGGAGGGTTTTTTGACGTACCCCTCCAGGATGGACTGACCTGCCTGGACTTTGACCGTGGTCATGTACGCATAGTTTCACGCAGGTACGACGGCGACGTGGTGGTTGCAGCAAAGCCCCACGTCATTGGGTCGGCCCACCCTGCCAGTAGTCCACCGCGGCGTCTGACTCGTACAGAGCCGTAGTGTCCGTTCCGGCCCGCGCAAGTACCGATACTGGCCTTGGAGTATGGAGGACGCACTCCGACGAGTGAACGCTGACGAGCCGCAATTGGGAAAGTCGCCGTGACGAAACCGGTCAGGGAACTTCGGTGTCGGTTCACGGACAATCAAGTCGATTCACTGGTCCTGCTGATTGCGGTTGGGCCATCTCCCGATATCGCTGGAATAGAACGCGCTGCCGACGCAGCTCCGAGTGGTCCGCGGGATCAAGCCCAAACAGGCTATCGACGGCGCGATCGAGAGAATCATGCGCTGCGATCACTTCCCCTGGGATTGCAGCCGGGGTATACAGATCCGCCAGCGATAATTCTGGCCGCAATTCGCGTGCGGCGAGCACTTCGGCACCGGCCCGGATGACGCGGTCACGTTCCTTTGCCCCCGTGTCCGGCAACGGGAACGTATTCCACGACAGCAACTTATTGAAGCGCAAGTCTGACTTTATCCGTCCCCCTACGGTTTTCTGCCACGTAATGAACATGGTCGACGAGATGATCGCGAAGACGAACCCATCCGGATCGGGCGACAGAAAGTTCGCGTCGCTGCAAATCACATCTGCGGCGTAGTGGTTGCTGAGGAAGTAGGGCCGCGTCTCGCTCACGTGTCTCGGGATGCACAGATAGGCAACCTTCGGTTGTGCAATTTGACGGAAAAGATGCGGGGTCGAGGCGGCGTCTCTGGTTGATGCAGCTGTACTGCTCGCCCGGAACTCTCGGACGCCTTCCACTCTGGCGTTGAGCACCGGGCTGCGCGATATGTCCCCCGGATGCGCATCGACCAACCACAGGCAGTAGCGAACGCTGTTGTGAAGCAGTTCGCGAGCGCCGACGAACCTGCGGAGGTACTGCTTCGCGACCGGGTCCGCGGCTACGGTCTCGTAGTCTTCTCGTTCAACGATCAGACACCCCCCATCGGTGGGCTTGTTGCCATAGGCGACTTCTCCCAGTTGAGGATTGATCGGCCGCGTCGCGGAATGCACGATCACGGTAGGACCGTCGGTCAGGTAGGGCGTGATGTTGCTGACACCGACAACCTCCGAAGGGGCCGAATCGGGTGTGTCGTAGGCAAATAGGCGCGGCTTGAAGTCACCCTTTCCGAAGCCAACAATCACGCAGTGAACCGCCGCGCCGCCAGTAGCCTCTGTGGTCCAGCGGAACGTTCGATGTGCGAAAGAAACCCGCCATCCCTCTTCGAATATCGGTCCGAACAAGGGCGCTACCACCTCGCCCTGAGTGATGGAATTAGTGGTCACAAACCCCCATCGCCCAGACTTCTCTCGAAAATAGCCGAGTGCTTTCGCGTGCCACCCAGTGACGAAGTCGAGTGTGCCGTGATACCTATCGCCCCACACATGCTGGAGGTCGGCGGTCTGTTCGGCGGATCGCAGTGAGATGCCGAGGAAAGGCGGGTTGCCGAGGATCACAACGTGCTCTGACGGGGGTACAACCGAGGTCCAATCGGTGTGTAACGCGTTGCCATGGACGATAGTCGGTGCGATGGCTATCGGCAGACGGTCCGGAGCCTCGCCAAACTCTTCGGCCATCTGTTGATTGGCTAGGTGATCAACGAGCAGCATCGCGGTCTCGGCGATACGGGCCGGCCACTCCTCGATCTCGATTCCGAAGAAGTGGTCGAGCGTGATTTTGATGTTCGCGGTGACGTCGAGCGAGAGCTGGGCGCGCTCGACCTTCTTACCCGCGGCGATTGCCTCCATGTCGAGGTCGCGGCGACGTTTGAGGAGGTCCAGCTCAAGAGCACGTAGTTCCCGATAGGCGACGATGAGGAAGTTGCCGCACCCGCATGCAGGGTCGAGGAAGCGAAGCTGCCCAAGTTCATTGTGCAACTTACTGAGTTGGCCCTTGTCGTTCCACGCCCGGTCGAGTCGATCGCGGTAATCGTCAAGGAACAGGGGTTGGATCGTTTTGAGGATATTCTCCTCGGTGGTGTAGTGCTCACCACCGTGACGCCTCGCCTCTCTACTTTTTACCGTCTGGAACATGGAGCCGAAGACCGCCGGGGAGATCACCGACCAGTTGAAACTGCACGCCTCCAGCAGCGCACCGCGAAACTCCGCTGGCAACGGCGGTAACCGCAGTGGGTCCTCGAACAGCCCGCCGTTGATGTAGCGGAAGAAGCTGAGCGGGCCGCCCGCCTCCACATTCCGGCGATCGACCGGGGTGTTGAGCACCTCGAACAGTTCGACCAGATCGGTATGGAGAGTCTCCGCGCTGGTGTGGTTGCGGAGGTGATTCTCGAACAGTGCTGGCGGCTTCCACATATCCGCGTCGTCTCCGAAGAGCAGGAACAGCAGTCGCGCGAGTAGCAGGGTGGCGTCGTGTTCGCCGACGCCGGCGGATTCGAGGTGGGTGTACAGCGTGCCCATGAGGCGCGCGGCCGCGACGGACGCCGTCTCGGCTTCTCGATCAAACGCATCACGCATCCGATCCAGCAGCGTGACGAGCGGGAGATCTTCGTCGAAGTCCAGCTCGATCGCTTGCAGACGATCAGAGAGATGAGTGGTTCGGTCACCGTTGTGATATTGATGCACAACGAGTTTCGAGTTGGTAGACCCGAGTTGCTTCCGGCGCGGCCATCGCCATTCCTGCCGGTGCTCATCGGTGAAGATAACGAGCCGCTCCAGGTTGTCCTTGCCTACAAGGACGTCGATCTGCCGCTGCACGGGGCGCGGTGGCAACACCGGGCAGTGCCAGATGCGCAGGCCCTTGTACCCAGCCACCTGATTGAGGGTGTAGTCGGCTCCGTCGACCTCGAGTGTCAGCGCCGGCCGGTCGGGGTTGTCCCAACCGAGTTCGTCGATGAATAGAGTGCGGAACTCATGCGCGTCGACGAGGTCGAGGAGCCGGTTGTCAGTCATTCTGAAATTCCCATGCTGGAGACGATCCGGATCGGGTCCTTGCCACTGCGGGCGGTGACGGTGAGATCCCCGTCTCGATGTAGTGCGGCGACAAGCGTGGCGAGTTCGTCGTTGCTCGCCTGATTGCGGACGGCCCGACGGAGCCGGTTCTCGGCGTCTTTGGTGAGTGGATGCTGATACAGGTCGTCGAGAGCCGCCGAGGTGTCAGCATTGTGGTTGTGCAGCGTGGCGCCCAAGCGGTTCCAGAGGGTTCGACGGACACCCCTGAGCCGGCCAGCGGCGAGGGTCGGCGTGGCCAGTGGGCCGCGAACCAGGGTCTCAATCAGCTTGTCGTGGTCCCCAGCCGGCTCCAGACCGGGTTCTTCAGGAACCGCTTCGAAGGTCTTGAGCACCTCGTGGCCGGTGAGTAGCGATGTGGTGCCGTCCGAGGTGGCGCGTCCGAACCCATCTACACCGGAGTCGGTACGGACGTAGCACACCACCCCAGTGTCGTTGTCGGTCATACGCTTTCGGCGTGTAGCCGAGATCATGTCAGGCAGACCTGCGATCTTCGCTGCGAGGTCCGGGTCGTCATCGGTTGCCTGTGTCCAGTGCTGGTAGGCGAGGCTCGACGCGTCGACGTCGTCTCCGGAATCGTTGTCGTCAAGGTTCCCGTTGTATAGGTCCGTGATGGTTTGGGTCTCGCCGGCGGAGCCGAAGAACAGCTCGTCGGAGCCGAAGGCCTCGGCGTTGGCGTGTAGGCGGGCGCTGATGCGGCGCCGCAGGTCGATCACGTTGTCCACCGACTCGTGGAAGAAGGAATACAGCAGGACTGTGTCAGCTTGTTGCCCGACACGGTCGACACGGCCAGCGCGCTGGATGAGTCGGATGATGGCCCACGGCAAGTCGTAGTTGACGACGATGTGCGCGTCCTGCAGGTTCTGCCCCTCGCTGAGTACGTCGGTGGCGATGAGGACTCGCAGCTCCTCGTCGGGAGTGACGTCGGGTTCGTGGCCGGGCAGGGTGTTCGAGTGCGGGGAGAACCGCTGCGCGAGGCGGGTCGGGTTCTCGCTGTCTCCTGTGGCGACGCCGACCTTGTCGGTTCCCGCAGCTTTCAGCGCAGCCCCAATGTACTCAGCGGTGTCCTTGTACTCGGTGAACACCAGAACCTTCTCGTCCGGGTGGTCGGACTGAAGCAGGTGGATGAGGGCGTCCAGCTTGGAGTCGGTCTCCGGCTTCCAGTCGCCGTAGAGGGTGAGCAGCCCCCGCAGCGCCGTCGTGTCCTCGAGCAGAGCGACCCGCAGCGCGGGGGTGAACAGCTCTGGGCGGATCCAGGTGAGGCCGGCGGGGTTGGTCTCCTGCAGCTGCGTGTAGCGGGCGTCCGCGGTGGCCGCCGTATCTTCGTCGTCCTCATTGTTCGGGTCGGTGTCCTCACCGAACTGGTTCTCGGTGATCGTCCCGGCGGGGATCGCCAACCCGTTGTCGATCGCGTACAAGAACAGCTCGTTGCGGGCGACGTGCCGTTTCAGCGACAAGGTGAACGAGTGTCCGCAGGATGAGAGTCGCTTGTAGAAGGTCGTGCGGACGAACCCGGCGACGTGCCCCCGACCGCGGGCCAGGTTGTCGATGAATTCTTGCTCGGTCTCGGTTGGCGCCGCAGTGTCTGAGAGGTAGTTGCCGAGCTCGTAGCGGGGCAGGCGCAACGCTGTGATGGTGTCCAGGGTGACGTCGCCGGCCATGAGTGCCGCGGGATCGTCTTTGCCGAAGGAATGGTCTACGGGTTTCGGGATGCGTTGCGGGAAGCGGAATCTGCTGCCGTCGGCGAATTCGAGGTACTGGCCTTCGGCGTCGGTCTGCGCGAAGTTGTTCTTGATGAAGGTGCGGGTCCGACGCACCAGGTGCTCGCTCATAAGACGCTTCCAGTCGTCTGGATCCTCGGACCGCCGGAAAGCCGCCATCGTGGTTGTCTTCCCATCAACCTTGTCGACGAGCTGAGGATCGGCAGCGATCGCATTGACCGGGGCAATGCCTAAGTCATCGTCGTCGTCGATGTAGAGGCCGAGCTGGTTAGCCACGTCCTGGAACCGGATGTTGTACGGGGTGGCCGTCAGCAGCAGGGCTTTGCTGTCGTTCGCGTCGATGTAATTCCGGATCGCCTGGTAGTCGCGGCGGGCGTCGTTGCGCAACGTATGGGATTCGTCGACGACCACCAGCTGGTATCGGCGCAGCGTGGGCAGCACCGCGTGGGCCATTGAATACGGAACCACGCAGCCGTGTAGGTCGTAGGCCTCGAAGTGCTCTTTCCACATCTTCACGAGATTCTTCGGGCATACCACCAGTGGCATGTAGCCGTGCTCATCGCGCAACATCAGCGCGACCGCGATCGCCGTCAGCGTCTTGCCGAGCCCGACCACGTCTCCGAGCATGGTCCCGCTGCGTGTCATGATCCGTCGCGCCAGAGTTTGCACCGCGGTGGCCTGATACCCCAGCAGCTGCTCGCGGATACCACTCGGCACCGAGTACTCGGCCAAGCCTTCGCGGACGTCGCGGGACAGGTCGTAGCAGACCTTCAGGAACACCTCGTAGGGCCTGCGCGGGTCCCGTCGCGCCCAGGACTCGTCGAGCAGGTCGAGTAGGTCAGCGGTGATCGGGCGGCTGAACTTGTCGTCCCACCTGTCGGTGAACCACTCCGCGAGATCCTTCGCCGCTGTCGTGTCGAGGACGTCGACGTTCAGCTCGAAGTTCACGGTGAGACCGGGGCGGGTGAGGTTCGAGGAGCCGACGAAACCGGTGATCGGGTTGTTGAGATCCTCGCGGTGGCAGATGTACGTCTTGCCGTGCAGTGGGCGGCGTGTGTGCACCTTGATCTCGATCGCGCCGGACCCCAAGAGGTCGCGCAGCGACTGCAGAACTACCCGGTCCGCGGCGGTGGGCAACCCCCGCATCAGCTGAAGGCGGAGCTGTTCGATCAGGATCGCCTTACGCTCCCGCGCGGTATTCGCGTCCGCGTCGGATTTGTCGGTGCCTTCCAGGTCCGCTTGCAGTGCGTCGAGCGTCTCCTGCTGCACGCCGGCGGTGACCATGCCGATGAGGATCCGGACGATCGGTGGATCGCCCTCGCTCCAGCCCGCGGCCTTCTCTTTGACCAGCTGATCGAAGACGGCCCATCCGCGCAGATTGAAATAGCCGACGGCAACGTCCATCGTGTTCGACACTTGGAGCGTCTTCTCCAGGTGTGAGCCCAGGTCCAGCTTGATGTTGTCGAAGATCCGCGTCACCGCTTGCGCCCGCTTCCTGCCTTGAGGTCGGAGCCCTTATTACAGCACCGCGCCGACTGTCGCCTCGTTAACGACGGTCTGCACCGCAACTGTTCGCCGACAATCAGCCGGAGGGCGGAGCCTCTCGGGCTGAGACCGACGCGATTTCCCGGATGGCCGCCACACAGGGCGGTGCCTGCTCTCCGCTTTGTATCGTCTGCTTTCAGCGGGCTGCTTTGGCGCCGCTGATCCCATGGCGTTTCACCCGGCGGCGCTTCGCCGAGTCCCTGAACTCGAGATTCGCGAACGGGAGCGGAAGGTCAGGGTCGAGCGCGTTCTCCCTCGCCATCGGCGTCAACGCTGACATGAAGGTTTCCAGCATTCTGAGCTCGGCAGCCTTTACCTCGGTGCACTGCCCGAAGTGCACCCAGACCGTACTCAAATCGCTGATGCACTTGAGGGGCCACCCTCCGGCGTGCGGAGACCTCGCGCCGAGGCGTGTCCGGTAGAACTGGCTCACACGATTCCGCAGGGACGTGCCAGCCAGCCCAACGTAGATCACTGGTTCGTCTGATAGCCACATCGACTTGAGCCGGGGGTAAGTCCCCTGCGGTGGTGGTGTTGGGGGCGGACCGACGGACCGGCTGAGCTGTTGTCGGGGTGTGTCGTTGCCGGTGTTGGGGTGGGCCATCGCGTAGTGGTCAG
>Ga0209023_10001949_pt1 | contig 26656 bp, 18 predicted proteins | sample LakOneMetagenome_FD_187468 | JGI IMG/M metagenome (GOLD analysis project Ga0209023, IMG submission 187468) | Freshwater and sediment microbial communities from Lake Erie, Canada (SPAdes) (version 2) | ecosystem: Environmental > Aquatic > Freshwater > Lentic | place: Lake Erie, Canada...
TAACTTTGAAACTAACTGCCTTAGTTATGTTACTGGGAGGAACACTAACTGTATCTTATGCCCAGAGCAAAATAAACGTTGTAACATCCGCTGTTCCGTTTTTACGTATTTCACCTGATGCCCGTAGCGGTGGTATGGGAGATGTAGGCATTGCAATTGCTCCTGATGCAAATGCAGCTTTTGCTAACATCGCCAGAACTCCTTTTGCTTCAAGTAAAATTGGCGTTGGAGTTAATTACACGCCATGGTTAAGGGATCTTTCTGTTAACGATGTATTCCTTGCAAGCCTGGCCGGTTATTATAAAATTGATGATAAGCAAGCCCTGTCTTTAGGTATGCGTTATTTCAAACTTGGAAGTATTCAGTTTACTGATGCACAGGGAAATGACCTACAACAATATAATCCAAAAGAATTTGCAATTGATTTAGGCTACTCCAGGAAATTGACAAATAAACTGGCTATCGGTATCGCTATCCGTTATATTAACTCTAATCTTGCAAGCGGTAACTTTAACGGAAACAACTTTAAGGCTGGTTCTTCAGTAGCAGGAGATTTACATTTATATCACCATGGTGCTAAAGAAAACGGTCAGGGGTTAAACTGGGGTGTTACGTTGAGCAACCTGGGTTCAAAAATTTCTTACTCAAGCGATGCAACTCAAAAAGACTTCATCCCTGCTAACTTAGGCGTGGGTGTTGCTTATACCAAGGTATTTGATGAAGCAAATAAGATCACTTTTGCTGTTGATCTGAACAAACTTCTTGTTCCAACCGTAAAACAAGATTCTGCAGGCTATTCAAGTACAGCTGCCATAAATAAATACCGTAGTTATGGTGTTGCCAACAGTTGGGTTAAGTCATTTGGTGAAGGTGATGGACTGAGCGAAGAGATTAAAGAAATCAACATTGGTATTGGTGCTGAATACTGGTATAACAACCAGTTTGGTTTCAGAGTTGGTTATTTCTACGAAAATCCAGACAAAGGAAACAGGAAATATTTCACAGTAGGTGCAAGTGTAAAGTACAGCGTTGCTGCCCTTAACTTCTCTTATGTTTTCCCAACAGGAAGTGGAATAAGCCGTATACCTTTATCAAATACATACCGTTTTGGTTTGTTGTTTGACTTTGGTGGAAAATAATATTATTCTCTTATAATAAAAGCGTCATGCCATAAAGCATGACGCTTTTTGTTTTTAGTATCATTCAAAAATCGGATATTTACGGAATAAAGTAAGACATGGCATACAGGATAGGTTCAGGAGTGGATTTTCACCAGTTAGTTGAAGGAAGAGAGTTATGGATTGGGGGAGTTAAAATACCACATACCAAAGGAGCGCTGGGGCATAGTGATGCAGATGTATTGTTACATGCCATTTGTGATGCAATGTTAGGTGCATTGGCCTTGGGCGATATTGGCGCTCATTTTCCGGACACTGATCCTGAGTTTAAAGGAATTGATAGTAAGATATTGCTTAAAAAATGTATTGTCTTAATTGATGCAAAGGGATATAAAGTGGTAAATATCGACAGCACCCTTTGTCTTCAATCTCCCAAAATAAATCCTTATGTCCTGCAAATGCAGGAAACTATTGCATTCATAACGGGCGTTACCCCGCATGATGTCTCGGTAAAAGCAACTACAACAGAGCACTTGGGTTTTGTAGGCAGGGAAGAAGGGTTGCAGGCTTTTGCCACCGTACTACTGACGTTAAAATAAATTCAGATAGATCTTGAAAAAAAATATTCTTACATACGGCTTTGTTTTGTGTACTTTTTTTCTGTTTGCACAAAAGCAAACAAACATCTGGTACTTTGGAAACAAGGCCGGCCTGGATTTTAATAATGTACCACCGCTTGTATTAAGAGATGGGAGTGCAAGTTCTTTCGAAGGCAGTTCTACAGTTTCTGATAATAACGGGAAACTCCTTTTTTATACAAATGGCCAGGTTATTATGAACCGGCAGCACTTGCAGATGAAAAACGGTAGCGCACTAAGTGGGCACCAAAGCAGCACCAACAATACATTGATTGTTCCACTGCCCGGGAATGACAGTATTTACTATGTTTTTACAACGGGTGCTGCATTGCAGGAAACCCACCAGTTTCAATATAATATCGTAAATATAAAAGGCGATGGTGGATTGGGAGAAGTAATTGCAGGTAACATCCTGATCGAGGATGTGATCTTTGAAAAGCTTGCCGGCGTAAGGCATTGCAACAAGAGAGACGTCTGGATTGTAATTCATAAATGGGACAGCGATGAATATCATTCCTATTTGCTTACCGCTGCGGGGCTTAGCCCAGTGCCCGTGGTAAGCAGAACAGGTCTTATAATAACCGGCTTTGAAAACAATGAGATCGGCACTTTGAAATTTTCTTCCAAAGGAACAAAGCTTGCTTCGGTTCATTCTTTTGAAAATGACGTGGTGGAACTGATGGACTTTGACAATACCACAGGCGTGCTGTCAAACCCGGTTGTTTTTAAACCAAATGCCATACCGCATACGCCTTCATTCATTGGAGTGTATGGGGCTGAATTTTCTCCAAATGGAAACCTGCTGTATGTTTCTGCTAATAACTCAGCAATTGATCCAAGTGTACTCTATCAGTTTGATATCACATCGCATAATGCCGCTACGATATTGGGAACAAAACAAACAATTGCAAAGACTGTTCCCTGGTTTGCGGGTGCGTTACAGCTGGGTCCCGATATGAAAATCTATATGGCCATGTGGAAAGACACATCGGTTTCAGTCATTGACGATCCGGATGTATTTGGCCCGGGATGTAATTTCAGGTATAATAAAATTTTTATCGGGCCGGCTGGGAAAGAACCGGTTCAATTCGGGCTGCCCACTTTTATCCAAAGCTATTTTGATACGGCTTCTGTGCCGTATGATTTCAGCCGTTCAGGAAGTTGTTTAGACCGTAACATCGCTTTTAAATTAAACAGGCTCAGCGGCATCGACTCGGTTAAATGGTTTTTCGGCGATACACAGCAATCCCGGGTGCTTGAGCCTACGCATAATTATGCAGCTCCCGGTTTTTATGATGTAAAACTCATTGTTTATAAAGTCGACTGCTCGGGTTTGAATGATACCATAAACAGGAGAATATGGATAGCAGATTCAGCAGGATTTTTAGGCGCAGATGTATCAAGTTGTAATCTGCTTGCTCTTACGATTGGCATAGAAGAAATTGAAGGAGCGAATTACCTATGGAATACCGGGTATAATGGAAACAAAATAACAACCACCGGCTTCGGCACTTATTGGCTCGAACTTCAGCAAAACGGATGTAAGCTCAGGGATTCTATTGATGTTATCGAAAAACCAAAACCAGTTGTAAACCTTGGGCCCGATACAACGATCTGCAAATTCAAACCGGTAATTCTAACTACCGGAAGTTCATTTTATGATACTTACCTGTGGAATACTGGCGAATCAACCCGGTCTATAACCGTTGACAAGGCAGGTGCCTATTATATTGATGTAACACTCAATGGCTGCACAGCCTCCGATACGGTCATGGTATTTCCGGGAGACTGTGCCATCTTCATACCTACTGCATTCACCCCAAATAGTGATGGATTGAACGACATGTTCGGTGTGCTTGGAGACATTACCGTAAAAAGTTTTTCCATGCAGGTATTCAATAAATGGGGGCAGATGGTCTTTACCACTACAGACATTTCTCAAAAATGGGACGGAACCTACAAGGGTAAGAAAGCGCTCATTGGAACATACCCATGGGTCGTTTATTATGTTACCGGTAACGGGCTAAGAAAATACCTGCAGGGAACCGTAATGCTCATCCGGTAAAGCGGGTTGTTAAAAAAGGCTTTCGTGTTTAATTTCCTTTTTACATTATTACCTTTGCCAACATGCAACAGATCCGTGTTAATATTATAAACACTTCCGGTAACGATTTGCCTGCTTATGCTACTTCCGGATCAGCCGGTATGGATATAAGAGCGAATTTGCAGAACCCCGTAACATTGCAACCACTGGAACGGCAGTTGATACCAACCGGTTTGTTCATAGAGTTGCCGGATGGTTATGAAGCCCAGGTGAGACCCCGGAGCGGACTCGCAATAAAACAAGGGATAACCTGTTTGAACTCTCCGGGAACTGTTGATGCTGATTATCGCGGCGAATTAAAAGTGATACTCATCAACCTGAGCAATACCATACAAACCATTCATCATGGCGATCGTATTGCACAGATCATTATTGCAAAAACAGAAAGAGCTGAACTGATCCAGGTACAGGAATTAAATGAAACAGCCAGGGGCGGGGGAGGATTTGGCCACACAGGCATCAAATAAAACTTAGAACAAGAAATGAAAAAACTCGGTCTGATTCTGATCACATCCATGCTGCTTTTGACGGTCTTCAGTTGCCGTACCGTTAAGCAGATCAATAAAGCGATTTCACCAAAAGATACCAGCCTGGTACAAATCATTGACCAGACAAAAGCAGATTCGCTGCTTTTGATCAACACTACGATTGCCGGAATGAACAGGAATTACATAGATTTCAAAACATTTAATGCAAAGATCAAAGTAGATTACCAGGACAACAACGGCAAACAACCCGATCTTACCGCTATTGTACGAATAGTTAAAGACAGTGCGATCTGGATATCCCTGACAGCTACGTTATTTAATTTTGAGGCCTATCGTGTCCTGATCACAAAAGACAGTGTCATTCTGTTAAATAAAAAAGAAAAGGAAGTACAATACAGATCGCTTGATTATTTACAGGAGGTAACCCAGATTCCTTTTGATTATAAAACACTCCAGGACCTGTTGGTGGGCAACCCGATTTTCGTTGACAGTAATGTGGTGTATTATAAAAAGACCGAGAACCAGGTGTTGCTCCTGGAAGTTGGCCAGTTTTTTAAACACCTACTCACACTCTCCCCCGACAATAATGTGCTGCAGCATAGTAAACTGGATGATGTGGATATGGCCCGAAACCGTACAGCAGATATCACATACAGCGAATACGAAAACAAAAACGGATTCAATTTCTCTACTTATCGGGAAATAACCGTTTCAGAAAAAAATAAACTCGACATCACCCTTAAGTTTAAGCAGTATGAGTTTAACAAAGAATTATCGGTCTCTTTTAATGTCCCGAAAAATTATACACGCAAGTAGGCGTTATTGATAATTATTCACAACATGTGTCTTTTGAACCTGGTGGATTTACATGTTTGAATTGTATTTTTGCTAACCCCAATCTCTTATCATGGTTAAATTGATTTTTTCTTTAGTGGTATTTTCCTTTTTAAGCATGAGTGCTTTTGCCCAGCAGGAAACCCGTGAGGAACTGGAAAAACAGCGTGCCCAGCTTAAGAAAGAAATGGAACAAACCCAAAAACTGCTCAGCAGCAACAAGGCAAAAACAAAAGAGAACCTGGTGCAATGGAAGCTCATAAATGATAAGGTGAACCTTCAGAACCGGATCATCGACAATATCAGCCGGGATATAAACCTGCTGGATAATAATATCTACAACAACCAGAAGGAAATTAACCGGTACAATAAATTACTCGATACACTCAAAGAAGAATACGCCAAGAGCATGGTGTATGCATACAAGAACAGGGGCAATTATGCCTTTTTGAATTTTATCTTTTCTGCCGCCAGTTTTAATGATGCTATCCGCAGGGTCGCTTACCTGAAATATTACCGTGACTACCGGGAAAAACAGGGCGAAAATATTTTACGTACCCAGGAACTACGCCGCCAGCGTATTGCCGAATTAGGCGGCATTAAAGTACAGAAAAGTGAAGTGCTTAAAACAAAGGATAAGGAAATGGGGGCTTTAGAAGCACAAAAGGTTGAGAAGGATAAAATAATGACCGAGCTAAAAAAGCAGGGGAAGGAACTCAACACGCAACTGGCTGCTTATAAAAAGCAGATGAAAAAAGTAGATAATGCCATCAACGCTGCCATTAACAGGGCGCTTGCCGATGCTAAAAAGGCTGCCATAAAAAAGGCCACTGAGGAAACAGTAAAAACCAATGCTGCTGTTACAAATACACCGGCAAAATCGGTTGCAACAGCAAAGAAGGAACCTAAAAAAGCGCCCGAAAGTGTTCTGCTGAATGCTGAAAATATTGCGTTGAACGATAATTTCATAAAGAACAGGGGAATACTTCCCTGGCCGGTTGATAAAGGAGTAACCATCATGCACTATGGAAAAAACCAGTTGCCAAGTGGCAGTGTAATAGATGTAACAGGCGTAACTGTCGGAACCGATATCGGCAGTAATGTAAAAGCAGTTTTTGATGGGGTTGTGTCCAATGTGGTTTTTATTGAAGACATGCAGGTGGTCATCATCCAGCACGGCAAGTATTTTACTACATATAGTAACTTAAGCAGCGTATCGGTACAACGTGGCCAGAATGTGAAGACAGGACAGGTAATAGGTAAAGCTGCTGCCAATCTCGATGGCATCGGTGCTATAGACTTTTTGATCAATGATGAACGGGGAAGTATTGACCCCGAAAAATGGCTGAAAAGACAGAACTAAACCATCCGTTTGTATAGGGCCTCGTATTTGGGGACTATCTTATCAATATCAAATTTTTTGGCCTGGGCAAGGGCATTGCTCTTAAAAGTTTTCAGCGACTCGTCATCTTTTAATATCGTGAGGGCATTCTTGCTCATGTCATCCACGTCTCCCACATTGCTCATGAACCCGCTGTAACCATTTACATTAATTTCGGGCAAACCGCCGGCATTGGTAGAGATCACGGGAACTTCAGCGGCCATTGCTTCCAGCGCAGCAAGCCCGAAACTTTCATATTCACTGGTTAATAAGAACAGGTCGGCAATGGGTAATATGTCTTCCATCTGTTCCTGCTTACCCAAAAATTTAATATCCTTATGTGATTCACATTGCCTCGCCGAATCTTCAATATGCGATCTTTCCGGCCCATCTCCCAGCAGCAGTAATGTGGCCGGCATTTTTTCCCGAACAAGCAGAAAAGTAGAAACAACATCCTCTACCCGCTTTACCTTTCTGAAGTTGGAAGCATGAACAAGTATCCGTTCACCATTGGGAGCGATCAGTTTTTTAAAGGCATCCACCGGTCTGCGATGAAAACGTTTTACATCCACAAAGTTGTGGATCACTTCTATTTCTTTTTCAATAGTGAAATTCTTAAAGGTCTCTTCCTTCAGGTTTTGCGAAACTGCTGTAAGTGCATCGCTTTCATTCATGGAAAAAGTTACTACCGGGCTGTAGGTCTTATCACGGCCAACCAGGGTTATATCGGTTCCATGTAAAGTAGTGATCACCGGGATCCTCTTTCCCTGCTTTGCCAATATTTGTTTTGCCATATATGCCGCCGCCGCATGGGGAATGGCGTAGTGTACGTGCAATAATTCCACGTCATTATTCAGTATCACATCCACCATGGTGCTTGCCAGGGCCGTTTCGTAAGGGGGATAATCAAACAGCGGGTAAGTGGGTACCCTTACTTCGTGGTAGAAAATGTTGGCATGAAAACCACTCAGTCTTACCGGTTGCTGGTAAGTGATAAAATGGATATTATGCCCTTTATCTGCCAGTGCTTTGCCCAGCTCTGTTGCCAGTACGCCGCTTCCGCCAAAAGTTGGGTAGCAAACAATGCCAATATTCATGAGAAAATCTTTTTGTAATTTCTGTGAAACTGCAATTTACCGATTTATTTTTCACAACCTCCTCCACTCATGTATTGCCATTAAATCAGTAAGTTTGTTTCATCAACTACCAGTATGAGCAAAAAAAATTTCTACCTCGCTGCATTGTTGCTGTCGCTTTTAGGCCCGGCATCAGCCCAAAATGATGATTCAGTAACCATCAAAAGAATTGCAAACGAAATAATGGCCAGGGGCACGGCTTACGAAAACCTGCGGCACCTGTGTAAGAAAGTAGGGCCACGCCTGAGCGGATCTCCCCAAGCGCAAAAAGCGGTGGAGGCAACCTACCAGATGCTGAAAGATGCCGGGGCAGATACGGTTTACCTGCAGCCCTGCATGGTGCCCCATTGGGTGAGGGGTGAAAAAGAAGAGGGATATATACAGGTGGCTAATGGAGCGAAATACCAGTTAAAGTTGTGCGCCCTTGGTAATTCGGAGGGGACCGGGAAAAAAGGGCTGACTGCTTCCGTGATCGAAATAAAAAACTTTGAAGAACTGGACCGGCTTGGCTCCGATGTGATAAAAGGAAAAATAGTTTTTTTCAATTACCCGATGAACCCGACCTATATCAGATCTTTTATGGCTTATGGCGAAAGCGGTGCTTACCGGACAAGAGGCCCTGCACGGGCCGCAAAATATGGCGCCGCAGCAGTGATTGTCCGTTCGCTGGCAAGCAACCTTGATGACTTCCCGCATACCGGAACAACCATCTACAATGATTCATTTCCGAAAATACCTGCAGTGGCCATCAGCACCAACGATGCGGAGTGGTTGAGCAAACAACTGATGCGGAAGATGGTGACCACCGCATACATAAGAACTACCAGTACCATGCTGCCCGATGCTCCTTCATTTAACGTAGTGGGGGAAATAAGAGGTACCGAAATTCCGGGTGAGATCATTACGGTAGGCGGTCACTTAGATAGCTGGGACCTGGCAGAAGGCGCACAGGATGATGGCGCAGGATGTGTACAGAGCATTGAAGTGCTGCGTGCATTTAAAGCGCTTGGGTTAAAATCAAAGCGAACCATCCGGGCTGTTATGTTCATGAATGAAGAAAATGGGGGAAGAGGTGCTGATAAATACCTCGCTCTTGCTAAAGAGAAAAATGAGAAACACATTTTTGCGCTGGAGAGTGATGCAGGTGGTTTTACACCAAGAGGTTTTGGATTAGATATGCCGGAAGAAAAAAGACAAAAGGCAATGGCCTGGAAGAATTTGCTTTACCCATATGGTGTGTATGAACTTACTGCAGGTGGGGGTGGGTCAGATATTGGGCCACTAAAGCAAATCGGCGCTGCCCTGGCTGGCCTCAGTCCTGATAGCCAGCGTTATTTCGATCTTCATCATGCAGCAACCGATACCTTTGAGGCAGTAAGCAAAAGAGAACTTCACCTCGGTGCAGTAAACATGGCTGCGCTGATCTACCTGGTTGACAAATACGGTTTGTAGTTCTTAAATAAAAAATTTATGGAAGACGTAAAATTCAATGCTGAAGTAAAAGAACAACCAAAAAAGAAAAGCGGCTTTCGGAAATTTCTCCGCTGGTTTGTGTTCATCGTTTTAGTTTCCGGGGCTATAGCTTTCTGGTGGAAGTATTATTTTGTTTTTGGCGAAGGGGTTAAATCCGGCGAATTGAATTACGTGGTTAAGAAAGGCAATCTTTTTAAAACCTACGAGGGAAAGCTCATCCAGTCAGGGTTTCGTTCTAAAACACCCGGGGCCATCAGTTCGTATGAGTTTGAATTCTCAGTTACCAACGACAGCATTGCAAACGTGCTGATGAATAACAGCGGCAACTATTATGACCTTCACTATAAAGAGTATAAAGGTGCTCTGCCCTGGCGTGGTTTCAGCGTATACATTGTTGATAAGATAATCGGTTCAAAACCTGTTGAACATTGATCAGCCGGCGTACAATAAAAAGATCACCGGTTTTTTGTGAAGATCTGTCTTTTCCTTTTTCCAGTTACTGATGGTTTTTGTTTTAAGGTATTCATTTTCCGATGTCAGTTCTGAAGCAATGCAAAGCCTTGTTGATGGCTTGCATGTCTTTAGCAAAGTTTCCATGAGCTGGTTATTCCGGTAAGGCGTTTCAATAAATACCTGGGTACTGTTTTTCTTTTGAGATGCAAGCTCTAAAGCGGTAATGGCTTTATTCCGCTCCATGGTATCAATGGGCAGGTAGCCTACAAATTCAAATTGCTGCCCGTTCATACCACTTGCCATCAGTGCCAGCAGGATGGAACTCGGCCCCACCAGGGGTTTTATCGTTGCATCCATTTCCTGCGCAGCAGCAATTAAAACCTGGCCGGGATCAGCAATGCCCGGGCAACCAGCCTCGCTGATGATGGCAATGTTCTTTCCCTCTTTTATTTTTTGCCGGAAGGTTGCCAGCATTTCATCCTCTGTTTTGTGAATAGTGAACCATTCGTAATTGTCAATTACAATTTCCCGGCAGATGCTTTTTAAAAACCGGCGGGCTGTGCGTTCGTTTTCGGCAAATATTACCGTACAGTTCTTAACGGCATCAATGATATAGGGTGGAATCGTCTGCACGGCGGTTTCGTGCAATACAGAAGGTACCAGGTAAACAGTAGCGGTGTTACTCATAGATCTGTTTTTCCGGGTGTTGTGATTCCGGCATTCTTTGCATTATATAAACTGATGGTGGCTGCGATCACGGCGTAGCTTGGTGCCAGTATCCATCCCACAATGGGCACTACATGCATCATATAAAAGATCATGCCGTTGCCAATGGCAAGCCCCTTATGCCGGCCAATGAATAAAACACTTTGCGCAGTGGAAAGTTTGTTCCGTTCACAACTGTAATCCAGCATGGAAAAACCAAGGTAGTAACATTCAACAATAAGGGCCAGCAGGGGGGTTACCCAACCAACTAATGGAACAAAGGATAAGATGAGAATGGAGACGGTATAAACCGTTTGCCATAGCATATTACGTAATGCCAGGCGTATGCCCCGTGCAATATCTTTTGTTAACTGGGCAAAACTGAACGGGAAGTCTTTTCCTTCCATAATGGATTCTGTTTTTTCGCTCAGGTAAGCAAACAACGGAGAGCCGATGATGAGGAACAGGTATTTGAACAGCGAAAAATAAAACAGCAATAATACCAATTGCAATACCAATTGCCCGAATATCAGTAAAAAGCTCAGCCAGCTGCTCTCCATCTTTTCCATCCATTCTTTAAGCCCGCTTTTCAACAACATGTATTCAATGGCACTGTTACTGGATACCATGAAAAGATAAATACCCAGGCAGAATAAAACAGTATAAATTAGCCCCGGGATAAGTATCCATTTCCACAGCCGGTGTTTTATGATAAAACGGTGCGTATGCAGATAGGCCTGAACAGAAGTGATGATTTCCTTGAGCATGTTTATTTCATTTGGCTATTGGCCCTATTCAGTATTTTAGCTTTAAAGTTAATAATATAATGAAGAAACTTCCGCTTCAATTTTATCAACGGACTGATGTTGTCGGCATAGCCCGTGACCTGATCGGTAAAATAATCAGTACAAAAATTAACGGGGAAACCACTTCGGGAAGAATTGTAGAAACAGAAGCATACACCGGTCTTTCCGACAAAGCATCCCACTCATTTGCCGGCAAACGCACTGCCCGTAACGAACACATGTATGCAGCTGCAGGCATTGCCTATGTATACATATGCTATGGCATGCACCACCTGTTCAATGTGGTCACCAATAAAAAGGATATTCCTGATGCTGTTTTAATAAGAGCTGTTGAGCCCATTTCAGGAATGGATGTCATGCTGAAACGTACCGGTAAAAAGAAATTTGATCATACACTTACCAAAGGCCCGGGCAATGCTGCCAGGGCGCTGGGTATTTCTAAAATACATTCCGGGGTGAATTTACTGCGGTCTGAGATTTACATTGCTGAAGATGATTTTGAAGTGGATGACCATATGATCGGAACCAGTAAACGGATCGGGGTGGAAAGTGCTGGAGCGGCAGCACATTATCCCTACCGGTTTTATTTAAAAGGGAACCGGTTTGTAAGCGGTTCACCAACTAAATAAAAAAACTCCCGCTACAATTTGTAACGGGAGTTGAATAATTATTGAATTGCCGGTTCGTACTATTTTATAACGACCTGGCCTGTCTTGATCTGCTTTCCGTTAGCATCTCTCAACACCACATAATATAAACCTCCCCTGTTCCTGCGCATGTCTACTTTCTCCAGGTTATACGGTTGCGTAATTGAAAGATCTTTCTTATATACTAACCTGCCTTCTGTGTCATAGATCGTCAGTTTCTGAGCAACTTTATTAGTAGAAGTTGCACCCGGTGTATAATAAGAAACGGTGAATGCACCATCATTCGGACTAGGATAGACCCACAGTTTACTGCTTGCAGAATCTGAAATGATGATGCTTGCAGGCAACGATGTACAGGTGCCGATCGTAGCTACTACTGTGTAAGTACCCAGGTGATCTACGTCAGCAGTATATGTATTTCCTGTCGGTGTAATGCCAGTTCCGTTCAATGTCCATACAGCAGAGAAAGGTAACACCGGATTTACCGAAGCGGTAATGGTGGTCGTTCTGCCAGGCAACAACTTAGTATATGGAGATGCGGTTAATGTTACAAATGGCTGCGGACTAACTGTGAGTATTGCACTTACAGTATTAACAATGCTGCAAGGGGCAGCGCCTGTAACAACAGCACGATAGAGATATCCATTCATACCTGCTGTAACACCCGTTAAGGTCAGTGTGGTAGTGGCGGCTCCACTATAGATGCCTCCATTTACTACATTGTTCCATGTCGTTCCGCCATTGCTGCTTTCCTGCCATTGGTAAGCAGGGGTAGTACCTGCAGCAAGAACACTGAAGCTGGTAGTGCCGGTAGCACAGATAGTAGCATTAGCAGGAGCTGTTGTAATGGTTATTGGTGTATAAACGGTTATTGTTACTGCTGCACTGGTTGCTGCAGGAGCACAAGTCCCACTGATCACACAACGATATTGGTTGTTGTTCATGGCAACGGTTACACCTGTGAGCGTTAATGTAGCTGTTGTAGCACCACTATAAATACCACCGTTGATGATCGGATTCCATGTGGTACCACCGTTGGTACTTTCCTGCCATTGGTAGGTTAATGCAGTGCCATTTGCAACTACACTGTAGGTTTTTACCTGGCCTGCACAAACCGCAGCACCTGTTGCAGGTTGTGTTGTTATTGCCGGGGCTGTATTAACCGTTAAGGTGGCACTGCCGGAGTTTGTAGCTGCACATGCTGTAGCAGCTGTAACAACGCAGCGGTATTGATAACCGGTCATGCCAGCAGTAACAGCAGTGAGTGCTAATGTATTTGTTGTAGCACCGCCGTATACGCCACCGTTGGTAATGTTATTCCATGTACCGCCACCATTGGTGCTTTCCTGCCACTGGTAGGTTGGTGTTGTGCCTGTAACTACTACACTGAATGTGGTATTAGCTCCTGCACACACGGTTGAATTAGCCGGTTGTGTTGTAATATTCAACGGTGTATTAACTGTCAGCAAACCGCAGTTTGATGTTGCGGCAGGTGCACAGGTTCCGGTGATGATGCAACGATATCCAAATCCATTCATCGTATTTGGAGCGCCGGTTATTGTCAGCGTATTTGTTGTAGCGCCTGAGTAAACTCCTCCATTGGCAACATTTGTCCATGGCCCGGCACAACCTGCCGTGCTTTCCTGCCACTGGTAAGTTATTGCAGTACCGTTTGCTGTTACACTGAATGACGTTGTTTGCGTTGCACATATCGTACTGTTTACTGGCTGTGCTGTAATGGCAGGAGCCGTATTTACAGTAAGTACCGCTGCTGTTGAAGTTGCCGATGTACATCCTGCACCACCCGAGACGATACAACGATATTGATTGTTATTCATCACTGCAGTAACACCGGTTAAGGTTAACGTAGTTGTTGTTGCACCACCATATATACCACCGTTGGTGATATTATTCCAGGTACCACCACCATTGGTGCTTTCCTGCCATTGGTAGGTTAATCCGCTGCCTGTTGCTGCCACAATGAATGAGGTATTCTGTCCGGCACATATCGTTGAACTAACCGGTTGTGAAGAAATGTTCACGGCGGTATTTACGGTGAGCAATCCGCAGTTTGAAGTAGCTGCAGGTGCGCATGTTCCGGTAACTATGCAACGGTATCCGTAACCGGTCATTCCCGTTGGCACGCCTGTCAGGGTCAGCGTATTAGTTGTAGCGCCCGAATAAACGCCGCCATTGGCAACATTCGCCCATGGCCCGCCACAACCAGTCGTGCTTTCCTGCCACTGGTACGTTATTCCGGTACCTGTTGCAGTTACGCTGAATAAAGTCGTTTGCGAAACACAAATGGTACTGTTTGCCGGTTGTGCTGTAATAGCAGCTGCCGTATTTACGGTGAGTATACCTGCTGTTGAATTTGCGGCACTGCATCCTGCAGCACCGGAAACAATACAACGGTATTGATAGTTATTCATACCTGCGGTAACGCCGGTGAGTGCTAAGGTGGTTGTTGTAGCACCGCCATATATACCACCGTTGGTAATGTTATTCCATGTACCGCCGCCATTGGTGCTTTCCTGCCATTGGTAGGTTAATCCGCTACCGGTTGCCGCTACAATGAATGAAGTATTCTGTCCGGCACATATGGTTGAATTCACCGGTTGTGTTGTAATGTTTACCGGGGTATTCACGGTAAGTAAAGCACAGTTTGATGTGGCGGTTAATGGTGCACAAACACCGGTAACCACGCAACGATAACCATATCCATTGATAGCTGTTGTTGCTCCGGTAATACTTAGTGTAGCAGTGGTAACGCCTGAATAAGGAGCACCATTCGCCAGGTTACTCCATGGGCCTGCGCAACCTGCCGTGCTTACCTGCCATTGGTATGTAAGTGATGAACCGGTGGCTGCAACGGTGAACGAAGAATTCTGTGTTGCACAGATCGTACTTGCCACTGGTTGCGAAGTAATGGCCGGTGCAGTATTTATGGTTAAGATGCCTGCTGCTGAATTTATATTCGCACAGTTGCCATTGATCACACAACGGTATTGATAATTATTCATACCTGCTGTAACGCCGGTAAGTGTAACGGTGTTTGTTGTTGCACCGCTGTAGATACCGCCGTTGGTTATATTATTCCATGTACCACCGCCATTAATGCTTTCCTGCCACTGGTAACCCAGTACAGTTCCACTGGTAGTAATAGAGAAACTTGCGTTTTGACCAACACATGCTGCAGCATTAACAGGCTGAACGGTTATAGCCATGGCAGCTCCTACCGTAAGTATGGCTGCATTTGACGTTGCTGCCGGCGCACATGATCCGGTAACGATACAACGGTACTGGTAGTTATTCATACCTAAGGCAGTAGGATTGATGGAAAGCGTGGCCGTGGTAACATTCGAATACGGTGCCACGTTGGTAAGGTTATTCCATGTACCACCACCATTGGTGCTTTCCTGCCATTGATAAGTAAGGCCGCTTCCGGTTGCTGTTATGCCGAATGTAGCCAGGTTCCCTGCACAGGATGAAACATTGACGGGTTGGCTTGTTATCGCCGGAACAGCATTAACCGTTAAAACAGTAACATTTGAAGTTAAAGGTCCGCATGTACCGGTTACGATGCATCGGTATTGATAACCATTCATAGATGATGCCGTTGGGTTGATGGTCATACTTGCCGTGGTAACACCTGAGTAAGGCGCACCATTCACAAGGTTGCTCCATGTACCACCACCATTTGTACTAAGTTGCCATTGATAGGTCAGCGATGTGCCTGTAGCAGTAACCGGAATTGTTACCGGGTTTGGTGCACAAACAGTAGCCGTTGGAGGTGGTTGAACCGTGATGGCTGTAGCTGCATTTACGGTAAGTAATGCACAGGTAGATGTTGCTGTAAGCGGGGCACAGTTTCCGGTAACCACACATCGGTAACCATAACCGTTGATAGCTGTAGTAGCTCCTGTAATAGTTAATGTAGCAGAGGTTGCTCCACTATATACACCACCGTTTGAAATATTTGAAAATGCACCGCCGCAACCTGTTGTACTTACCTGCCATTGATAGCCAAGCGGAGCAGTACCTGAAGCCACAACGCTGAAGGTTGTATTTTGAGTTGCACAAATTGTTGAGTTAACAGGATTGGTAGCAATTGAAGCAGGCGTACATGCTGCTCCCGGAACAGTGGCTGTCCATATACCACGTCCGTGTGTTCCTGCTGCAATCGTACGATCAGAAGTTCGGTATTTGATCATATCTGTACGTACAGTCGGGAATGTAGAACTAGTAACCCATACCGTGCTGGCACCATTGATGAGGTCTGTTTCCCAAACACCGGTTTCTGTTGCGATGTAAGCTTTGGTATCGGTGTCGGGATGATATAAGGCCCACCTAACGGGCATATCGGGCAGGTTACCGTCTATGGCTGTCCAGGTGGTACCACCATTGGTAGTTGACCAGATATTAGATACGCCGTAATTTGTAAAACAAGCCAACAGGTGCTGATCATCAGATCCGGCTACGATGCAATTGACATAACCGCCGGGCATTCCGGAACCGCTGTTAATAACCGTTCCGGCAAAAGATGTTCCTGTGTTTGCATTATCGATCTGTACGATAAGTCCATTACCCGTACCGAAATAAACCCGGTTAGCGGTATAGGGAGATGCATACACGGCTGAAACATTCTGGCCAGAAAAGCCACTTACCGAAACCACTTCTGTGGAAGCGCCGGTATGTGGGTCATTCCACCTGAGGAAGGTACCTGCATTGTTACAGGCATAAATAATATTCGCCGTATTATCCAGGTCCCATGGATTGACAAACCTTCCGGTAGCCTGGTTATTAACCGGAGTCGTCCAGGTGTTGTTGTTTCCATTACTGGTACTTCTCCGGTAAACATTATAAACATAAGAACCATACTGGTACTGGGGTTCATCCTGGTCAATGGCAGCATAGCAGCCATCACCACCAACCACTTCAACGGAACTGTCAAGTCCCGGGTGATTAAGCCGGTGCATACCATTATCCTGCGCACCTGCAATAAAGTGATTGGTTAAAGTTGGGTGTATGGCAACAGAGTAAAATTGTTTTAATCGCAGGCCTTTGTTCCTGTCTCTTATGGTTGTACCGCCATCGGAAGTATAAAATACGCCACCGTCGCTCGTAAACATCAGTTTATTACCACCATCCCACCATTGTATATTATGTTGATCGGCATGCACATATTGACTAACTCCCAGGCCGGTAACCCAGCCAGAAAGATGTGTCCATGATGTGCCGCCATTTGTTGTTTTCCAGGTGTCTAGTCCTCCAACAATACACTGGTTGGGATCAGCCGGGTTAATGGCGCAGGATAAAGAATACCAACCCTGGCCACTAGCCCAGGTTGTGGAAGGCTGAGTAGTAACAGCAGTCCAGTTAGCACCTCCATCGATTGATTTCCAGATAGTAGGCACCTGGTAAGAGCCATTAGCAGGACATGCATATAAGTTATTACCGCTGATGCCTAATTCTGTTCGCTGGCTGAAAGTAGTGTATGGAGTTGTTGCTGTTGTCCATCCTGCCCCTGAAGTAACCGTACTTGGTATGTCTGTATAGCGATAGCCCGCTGTGCTGAATATTCCGGTGGCTACGTGCAGTCGTCCGGCTGCTGAGGTTGAACTTATCTCAAGGTCACAAACATCGCTTCCAATACCGGTAGGCGTAATGGTTGTCCAGGTTGTTCCGCCATCGGTTGAACGCAATAACCCGGCACCACGGGTACCCAGGTAAACATTACCCTGGAAATCGCAAAGGATCCTTGTACCATTCAGGTAACTGCTGGTGCTGGGAAGAAAACTCCATGTTGCACCGGCATCAATACTTTTATAAACACCCACTCCTCTAACTGCATCTGCATTACCGTAAGATTCACCGGTACAGAAATACATGATATTCTGAAACCCCGGCCTGGGATCCTGGCAGATGGCAGCTATGGCAAGATTGGCTAAAAAATCATTTACTAATGTCCAGGTAGCGGGAGCTACAGTTACATCGGTTGTTTTCCACAAGCCTCCGTCAACTCCACCAACCCAAACGGTTTTATGAGTGGGATCAAGTGAGTCGACCATGGCAGCTCTTATCCTGCCCGCAGTTTGGTCATTATTCTGGCGACCATTTCCGCCTATGGAGAAATCACCATCTGATCCTCTCTCAGCCCAGGTCAGGGCAGATATTAAATTGGAGCCCGATGACTCTTTAGCCAGTTGGGTCTGTTCTATTGCAATCCTGAGTTTTTCCCAGGGCACTTTACCGGTTGTCAGATCATGGGTACGCTCTATCTCAAACTCAATGGCTTTATCCGGGCCATCGTATTTGTCATGTTCCGCTTCGCCTCCATATACAATCTTCTCATTACACCCAATAACGATCGTTACGAATGCTGCAAGAAAACAAAGGAGTAAATTCTTCAGATTGAAAAATTGTTTCATAAAATTTCTGTTTGATTTTTAGATTTTTGGTCAGGTGGTGGAGTGATTAAATCGGTTATGACAGAGGTTAGTTTTTCGGCTCTGTAAAAATATTTTTCTGATTTTGCTTTTTCAGGTATAACTATCTTTTCGGAAAGAATAATAAAATCAGGTGTTTGAAATTTGGCCGTATGTTGTCCTGCCTTATCAGATCCGGGTTTGTTTGTATTGCCGGAAACCAGTTTCGACAGGTCTTTCAGCAGCCCTTCTTCCCGGGTATCATTCAGGCAATAGATCAGTTTTTTTCCGTTCACTGTTTTTAAATAAGCAACATCATACATTTGTCCGTGCAGGTAAAACTCCCGGCCTTCCTCTTCCCATTCGATATCATCTTTATTCCGGTCTGCATCAATTATATCGAGCAGCGCCTCCGGAACGGTTGCCAGTAATTCTTGTTTAACCGCTTCTTTTATCTGGTATTGCTTAACGGAATAATAAATATGATACCCTCCCTGGCTTAAAAAAAGCAACAATAAAAATGATATAACTGCAGGTTTTCTGATATGCACCGGGTTTTAGGGCCTTATATAATAGTAAATGAGCTGAAACCAGATATTATTGCCTTATGACTGATCTTTCAGCGTAGAAAATTACAGTTTATTTCTACAAAAAATCAGTTTGGAAAGCACTTTTTTAGATTCTACTACAAATTCAGTATATCCTGCTTCCCGGATCGGTTTATTGTTAATATTTATACTATAAAGGCCCTTTAAAATTTAAACGATTTGGGGTATTTAATAAAAAAGCCCCGGCCAGAAAAGGCCGGGGCTTTTTTTATTGAAAAGTTAGGACTGGCTGGTTACCGAACGACTACCCTGCCTGTTTTTACTTTCTTGCCACTGGCATCTCTCAGTACTACAAAATATACACCTGCTCCATAATGGCGCAGATCTACTTTCTGCAGGTAGTATGGCAGAGAAGAGGAATAAGTCACATCCCATACCCTGGCTCCCTGGCTGTTGTATACAGATATAGACTGCTGCCTTGCTCCACCTGTTGAGTTGTATTCTGTAACCCAGAACACACCCATATTTGGATTAGGATAAATGAACAGCTTGCTGCTTGCAGAATCTTTAATGTTAAACAGTTCCGACTGGCAGCTACCTGTACCGCTGGTAACAATTACCCTGTAATTACCCAACCTGTTTACATCGGCAACCAATGTATTGCCGGTTTCAGGTTGCAGGTTTCCGTTCAGGAGCCATGCAAAACTTAAACCCGGCGCCGGCGTTACATTTACTGTTAAGGTAGTTGTCCATCCTGCCATTAAGCTGGTATAAGGGGCTGCTGTTATCACCGGTTGTGGTGTAACATTTAATGCACCTGCATTTGAGTTAACTGCTCCACATGGTGCAGCACCTGAAACCACACAACGGTATTGACTTCCGTTCATGCCGGCAGTAATTCCGGTAATTGTTAGTGTGGTAGTAGTTGCACCTCCGTAAACACCGCCATTGGCAATGTTTGTCCATGGGCCACCAGCACCGGTAGTGCTGATCTGCCATTGGTAGGTAGGTGTTGTTCCGGCTGCAGCAACAGTGAAGCTTGTACTTCCGGTTGCACAAATATTGGTGGTTACAACGGGTTGTGTTGTAATGGAGATCGGCGTATTTACTGTTAACGCAGCATTGTTAGTTGTTGCATTAGGAGCACATGTTCCGCTTACGACGCAACGGTATAAAGAGCCGCTCATGCCAACCGTTACTCCGGTAACTGTTAATGATGCAGTGGTTGCACCACTGTAAACGCCGCCATTTGTAATGTTTGTCCACGGGCCACCGGCGCCTGTAGTGCTGATCTGCCACTGGTAGGCAGGTGCGGTTCCATTTGCAGCAATCGTATAAGTAACATTGTTTCCTGCACAAAGTGTGGTTGCTGCCACAGGTTGTGTAGTAATAGATGGTGCTGTATTCACAGTTAATATTCCTGCAGTTGAATTTGCAGAAGTACAGGTTGCAGCGCCATTAACGATACAACGGTATTGATAACCGCTCATGCCTGCTGTTACGCCGGTGAGAGTAAGTGTTGCTGTAGTAACACCGCTGTAAACACCGCCATTGGCAACGTTATTCCATGTTCCGCCGCCGTTTGTGCTTTCCTGCCATTGATAGGTAGGCGTGGTACCTGTTGCAGCAACAGTAAATGTTGTTTGCAGGCCTGCGCACAAGGTAGAGTTAGATGGTTGTGATGTGATCGCCACTGGTGTATTAACTGTTAGTGTTACACAGTTTGATGTTGCTGCCGGAGCACATGTTCCGGTTATTACGCAACGGTATGCTGTGCCGTTCATAGCCAGCGCAGTAGGGTTAACAGAGAGAGTTGCTGTAGTAACACCTGAATAAGGAGCTGCATTTGCAAGGTTTGACCATGGACCTGCACAACTTGTTGCGCTTTGCCATTGGTAAGTAATACCTGCACCTGCAGCAGTAACGCTGAATGAAGTACTTGTAACGCCACAAACTACTGAAGCAGCAGGCTGGCCGCTGATAGATGGAGCTGCATTAACAGTTAATGTTGCTGCATTTGAGTTGGTAGAACCACACAATACAGAAGCAACACAACGGTATTGATACGTATTCATAACGGCTGTTACACCGGTAAGCGTTAATGTAGCTGTTGTAGCTCCTCCGTATATACCACCATTGGTGATATTATTCCAGCTACCACCGCCATTCGTGCTTTCCTGCCATTGGAAACTTGTTGCAGCAGCAGAAGTGATGCTGAATGTAGTATTAGTGGCAGCACAAATGGTTTGAGATGCTGGCTGCGCAGTGATAGAAGGTCCTGAACCTGGTGTAACAATATATGTAACATCCACGCTCTTAACTTCAGCACCTGCAGTACCTGTAATGGTGATGTTATAAGTGCCTGGTGCCAAAGTTGCCATGCCATTCAATGTAACTACGGTACTGTTACCTGGTGTAACCGGGTTTACAGAGTAAGTAACATTGGTGCCGGCAGGGTTGCCGGTAGCTACCAGGTTAATTGGTGTTACGAAGCCAAGAACACTTGTTGTTCCTAATGTAGCATTACCTGACGCAGTTGCACATGTAACGGATGTTGGCGAAGCCGGTGGAACAAACGTAAATGTAGGATTGCTGGCGGTAATAGAGAAGTTAACGTCAGACATATCGAAGAAGATATTACCAACAGCTTCGATTTTTATTCTTGCTGTGGTAGTAGTTGTTGATGGTATGGTAACCACTTCGGTACCGTCATTAGGCGTACTTGCCGATATAACAGTAGGGAAGGTTACGCCACCATCTGTAGACAATGATATCTTAACGTTGGCAACGTTAACAGTACCGGCATTGGTACCATTTACATCCCAGGTAATTGTTTGTGATGAACCACCTGGCCATGATACGTTTGTATTAGGTGCTGTTACTTTGAACGGACCGGCCGTATTGGTAACGGTAACAACCATATCTGCGTATGAGGTCTGGCCAACTGCTACCGGGGGGGTTGAAGTATAAGGACGGTTGTCTCTTACAGTCAGCCTGAAGTTTAAGGTTCTTGAAACCGAACTTAATGCTTCAATATTGCAGATCGCATCTCCACCGGGGAAAGGAGGCGTTATCAATAAACCTGCCTGTACAGTTGATAAGCGTGGGAAATACCTGGTTGGTGAAGCAGTGGCTGGGAATGTTAACCAGTTTGGACCAACTGGCTTTGCAGCGTATGCCACACTGCTTGCACCTGTTTGTCCGCCATGAATATCATTTTGTTCCCAGCAATAGGTCAGCACATCGCCCGGATCTGCGTCAGTTGCCGAACCCGTGAGCGCAAATGGCGTATTGATGGGGATGGTATAATTGGTCAGTGCTGCTACAACAGGTGTATGGTTTGTAGCCGTTATGTTGGTGGTTATTGGGCAGGTTTTGGTGGCCAGGTTGTTCTGGATCTGGTCGATGGTCGCTTCATGGTATATATCAATAGAGTGTGGTGCAGGGTCATAACTTGTAATACCTGCATAACCCATGATGGTTATACCGGCGCCCACTTCTTTCTGCGCTACGGTACCTTCATTGGAGAAGGTGAATGTGTGATTGCCACCCAACTGATGTCCTACTTCATGCACTACGTAATCGATATCAAAGTTATCTCCCTGCGGAATCCCGTCGGCAGGAGAGGTGATGCCTCTTCCTTTCGTCGATCCTGTGCCGCTGGCAACGCCATCTACACAAACGCAACCGATACAACCGGCATTTCCACCTCCACCTGAAGCGCCGAACATATGGCCAATATCATAAGCAGCGTTATTAACATTAATTGGTGTTCCCGGACCTGTGAGTGTAGTATTCAGTGCAATTTGTAATTCCGTATTCCAGTTTCCAAGTGAACTATAGGGATCTGTGGCGGGATTATAATAGATCACGTTCACTGTTTCCGCAACAAGATTCAGGTGCAAGGCAAGGTCTTTTTCATAACAACCGTTACAACGGGTAAGGGTTGCATTAAAAGCAGCCAGCACCAAGGCCACCTGGCCTGAGTTGAACGCACCAAAATAGTTGGCGTACTCACCATTGCATGACTGTGCCAGGCGCATGGTCTTTAATTCGCCGGCTGAACTGCCAACAATATTTGACCCCGGCATCTGCGATTTCAGGTCATCCGAATATTTTTTTTCTTCTGTAGAACATGTCCAGGGTAATCTTCCTTTTTCCCTTTGTGATTTGAATACCGCATAAACGGTGTGGTCAACAGAATAGGGTTCAATGAATTCATTATCCTTTTCAGTTCTGAAGACCATTGTCTGAATTCCCTGCGGAGAGAGACTCAGTTTTAACGTAGCATACTTATCAGTGATGCCCCTGCCTGAGTAGGCCCTGATCTCAGGGAACCTGGCCTGGAGAGCGGGCTGAAAGTTCGAAGCTTCGTATACTTCAAACTGCTCAAGTGCTCCATCGGCATTCGGTAAAGAAATAACCGTTGAGCGCTTTGCAGACTTGTCAACAATGGAAAATAGTGCTTGTCGTAAAGGTTCAGTATTCAGATTGAATAACTTGAACTCTTTAGGAAAAGACAGTCTTGAAACAGCTTTGTCTGTAACAATACTACCACGGCTTCCATAATTTTCAGACCAGAATCTGTCTGATTGTGAAAACCCTAAAATGGTAATAGATGCAAACAATACTGTTAGTAGTAAAGTTTTTTTCATTTTTTTAATTTAATTTTTGCTAAAGTATTACTTTTTTGGTTAAGACAGGAGGGTCTTGTTAATACGTTTTACGGGCTGTAGTGCCTGTCGCCATTACATTCCGTTTTTATTTATAAAACAAGGGGTGCGGTATTTCTTTGGGGGCTCCTGAAAGTATTTTCAGGAAAAGCCTGCCAAAAAATCAGTTCCAGAATAACCTAAAAACCAGGTTATAATTAACTGTAATGGGTTTTCATAATTAGAACTTAGGACAAGGGATTCCTTTATATTCTGCCGGTCGCTTGATGAAGATCACAGAAAATTCTGATCCTCCACGGGAAGCTGTTGCGGCTTTTAAACTGGAAATATTGAAATCATAACTGGCGCCAATGCGTAAACCGCCAAACTCCAATCCCACATAAGGTACAATGGCATCATTAAAACGTACCCAGCTTCCGATATAAATACTTGAATTGGAAGTTTCTTCACCCGGGTTAAGGTTAATTGCCAAAGCCGCACCCACCGTAGTTTCGCTGGCTTTGTTCTGCATCTGGTGGATCAGCGACGTGTGAATGGTCAACTGGTCTGATATCGGGAATGAACCACCACCATGAATCGATATGCGGCCGCTCAGGTACCAGTTCTTATCCTTAAAACCAACTTTTGGCCGGTTGATATGATACATGGAAGCCCCCAGGTAAAAATTATTCTGCCCGTTGGTTGAACCCGAATAAAGTAAGCCGGCATTTACGTCAAAATAGCTTTGATTATTGCCATTGGTAATGATATCGGAAGTGGTGCCGGTGAAACCATTCTGGGTAAGCATGTCTTCAAAGGTCAGTTTGCTCACATCCAGGTTAAGACTTGAATACGTGGCCTGGAAACCGGCGCCGATGGTGCTGTAGCCGTTCTCATCAAGTGATTTGTGATAAGACATGGAAACAGAACCGTAATTCAGTTTGAGAATATTATTTGCACTGGCGTCTGTTAAACCGGAAATACCAACGCCAAAAACATCATTCTCCGGTATCCTGCTTTTTAAAATTGGAAAGTCAATGGAAGCACTCGTTGTTACATATGCCTTAGGTATCGATGGCCACTGGTCACGGTGGTTGGCAGCCAAACGCCACGAACCACTGAACTTACCCGTAAATGCAGGGTTAAGCGTTAGCGGCGAAGCAAAAAACTGCGAAAAATGCGGATCCTGCGCTGTAACCGAGAAGGTGAGCAATAGGGCACTTGCAAAAACTAGTAATTTTCTCATTTTCATTGACTGTTCAGAACCCTAAAGATAGGGATTTGCGGCAAAAAGCTGCATAGAATTAATTAAGGAAATGGAAGAAAAATTTATAGGGTCTGTACCGATGGACCGGCCCTTGCATAAGGGCGAATTGTTTTACAAATACTGGTCTGATATTCAGTAGCTAAGAATTAATTCTGCATCTTGGACCCAAATGCCAGGTCGCCGGCATCTCCAAGTCCGGGAACGATATATCCTTTGGCTGTTATCTCATCATCAATATCTCCACACCAGATAGTAGCTTTGGGGTGCGCCCGAAGAACATATTCAAGACCAACCGTACAGGCAATGGCGCAAACAATATGCAGTTCTTTAATGGTACCTTCTTCCTTTAAAAATTCAATCGACTTCACCAATGAAGCGCCCGTGGCGATCATCGGGTCGCTGATGACGATGATCCGGTCCTCAATATCCGGGCAACTCATATACTCCATGTGAATATCGAAACTGCCATCGGGATTGTGTTTGCGGTAAGCGCTGATAAAAGCATTGTCTGCTTTGTCGAAATAATTAAGCAGGCCGGTATGCATGGCAAGCCCGGCACGCAGTATCGTAGCCAGCACGGGCTGTTCCTGCAATACCTTGCAGTTGCTGATGCCCAACGGGGTGGTCACCTCTTTTTCCTGCCAGGGCATTTTTTTGCTGATCTCATAACCTGCCACCTCCGCAATGCGTTCCAGGTTGCGGCGGAAACGCATCCGGTCGTTTTGTATGTCAATATCCCTTAATTCGGCAATCCAATTACTTACGAGAGAATGTTGTTCACTGAGGTTGATGATCATCTTAATGGTTAGGTGTTTGGTGTTTTGAGTTTATTGGTTGCTCCATTCTTTATAGCTACACGTTGCTTTATCAAGAGATCGGGCAAATATCTTCTGTGCTTCCGTGCCTCTGTGGCTGACCAAAACTAAAATAAAAACGGCAGCATTCCATTATTTTTTAACATAGTCTTTTCCAAAAATGTATTTTCATTGTACCAAAATAAACCAGATGAAAAAGATAATCTACGGATTGGCATTTTTAAGCACGGTCCTGACGGCATGCAACAGCAAAGATGAAAAGACTGCCGATAAACCCAAAGACAAATATGAGCAAACCAAAGAAACCCTGGAGGAGACTGAAAAGAAAAACCCCAAACGTTTTTTATCTGTTGATGGCCACGACCGGAAAAATCTTTTACGGCAAACGGTAATAAAGGGAACCATATTTAATAGTGCAAAAGTGGCCAGCTATAAAGACGTGGATGTAGAACTTTCTTTTTACAGCAAAACAGGTGCGTTGCTTGAAAAAGATCACGAAGTTGTTTATGAAACCATTGCGCCCGGCAGCAAAGCTGATTTTAAAACCAAATTTTATGCACCCAAAGGCACAGACAGTGTTGCATTGAAAATACTCGGCGCCAAGAGCGAATAGCCGGCCTTACTTTACGAATTTAAAATCATCGCCATCAAACAGGCCCAGGTCGCTTAGTTTTAAATGAGGTATCACCAGCAGGGCCATAAATGATAAGGTCATGAATGGCGCTGCCAGTGTGGAACCCATTTCTTCTTTAACCATTTTATCTATGGCGGTATAGGCGGCGGCAACTTTATAGCCATCATCATTACTCATTAAACCGGCAACAGGTAAACCAAGTACTTCTTCTTTGTTATCATATACTGCACTCACGCCGCCTTGTTCCTTAATGACCAGGTTCACTGCTTTCATCAAACTCTCATCATCAATACCCACGGCAACAATATTATGGCTGTCGTGTGCAACCGAAGAAGCAATGGCTCCTTTTTTCATCCCAAAATTTTTAATGAATGCTTTTGCAACCGGTGCATTTTTGTAACGATTGACCACCACGATCTTTAAAATATCATTTGCAACATCCGCTTCATACAGATCATTCTGCATAATTGGTTTGCACAAAACCTTATTTGTTATCAGTTGTCCATCCAATGCTTCAATGGCATAAATA
>Ga0209023_10001950_pt1 | contig 26655 bp, 25 predicted proteins | sample LakOneMetagenome_FD_187468 | JGI IMG/M metagenome (GOLD analysis project Ga0209023, IMG submission 187468) | Freshwater and sediment microbial communities from Lake Erie, Canada (SPAdes) (version 2) | ecosystem: Environmental > Aquatic > Freshwater > Lentic | place: Lake Erie, Canada...
AGGATCTCCGGCGGGATCTTCTTGTTGAGTTTGACGTACTGGTCGAACTGCTGGACGATGGCGCGGCGCATGGCCTCGACTTCGGAATCGTCGCCGATTTCCGAAGCGACCGGGGTCAGCTCGGCCGTGAAGTGGGTCGCGCCATCGGTGATCTGGTCGATGCGCGCACGCTGGGCGCCCTCGACCAGCACCTTCACGGTGCCGTCGGGGAGCTTCAGCATTTGCAGAATATTGGCCACGCAGCCGATCTCGTAGATGTCTGCGGCGGATGGTTCGTCCTTGGCGGCAGCCTTCTGGGCGGCCAGCATGATGCTCTTGCCCTGCTCCATCGCGGCTTCGAGGGCCTTGATGGATTTCGGACGGCCGACGAACAGAGGTATCACCATATGCGGGAACACGACCACGTCGCGAAGCGGCAAGAGGGGCAGCGTCGTTTGCTCGGTTAATTTCGAAGTTGTCATGGCGTACCTTATAAAAGCGTGTTGCTGAACTTGGGCGCTCGCAGGCTGAATCTCAAGACCGCTGCGAAAATATTTTCTTCAAGTAAAAGAATACCAATTTACTGAAAATATAGCCGTTCCAATAAAAAGCGCATTTTCAAAAGAAAAAGCCACCGCACGGGCGTCCCGGCGAGTGGCTTTTCGATTGAAGCCGCCTTCTTATTTATGAAGTAGTGTACCTTCAAGAATCCGTACAGCAAGACTTTTGTTGCAAGCGCGCAGGGCTTTTTTAATTTTCCCCTGATGCTTTCGGCGATTCGCTGTAAATCAGCAAAGGTTTTGCGGCATTCGTGATCGTATTTTCATCGATCACGACCTTCACCACGTTTTGCTGGCTTGGCAGTTCGTACATCACATCCAGCAGCGCGTGCTCGAGGATCGAGCGCAGGCCGCGGGCGCCGGTCTTGCGGGCCAGGGCCTTGCGCGCAATCGCGTGCAGGGCCGCAGGACGTATTTCGAGTTCGGCGCCTTCCATTTCAAGCAGCTTCGAGTATTGCTTGATCAAAGCATTCTTCGGCTCGATGAGGATCTGGATCAGCGCTTCCTCGGTCAGCTCGTTGAGGGTGGCGACCACGGGCAGGCGGCCGACCAGTTCCGGAATCAGGCCGAACTTGATCAGGTCTTCCGGCTCGGCGTCCATCATGATCTCGCTGGCCGCGCGCTGGGTCTGGCTCTTGACCGTGGCCGCGAAGCCGATGCCGCTCTTTTCCGAACGGTTCTGGATGATCTTCGCCAGGCCGTCGAAGGCGCCGCCGCAGATGAACATGATGTTGGTCGTGTCGATCTGGACGAAATCCTGGTTCGGGTGCTTGCGGCCGCCCTGCGGCGGCACCGAGGCCATGGTGCCCTCGATGAGTTTGAGCAGCGCCTGCTGTACACCCTCGCCCGAGACGTCGCGGGTGATCGACGGGTTGTCGGACTTGCGCGAGATCTTGTCGATCTCGTCGATGTAGACGATGCCGCGCTGGGCCTTCTCGACTTCGTAGTTGCAGCTCTGCAGCAGCTTCTGGATGATGTTCTCGACGTCCTCGCCGACATAGCCGGCTTCGGTCAAGGTGGTCGCGTCGGCGATCACGAAGGGAACGTTGAGCATGCGCGCCAGGGTCTGGGCCAGCAGGGTCTTGCCGGAACCGGTCGGGCCGACGAGCAGGATATTGCTCTTGGCCAGTTCGACGTCGTCCTTCTTGCCCAGGTGCTTGAGGCGCTTGTAATGGTTGTACACCGCCACCGACAGGATGCGCTTGGCCGTCTGCTGGCCGATCACGTACTGGTCGAGCAGTTCGGTGATTTCGTGCGGGGTCGGCAGGTCGGACTTCGCGCCCGCCACCGACTCCACATTGGAGGTCTCGTCGCGGATGATGTCGTTGCACAGATCGATGCATTCATCGCAGATGAACACCGACGGACCCGCGATCAGCTTCTTCACTTCGTGCTGGCTCTTTCCGCAGAAAGAGCAGTACAGAAGTTTTTCGCCGCTGGAGGATTTTTTGTCAGACATGGGGCAGGTTATCTAATAAGTTGCTTGAATATAACGCTAATACGAGCACGCAACAAGTGCGCACACGAACATGCTACCCGAAATAAAAACGAAACGCCCGAACACGTTTTGCGCCCGGGCGTTTTTTGGCAACACCTTTGACGGCGTCGCAACGCTGTGCCGAATGTCGTGCCTTATGCGCGGTTGGTCAGCACGCGGTCGATCATGCCGTACTCGACAGCCTCTTCCGCCGACATGAAGCGGTCGCGGTCGGTGTCGCGGTGGATCTGCTCGATGCTCTGGCCGGTGTTGTCGGCCATGATGCGCGCCAGGCGCTCGCGCAGGTACAGGATTTCCTTGGCCTGGATCTCGATGTCCGACGCCATGCCCTGGGAACCGCCGGACGGCTGGTGGATCATCACGCGCGAGTTCGGCAGCGAGAAACGCTTGCCCTTGGCGCCGGCGGCCAGCAGGAAGGCGCCCATCGAGGCAGCCAGGCCGGTGCACAGGGTGGAGACGTCCGGCTTGATGAAGTTCATCGTGTCGAAGATCGCCAGGCCCGCCGAGACCGAACCGCCCGGGGAGTTGATGTACAGCGAGATGTCCTTGTCCGGATTCTCGCTCTCCAGGAACAGCAGCTGGGCCACGATGAGGTTGGCCATCTGGTCGTTGACAGGGCCGACCAGGAAGATCACGCGCTCCTTGAGGAGGCGCGAGTAGATGTCATAGGCGCGCTCGCCGCGGCCGCTTTGTTCGACCACCATCGGCACGAGGCCGAGTGCTTGGGTATCCAGTGCCGGATTGTGAATCATACCTGTCTCGTTCCTTGTAAAAGGGGGTTGAAGAAAAACCGGCCCTTGCGGGCCGGGCGATTCCTTAACCCTGTGGGTTGCCACCCATCAGTTCATCGAAAGCGATGGTCTTGGTGCTGACCTTCGCCTTGCCGAGGACATAGTTAACGACGTTTTCTTCCAATACAAGAGCTTCCACTTCGGCCAGGCGGCGACGGTCGCTGTAATAGTACTTCAGGACTTCCTTCGGGTCTTCGTAGCTCTGCGAGAAGTCTTCGATCTGTGCCTTGACCTGGTCTTGCGACGCTTCCAGCTTGTTGTCGGCCACCAGCTGCGACAGGATCAGGCCCAGGCGCACGCGGCGCTCGGCCTTGTCGGCGAACATTTCGGTCGGGAAAGGCATGGCCTTGACGTCCATGCCACGCTGCATCATGTCCTGGCGGGTCATGTCGGCCAGACGCTCCGAATCCTGCTGGATCATGGCCTTCGGCACGTCCAGTTCGGTCGACTTGACCAGGGCGTCCATCACGGCTTCCTTGTTGCGGGCCTTGATGCGGGCGGTGACTTCACGCTCCAGGTTGGTCTTGATGTCGGCGCGCATCTTCTCGATCGAACCGTCTTCGATGCCCAGCGACTTGGCGAACTCGGCGTCGACTTCCGGCATGTGCGCCCACTCGAGGGTCTTCAGGGTAATGGTGAACTCGGCGGTCTTGCCGGCCACATCCTTGCCGTGGTAATCCTCAGGGAAAGGCAGCGGGAAGGTCTTGCTTTCGCCGACCTTCAGGCCCACGGTGGCGACTTCGAATTCCGGCAGCATGCGGCCTTCGCCCAGCACGAAGGAGTAGTTCTCGGCCTTGCCGCCGGCGAATTCCTCGCCGTCGATCTTGCCGACGAAGTCGACGGTCACGCGGTCGCCGTTGGCGGCCACCGGTGCGCCGCCATCGCCGTGCTCGCCTGCCTCACCCTTGGTGTGGTAGTGCACGCGCTGCTTGCGCAGGATGTCGATGGTCTTGTCGATTTCCGCGTCCGACACGTCGGCCGCCAGGGTTTCGACTTCCACATTGGCCAGGTCGCCGATCACGACGTCCGGGTAGACTTCGAAGGTCGCATCGAAAGCCAGCATGCCTTCCGGCGCTTCTTCTTTCGGCTCGATTTTCGGGAAGCCGGCAACGCGCAGCTGGTTCTCGTTGGCTGCGGCGTTGAACGCGCGGCCGACCTTGTCGTTCAGCACATCCGATTCGATCTGGTAGCCGTATTGCGACGCGACCATCTTGAGCGGCACCTTGCCCGGACGGAAGCCCGGAGCTTTTGCCGTCTTGGCCTGCTGCTTGAGGCGCTTTTCGACCTCCGTACGGACGTCAGCTACCGGAAAAGAGATCGTCAAGCGACGCTCGAGTTTACCCAGGGTTTCGACTGCAGTTGCCATTATAAAAATCGTCCAAAAAAATAATTATTCGTGGTGCGAGGAGGGGGACTCGAACCCCCACACCATTGCTGGCGTCAGGACCTAAACCTGGTGCGTCTACCAATTTCGCCATCCTCGCGCAGGATTGCATTTTCTGCCACAAAAACAAAGGGCGCCCGACAGTGAAACCGGCCGCCCTGCACTCCTCTGTTTAGGGGCTACAACTTCAAACGAATATTTTACTGGATTTTCTGTCACTATTGGGCGTTTTTTGCTAGGTGTGCTGGGGACAGAGCTGATCTATATAGCCAAGGAGTGGCTCATCGATATGCATGGTTTGCTTGAACGCGTGGGCGGGAGACCCGCACACCCTACGGACGACCGAGGGTTTGTAGGGTCGGCAAGTTCCTTGCCCACACGTCCACATCACGCCCGAAATCACACGACCTTCGTCCCGACCGGCTTCTTCACCCGGAACCACGCCGCATACAGCGCAGGCAGGAACAGCAGGGTCAAGGCCGTCGCCACCAGCAAGCCACCCATGATCGCCACCGCCATCGGCCCCCAGAACACCGAGCGCGACAGCGGGATCATGGCCAGCGCCGCGGCGGCGGCCGTCAGCAGGATCGGCCGGCAACGCCGCACCGCCGCCTCGACGATCGCGTCCCATGCTTCCGCACCGGCGGCAATGTCCTGCTCGATCTGGTCGACCAGGATCACCGAGTTGCGGATGATCATTCCGAACAGGGCGATCACACCCAGGTTGGCGACGAAGCCGAAGGGGCGGTCGAACACCAAGAGCGCCATCGCGGCCCCGGCGATGCCCAGCGGCCCCGTCAGGAAGACCAGCAGCGCCCGCGAGAAGCTGTGCAGCTGCAGCATCAGCAAGGTGAACACGATGAACAGCACCAGCGGCACGTTCGCCATGATCGAGGCTTCCGCATCCGAGCTGTCGGCCGCGGCGCCCTCCACCTTCACGCGGTAGCCGGCCGGCAGCTTCGACCGGATGTCAGCCAGCCTGGCGTCGACCTGGGCGGTGACGGTCGGCCCCTGGATGCCGGCCACGACGTCGGACTGGACCATGATCGCCCACTCGCGCCCCTCGCGCCAGACCACGCCCGGTTCCCACACGAACTGCACCCGCGCCACCTGGCCGATCGGCACCGCCCCGCCGCCGCTGGTGGGCACCAGGGCCTCGGACAGGCGGGAGATGGTCGAGCGTTCTTCCACCGGCTGGCGCACCACGATGTCGATCAGGCGGTTCGTTTCGCGGAACTGGCCGACCGGGGTGCCGGTGAGCGTCGTGTTCACCACGCGGCGCACCGCCTGCGACGTCACGCCCAGCGCGCGCAGCTTGTCCTGGTCGAGGTCCAGGCGCAGCACCTTGACCGCCTCGTTCCAGTTGTCGTTCACGCCCACCGTGTTCGGGTTGGCGCGCATGACGTCCTTGACCCCGTCGGCCACCCTGCGCACGATGCCGATGTCCGGGCCCAGCACCTGGAACTGCACCGGGTAGGCCACCGGCGGACCGTTCGGCAGCAGCTTCACACGCCCGCGCACTTCCGGGAAATCGTTGCGGAAGGCCTCCTCGATCGCGAGGCGCAGCCGGTCGCGCGCCTGCGCATCGACGGGCAGCACCACCAGCTGCGACACGTTCGACTGCGGGAAGATCTGGTCCAGCGGCAGGTAGAAGCGCGGGCTGCCGGTGCCGACGTAGCTCGTCACGCTCTCCACGCCCTGCTGCTTCGCGAGGAAGGCCTCGAAGCGCTTCACGGTCGCCTCGTTGGCGGCGAACGCGGTGCCCTCGGGCGACCACATCTCGACCATCAGCTCGGGGCGGCTGGAATCCGGGAAGAACTGCTTCTCGATGAAGTTGAAGCCGAACACGCCCAGTGCGAATACGCCCAGGCTCAGCGCGATGGTGGTCTTGCGCCACTCGACGCAGCGGTTCACCAGGCGCCGGAAGCGCACATAGGCCGGGCTGTCGAACACCTCATGCGAGGATTCGCCCTGGCCGTGCGGCTTGACCTTCAGGAGGACGTAGCCGATATAGGGCGTGAACACCACCGCCGCCACCCAGGAAATGAGCAGGGCCAGGGCATTGACCGAGAACATCGTGAAGGTGTACTCGCCGGCCGCCGACTTGGCCAGGCCGATCGGCAGGAAGCCGGCCGCCGTGATCAGGGTCCCGGTCAGCATCGGGATCGCGGTCGAGGTGTAGGCGAAGATGGCCGCTTCGAAACGCGACATCCCCTCCTCCATCTTGCGCACCATCATCTCGACCGCGATGATGGCATCGTCCACCAGCAGGCCCAGCGCGATGATCAGGGCGCCCAGCGAGACCTTGTGCAGCGAGATGTCGAGCAGCCGCATGAAGAGGAAGGTAATCGCCAGCACCAGCGGAATCGTCAGGGCCACGACCAGGCCGGGCCGCACGTCGATGCGCAGCTTCGGCTTGGTGTGCAGGCCCAGCGCGATGAAGGAGACGGCCAGCACGATGACGACCGCCTCGGCCAGCACCTTGATGAATTCGTTGACCGAGGCCGTGACGGCCTGCGGCTGGTTGGCCACCCGCTCCAGCTCGATGCCGACCGGGAGCTGGGCGCGCACCGACTTCACGGTCGCATCCAGGCCCTCGCCCAGCCGGATGATGTTGCCGCCCTTCTCCATCGAGACGCCCAGGCCGATCACTTCCTTGCCCTGGTAGCGCATCTTGTCCTGCGGCGGGTCCTGGTAGCCGCGCTTGACGACCGCAAAGTCACCCAGGCGGAAGGTGGTGTTCCCGGCGCGCAGCTGGAGGTTTTCCAGCAGCTCGGTGCTGCGCAAGGCCCCGGTCACGCGCACCTGCAGGTTGTCGCTCGGCGTCACCAGCACGCCGCTCGCTTCGACCTGGTTCTGCGTCGCGATCTGGTTCACGATCTGCTCGAAGGGCAGGCCCAGCTGGGCGAATTTTTTACTGGAGAACTCGATGTAGACCTTCTCCTGCTGCACGCCGAACTGCTCGACTTTCGAGACCAGCGGCACCTTGAGCAGCTGCTGGCGCACGAAGTCGGCGTAGTCGCGCATCTCGGCCTGGGTGAAACCGTCGCCCGACAGCGCGAAGATCGAGCCGTAGGTGTCGCCGAATTCGTCGTTGAAGAAGGGCCCGATCACGCCCTGCGGGAGGGTGGCGGCCATGTCGCCGATCTTCTTGCGCACCTGGTACCAGGTCGGCCCCGTGTCCGCCGGCGGCGTCGATTCGCGCAGCTCGAGGATGATGGTGGTCTCGCCCGGCTTGGAGAAGCTGCGGATCTTGTCGATGTACGGGGTTTCCTGCAGCTTCCTCTCGAGCGGGTCGGTGACCTGCTCGGCCATCTGCACGGCGGTCGCGCCCGGCCACACGGCCCGCACCACCATCGCGCGGAAGGTAAACGGCGGGTCCTCGTCCTGGCCCAGCTGCTGGTAGCTCAGGATCCCGCCGATGAGGAGCGCCGCGATCAGGTAGCGCGTGAGCGGGATGTGTTCCAGCGCCCAGCGCGACAGGTTGAAGCCCTTGATCATTTAGCGTCCCCCGCCAAGCCTGCGCCCACGGCGGCGGCCTCGGTGTCGCCACGGCGCGAGACGTCGGCCGTCAGGATCTTGACCTTCTGGCCGGGCTTGAGCAGGTGCACGCCGGCCGTGACGACGGTCTGGCCCGGCTGCACGCCGCCAAGCAGCAGGATGTCGTTGCCGGCCTGTCCCGCCACCTGCACGCGGCGCAGCTGCACCGCACCGTTCTCCACCACCCAGACGCCGGTCGCGCCCTTGTCCTGCACCAGGGCGCTGAGCGGCACCCGCAGCTGCGCGGCGTCGCCGGCGCCGGCCGCCGCCATGTCGACGGTGGCCGTCATGCCCAGGCGCGCCTCGGGGTTGGGCGGGATCGAGACCTTGACCGTATACGTGCGGGTGGCCGGGTCGGCCACCGGCGAGATTTCGCGGATCTTGCCGGGAATGGCCGTATCGCGATCGGCCCACAGGCGCACCCTGACGTCGCCAGCCTGGCGCAACTGCCCGACGCGGTCTTCGGGAATGCCGATCACGACTTCCTTCTCGTCGGTGCGCGCCACGCGCACCACCGGGGCGCCGGCCGCCACCACCTGGCCCACCTCGGCGTCGACCGCCGTCACCACGCCATCCGTGTCCGATTCCAGGTTGGCGTAGCCGGCCTGGTTGGCCTGGCCGCGGAAGCCCGCGCGCGCCGCATCGACATTGGCCTGGGCCGCGCGCAGGGCCGACTGCTTGGCGTCGAGCACCGCCTGGCTGACGAAGTTCTGGGCGCGCAGGTTCTGGTGGCGCTTGTAGTCGGCCTGGGCCAGGTCGCGTTCGGTCTCGGCGGCGCGCAGCGTGGCCTGGGCCTGGGCCTGGGCCAGGCGCAGGTCCTGCGGGTCGAGGCGCATCAGCACCTGCCCGTCCTTGACGTTGGCGCCCACGTCCACCTTGCGCTCGACGATCTTGCCGCCGACCCGGAAGCCCAGGCGCGACTCGTAGCGCGGCCGCACGTCGCCCGAGAACTCGACCCGCTCGGCGCCGTTGCCGGCCGCCAGCTTGAGGACCCGGACCGGGCGGACCTCATCCTGCCTGGGTTCTTCCTTGCCGCAGCCTGCCAGCAACAGGAGCAGGAGGGGGGCGGCGCAGGCGCTGCGGACGAGGCCTTGGTGCTTGCGAAAAGCGGAATGCGGGAGAGCGAACACGGGGAATCCTTTGCTGTGTGGACTGGCTGTGCTAGGGCATTTGTAAATGAGCAATTATAATCATGGAAAGAGCAAAGAATCTGACTTTAGAGTCAACAGTCAAATATGCCCATCGAGCATTACGAAAACTTTCCGGTTGCATCGTTTCTGCTGCCGCGCCGCCTGGTGCCGGCCGTCGAAGCGATCTATGCCTTCGCCCGCAGCGCCGACGACATCGCCGACGAGGGCGAGGCCACGCCGCCCGAGCGCCTCGCCAGCCTGGAGCGCTATGGCCAGGAACTGAGCGCCATCGAGCGCGGCGCGGTGCCGGCCGACCCGATGTTCGCGCGCCTGGCCCTGGTCGTCGCCGAGTACCGCCTGCCGGTGGCGCCGATGCACGACCTGCTGTCGGCCTTCCGCCAGGACGTGGTCACCACCCGCTATGCCGACTACACGGCCCTGCTCGACTACTGCCGGCGCTCCGCCAACCCGGTCGGGCGCCTGATGCTGGAACTGTACGATGCCGTGGACGAGCGCAACCTGCGCGATTCGGACGCGATCTGCACTTCCCTGCAGCTCATTAACTTCTGGCAGGACGTGGCGATCGACCTGGCCAAGGGGCGGATCTACCTGCCCCAGGAAGACCTGGAACGCCATGCCGTCCTCGAGACCGAGCTCGGCAGCAATCCTTCCAGCCCGGCCTGGCGCGCCTTGATGCGCTTCGAGGTGGAGCGGGCGCGGGCCCTGATGCTGAGCGGCACGCCCCTGGTGCGGCGCCTGCCGGGACGCATCGGCTGGGAACTGCGGCTGATGGTGCAGGGCGGCTTGCGGGTCCTGGAAGCGATCGAGAAGGTCGACTACGACGTCTTCGGCCGCCGCCCCACCCTGCAGCCGGCCGACTGGATCGTCGTCGCCTGGCGCGCCCTGAAAATGTAGGGCAGCCCCCGGCATCGGCTAAGATAGCGGATTCGCCGCCCCCGGCAGCAAAACCATCAACAAGAATTACATGTCCCCCGACGAATACTGCCAGCAAAAGACCGCCCAGAGCGGCTCCAGCTTCTACTACAGCTTCCTGTTCCTGCCGCCGGAACGGCGCCGCGCGATCTCCGCGCTGTACGCCTTCTGCCGCGAAGTCGACGATACGGTGGACGAGACGGCCGACGCCTCGGTGGCGCGCATCAAGCTGGCCTGGTGGCGCACCGAGGTCTCGACCATGTACAAGGGCACGCCCACCCACCCGGTGACCCAGGCCCTGCAGCCGCACATCGCCAGCTACGGTCTGCAGGAGCAGCACCTGCAGGCCATCGTCGACGGCATGGAGATGGACCTGGACCAGAGCCGCTACCTCGACTACCCCGGCCTGCAGAAATACTGCTGGCGCGTGGCCGGCGTGGTCGGCATCCTGTCGGCCAACATCTTCGGGTACAAGAATCCACAGACCCTGGCCTATGCCGAGAAACTCGGCCTGGCCTTCCAGCTCACCAACATCATCCGCGACGTCGGCGACGACGCGCGCAAGGGCCGCATCTACCTGCCGGTCAACGAGCTGCAGCAGTTCAACGTGACGGCGGCCGACATCCTGAATTTCCGCCACAGCGAGAAGTTCGAGGCGCTGATGCAGTTCCAGGCCGAGCGCGCCCAGCGTACCTACGACGAGGCGCTGGCCCTGCTGCCGAAGGAAGACCGCCGCGCCCAGCGCCCCGGCCTGATGATGTCGGCCATCTACCGCACCCTGCTCGACGAGATCGTGCGCGACAACTTCCACGTGCTGAACCAGCGCATCTCGCTGACCCCGCTGAGGAAACTCTGGCTGGCCTGGAAGACCTATGTCCGCACCTGAAGCAGGGGCGCGGGTCGCCGTCGTCGGCGGCGGCTGGGCGGGCTGCGCCGCGGCGGTCGCCCTGACGCGCGGCGGCAGCCGCGTCACCCTGGTGGAGTCGAGCCGCGCGCTCGGCGGGCGCGCACGCGGGGTCGAGGTCCAGGGGCGCATCCTCGACAACGGCCAGCACATCCTGCTGGGCGCCTACGACGCCAGCTTGCGCCTGATGCAGGAGGTCGGGATCGACCTGGAAGCCGCCCTGCTGCGCCTGCCGGTGCAGATGCGCTACCCCTTCCCCGAGCAAAGCGGCGGCATGGATTTCGTCGCGCCGCCTTGGCCCGCCCCCTTCCACCTGGTCGCCGCGCTGCTGCGCGCCAAGGGGCTCGCGCGCGCGGACAAGATGGCGCTGGCGCGCTTCAACAGCGCCGCCAAGTGGATGGGATGGGAGCTGTATACCGATTGCAGCGTCGCCGAACTGCTCGAGCGCTTCGACCAGACGCCGCGCCTCAAGCGCCTGCTCTGGCATCCGCTGTGCATCGCGGCCCTGAACACGCCGCCGGAACGCGCCTCGGCCAAGGTCTTCCTGGCCGTGCTGCGCGACAGCCTGGGCGCCCGGCGCCGCGCTGCCTCGGACATGCTGCTGCCGCGCCTCGACATGGGCGCCCTGTTCCCGCAGGCCGCGGCGCGCTACCTGGAAAGCCATGGGGGCAGCGTGCGCCTGGGCGTCAAGGCCGAGGCCCTGTCCGCGCACCGCGCCGACTGGCAGCTGACCCTGAACGGGCAGGCCGAAGCCTTCGACGCCGTCGTGCTGGCCACCCCCGCCACCGTCAGCGCGGCCCTGCTGGACCCGCATCCCGAGGCGGCCGGCGTGTGCGCCCAGCTCGCCGGCTTCGCCTACGAGCCGATCGCCACCTGCTATCTGCAGTACGATCCGTCCCTGCGCCTGGAACTGCCCTTCTACGCCCTGCTGGACGATCCGGCCCAGGGTCGATGGGGCCAGTTCGCCTTCGACCGCGGCCAGCTCGACCCGACGCAGCCCGGCCTGCTGGCGGTGGTGGTCAGCGCCGCCGGCGACGCGGCCGGGCTGGGCCAGGACGCGCTGGCGGCGGCAATCGGCGCCCAGCTGGCGCAGGACCTGCGGCGCCCGGAACTGGCGGCGCCGCAGTGGAGCCGCGTCATTACGGAGAAGCGCGCGACCTTCTCCTGCACCCCGGGCCTGGCGCGCCCCGGCAATGAAACCCCATTGCCGGGCGTCTTGCTGGCAGGAGACTACACGGCCAGCGACTACCCCGCCACCCTCGAGACGGCGGTGCGCAGCGGGATCGGCGCCGCCGCGGTCATCCTCTCCTACGACACCCTGCCCCGCGAAAAGCGCAACCTGTCGCACGCCGATGGCGCCAGTGGGGCCGCTTCCGTACAGTAGCACCATCGATTACATGGTTTTACGGCAAGCAGAGGTCACATGACATCATGAACAAGCTACAACTCGGACTGCGCACCCTGGGCCTGCTGGCCCTGGTCATTGCCAGCACCGCCGTGCTGGTCCATCCGGAACTGATCGGCGGCTCCGGCCCCGGCACGGCCGTGGCGATCGGCAGCATCCCGGTGCTCACGCACCACTAACACTCAGGAATACAGACAAGGTTCGGCCGCACATGGGCAAACTGGAATATCTCGACGCGCTCAAGCGGGCCATGCACGGCCTGCCGCCGGAGACGCAGGCCAAGACCCTGGCCTGGTACGAGCAGCGTTTCGTGGACGGCATGGCGCTGGGGCGCAGCGAGGCGAGCATCGCCGAGGAGCTGGGCGACCCGCGCAAGGTGGCGGTGACGCTGCGCGCCAGCACCCACATGGACGCCTTCACGGCAAAGAAGAACCCGGCCAATGCGCTGCGCCTGCTCGTCTCGAGCGCCGGCCTGATCGTGTTCAACCTCTTCATGGCGATTCCCGCGGCGGTCTACGCGGCGCTGCTGGTGACGGTGTATGCCTGCGCGCTGGGCTTCTACGTGTCGGGCATCGCGATCACGGCCAGCGGCCTGGCCGGCGCCAATGAACTCATCCTGAACAATCCGCTGCACCGCATCGAGCGCATGGAGGACGGCAGCGAACGCCGCACCACCACCAACTCGCGCACCCGGGTCGCGATCGGCGAACAGGGGATCCACGTCTACCAGGAAGACCCGCCCGGCCGCGGCGACGCCGAGGCCGAGGCGGAGACCGACGACATGGGCAAGTCCGAACTCGTGATCCGCCGCGCCGAGAAGGTGGCCGACACCGGCATCCAGATCACGACCGACCTCGACAAGGAATCGCGCACCACCCAGACCGTCTTCGGCCTGTCCATGGTGTGCGGCGGCATCCTGCTGTTCCTGCTCTCGCTGGTGGTCACCAAGTACACCTTCATCGGCCTGAAGCGCTACCTGCGCATGAACCTGTCGCTTCTGAAGGGGACCTAGGATGCGCACCCTGATCAAAGTGGGCTTCAGCCTGCTGCTGCTCGCCTTCGTGCTGATCGGCCTGAGCTACGGCATGCTGCGCGCCAACGGCGTGGCCGCGGCCGCGGAGGGCCGCCAGCTCAGCACCGAGATGCGCGAGGTCCCGGCCGGCATCAAGGCCGTGGACCTGAACGGCCCGATCGACCTGACCCTGCGCTACGGCGCGGCGCCCTCCCTGAAGGTGCGCGGAGAATCGCGCCTGCTCGGCAACGTCGACATCACGAAGGACGGCGAGATCCTGCACATCGGCATCCGCGGCATGGTGCTGCGCCACCGCCGGCCGCTCGAGGTCGAACTGGTCCTGCCTGGCCTGAACAGTGTGACGGTGGACGGCAGCGGCGAGAGCACGGTCAACGGCTTCTCGGGCGAACGGATCGAGGTGCGCATGGAAGGTCCGGGCAGCCTGCGCTTCAACGGCCGCTTCCGCCAGGTCACGGCCAGCCTGAGCGGCAGCGGCGAACTCGACCTGAACGGCGGCGCCGGCATCGAGCGCTTCGAGGCCAGCCTCACCGGCTCGGGCAGCATGACCATCGTCGGCAGCGCCCGCGAACTGGCGGCCAATGCCAGCGGATCGGGCGACCTCGATGCGCGCCACCTGCGGGCCGAGACGGTCAAGGTGAGCCAGACCGGCTCGGGCAGCAGCACCGTGCAGGCCCGCAACACGGTCGCCGCCTCGGTCTCGGGCAGCGGCGACATCGAAGTGCACGGCAATCCGGGCGAGCGCAGCGTCAGCCGCACCGGCACCGGCAGCGTTACTTTTTCCGAGTGATCCAGGCGAGCGCGTCGCGTCCCGCGGCGCGGCCGCTGCCGAAGCAGGCGGTGAGCAGGTAGCCGCCGGTCGGGGCTTCCCAGTCGACCATCTCTCCCGCCACGAATACGCCCGGCAGCGCGCGCAGCATGCTGCTCTCGCCTTCCAGCGCCTCGAAGCGCACCCCGCCGGCGCTGCTGATCGCCTCGTCGATCGGGCGCGGGCGCGTCAAGACCAGCGGCAGCGCCTTCAGCGCGCGCGCCAGCCGCTCCGGATCGTTGTAGTCCTCTTTCGACAGGCATTCGTGCAGCAGGCCCGCCTTCACGCCCTTGATGCCGAGCCGTCCCTGCAGGTGGCTCGACAGCGAACGCGAGCCGCGCGGGCGACTCACTTCTTCCAGCACGCGCCCGGCGTCGAGGTCGGGCAGCAGGTCGAGCCAGATGGTCGCGCTGCCCTCGACGGCGATCCGGTCGCGCAGCGGCGCCGAGATCGCATAGACCAGGCTGCCCTCGACCCCGGTCGCGGTCACGACGAATTGGCCCTGGCGGCGCTGCATGCCGCCGTCCCGGTCTTGCCAGGCGATGGCCACGGTGGTGAGCGGGCTGCCGGCGAATTTCTCGCGCAGGTGGGGGCTCCAGTCGACATCGAAGCCGCAGTTGGACGGCTGCAGCGGCGCCACTTCCACGCCGCGTTCGGCCAGCAGCGGCGCCCAGGCGCCATCCGAGCCGAGCCGCGCCCAGCTGGCGCCACCCAGGGCCAGCACCGTGGCGTCCGCCTCGACCAGGATCTCGCCCTCCGGCGTCGCGATCCGCAGGCGCCCGTCCCGCCAGCCCAGCCAGCGATGGCGCTGGTGGAAACGCACGCCCGCCTCGCGCAGGCGGTGCAGCCAGGCGCGCAGCAGCGGCGCGGCTTTCATCTCGAGCGGGAAGACCCGGCCCGAGGTGCCGACGAACGTATCGATGCCCAGTCCATGGATCCAGTCGCGCACCGCCTGCGGGTCGAAGGCCTCCAGCCAGCGCGCCACTTCGCGCTCGCGCGCGCCGTAGCGGGTGCGGAACGCGGGCAGCGGCTCGGCATGGGTGATGTTCATGCCGCCCTTCCCGGCGAGCAGGAACTTCCGGCCCACCGAGGGCATGGCGTCGTAGACGTCCACCTGCACGCCGCCGGCAAGCAGGATTTCGGCCGCCATCAGGCCGGCGGGACCGCCGCCGATCACGGCGACACGTTGGGGGTGGCTGGGCTGCTGGCTCATCGGCATTCAGGGGAAGCTGGGGAGCGGCATTGTAGTCGAGTTTGCGCCCCGCATAAAATGCCGGGCCCGATGTAAAGGGAGCTTGACATGTCTGGTTTCCTTGACTACGATGTAAAGCATACTTTACTTCTTGGAGGATGTCATGCATGAAAAGCGGGTGGGCAAAGCGTATTTCCGTGAGCTGTCGGCGTCGATTCTCGTGTACATGGTGCTGCTCATGGCCGCCATCCGCTGGGGCCGCCCCCTGGAGCCGGGCGTGGTGCGCACGCTGCTGCTCCTGTCGCCGATGATCGGCTTCGGCCTGGCGCTGTGGGCGATTGCGCGCCACTTCGCCCGGGTCGACGAGTACGTGCGCCGCTTCCTGCTCGACTCGCTCGCCCTTGGCGCCGGCATCACCGCCGGCCTGACCTTCACCTACGGCTTCCTCGAGACCGCGGGCTTCCCGCGCCTGTCGATGTTCACGGTCTGGATCGTGCTGTGCGGCTCGACCGGGGTCATCTGCCTCATCCGCAAATGGATCGAGCGATGATCAACCACATCAAGGCCCTGCGCGCCGAGCGCGGCTGGAGCCAGGCCGAGCTGGCCGACATGCTCGACGTCTCGCGCCAGAGCGTGAACGCGATCGAGACCGGCCGCTACGACCCGAGCCTGCCGCTCGCCTTTGCCATCGCCAGACTGTTCCAGCTTCCGATCGAATCGATCTTCACCCCAGACCAGGAGTCAGCATGAAAGCCACCTTGTTGTTCGCAGCACTGTTCACCATCGCCGCCCCGGGATACGCCCAGGAAGCGCCGGCCCAGCCCAATCGCTTCCTGGCGGCGCTACCGGCGGCCGCCGAACGCTTCGAGATCAAGGGCATGCTGGTCGAGCGCCACGGCAGCGGCGGGCGTCCCCTGATCCTGGTGCCGGGCCTGTCGAGCGGCGGCTGGGTGTGGCAGCAGATGGTGCGCGACTTCGCGTCCACCAATACGCTCTACGTGGTGACCCTGCCGGGCTTCGACGGCCGGCCTGCGGTGGCCGGCGAGCCCTTCGACAATGCGCGCGACGCGCTGGCCGAACTGATCGCCTCGCGCAAGCTGGTGGGGCCGGTGGTCGTCGGCCACAGCATCGGCGCCACGCTCGCCTATGCGTTGGCCCAGCAAGCGCCGGAACGCCTTGGCGGCGTGGTCGGCATCGATGGCCTGGCCGTGTTCCCGCGCACCGAAGACCTCAAGCCGGAACAGCGCGCGGCGATGGCCGAGGGCATGCGCAAGCAGTTGTCGGCGCTCACCGGGCCGGCCTTCGCAGGCCAGCAGCAGCAATACATGCGCAGCATCGGCATGGTCGACATCGGGAAGGCGGACGATGCCGCCAGGCTCAGCGCCCGCAGCGATCCGCAGGCGGTCGGCGCCTACGCCGGCGCGGTGGTGGGGCGCGACCTGCGACCCGGCATGGCCAAGGTCACGGTCCCGGTCCTGCTGCTCACTCCCTATTACGCGCCGGATGCGCCCTATCTCGGCAATATCAGCATGCAGGAGAAGGTGGAGTATTATCGGGCGCTGATGGGCGAGACGCCGAAGCTGGAAGTCGAAGCCATCGACAAGGCGCGCCACTTCCCGATGATCGACCAGCCCGAAGCCGTGGCCGATGCCGTCCGCCGTTTCCTGAAGCGCCTGTGAAAAACAGTCTGTCCACGATAGGGAGAAGACCATGGAAAGACTGATCTACTGGAGCGGCCAGTACCTGCTGGCGGCGGGCACCATGTTCGCCCTGCTGGTGGCCGTCGACGTGCTGCTGCGCGGCGAGGCCCTCGACACCGGCTGGCGCGAATCCCTGGCCTGGTCGGTCGTGGCGAGCGCCATCTTCATCGGTTCGCGCTACTACCGCGCAAGCCGCGGCGCCACCTGCGCCATGTGCAGCCATCCGGACGCCAAGACCTGATCCACCTCCCCTCCGGGATGCATGGAGACGGGCCCGGGCCGGCAGCGCAGAATCTTCCACTGCGCGCCGCCCGGGCCCGTATCCATTTGTAATATCCACAAGATTCCGCTTGACAATACATGTAGGGGGAATATTCTTGTATCCGCCATAACGAACGATGGCGCCCGCTCGACGAGGCCGCCACGATTCGGGAAGCAGTCCGTTTCAACATCTTGGAGGATGTGTATGTCGGTAATGACAAGGGCAGCAATGTCCCGTAGGGCAATGCTGGGCGCGATCGCGTCCAGTCCACTCTGGATGCAGTCCGCATGGGCGCAGCCGAACAATCTCAAAATCTCGCACCAGTTCCCCGGCGGCAGTATCTCCGAGGGTGATTTCCGTGACCGCTTGTGCCGCATGTTCGCGGCCGACGTCGAACGCCGCACCCGCGGCGGGCTGAAATTCTCGATCTACCCGGGTTCGAGCCTGATGGGCGCGAACGCCCAGTTCCCCGCACTGAAGAGTGGCTCACTGGACATGGCCCTGGTGCCGCTGTCGTATGCGGGCGCCGACGCGCCGGAAGCGAACATCGGCCTGATGCCCGGCCTGGTCACCTCGTACCAGCAGGGCTTCGCCTGGAAGAATGCCCCGGTCGGCAAGGAACTGGGCCGCATCCTGAACGAACAGGGCCTCGTCATCGTCAGCTGGATCTGGCAGGCCGGGGGCGTCGCTTCGCGCGGCAAGCCCCTCCTGCACCCGGAAGACGTCGCCGGCCTGAAGGTGCGCGGCGGCTCGCACGAGATGGACCGCCTGCTGCTCGATGCCGGCGCGACGGTGGTCAACATGCCGTCCAACGAGATCGCGGCGGCGATGCGCGCCAGCACCCTCGATGCGGCGCTGACCTCCTCGACTTCCCTGATCTCGTTCCGCCTGGCCGAATCGGCGCGCGCCCTGACCACGGCGCGCGGCGGCGCCTACTGGTTCATGTTCGAGCCGCTCCTGATGTCGCGCACCGTCTACGACCGCTTGAGCAAGCAGCAGCAGGCGGCCGTGATGGCGGTCGGCGCCGAACTGGAAGCCTTCGCGCTCAAGGCCGCCCGCAACGACGACGCGGCCGTGGCCTCGGTCTACGCCAAGGCCGGCGCCCAGGTGGTGGACATGAATGCGGAGGCCCTGCGCAAGTGGCAGGCGGTGGCGCGCACCAATGCATGGCGCGAATTCGGGGAGCGCAATGCGAACTGCGCGAAGCTGCTCGAACTGGCCGAGCAGACCATCACCTGAGCGGCACTGCCCTGCGGTAGCCGGCCGGGCCGGCTACCCTACCCTCCTGTCACCGGCGGAAAGAAAGCGACTTCGGCGCCCTCAGAGACGGGCGTTTCCGGCCCGCACATCAGCTGATCGCAGGCCATGCGCACGGCGCGCCTGTCGCCGAGCGCCTCTTCCCACACACCCCCACGCGCTACGAGCAAGCTGCGCACCGCGCCCACGGTCGATGCCGATGCCGGCAACGCGATCGATTCCTGGCCCGTGCCCACCGCTTCGCGGACCGAGGCAAAGTATTTCACGTTGATCTTCATGGCGGTCCTAGTGCTGCAGTTCGGCGAAGGGAATGAAGCGCACCAGATCGCCCTCGGCGATCGGCTGGCCGGGCGGATTGTCGATCAGGCCGTCGCCCCACACGGTCGAGGTCAGCACGCCCGAGCTCTGGTTCGGGAACAGGTCCAGCCCCCCGGCCGCATTGATGCGCGCGCGCAGGAATTCGTTGCGGCGGTCGGCCTTGGGCAGCGCGAAATCGGCGCGCATGGCGTAGCCGCGCGGCTCCACCGGGCCGCTCGCGCCCTGCAGGCGCAGCAGGAAAGGCCGCACGAAGAGTAGGAAGGTGATGAAGCTCGACACCGGGTTACCGGGAAGGCCGATGAAGTAAGCAGGTCCGGTGGCGCTGCTTGCCGAAGCGACTTCGCCGAAGGCCAGCGGCTTGCCGGGCTTGACGGCGATCTGCCACAGGTTCAGCTTCCCTTCCGCTTCCACCGCCGGCTTGATGTGGTCTTCCTCGCCGACCGAGACGCCGCCCGACGTGATGATCAGGTCATGTTCGCGGGCGGCTGCGCGCAAGGTCGCGCGGGTCGCCTCCAGCGAGTCCGGGACGATGCCGAAGTCGGTGAATTCGCAGCCGAAGTTCTCGAGCAGCGCGCGCAGGGTGTACTTGTTCGAATTGTAGATGGCGCCCGGCTTCAGGGGCTCGCCCGGCATCGCCAGTTCGTCGCCGGTGAAGAACACGGCCACGCGCACGCGGCGCAGGACAGGCAGGGTCGCCAGGCCGATTGACGCCGCCAGGCCCATCTCCTGGCTGCGCAGGCGGGTGCCGGCCGGCAGGATCACGGAGCCTGCGGACACGTCTTCTCCGGTGCGGCGGATCCATTCGCCCGGGCGCGGCGCATGGCGTATGGTGACGCTGTCACCCACCAGTTCGCACTGCTCCTGCATCACCACCGCATCCGCTCCGGGCGGAACCAGGGCGCCGGTGAAGATGCGCGCGGCAGTGCCGGGCGCCAGGTAGTCGCCGACGCTGCCGGCCGGGATGCGCTGGGCCACGTGCAGCGTTGCGCTGCCGCTCTCGCATTCAAGCGCGCGCACGGCGTAGCCATCCATCGAGGTATTGTCGGCGGACGGCACGTTGATGGTCGCGCGCTGGTCGAGAGCCAGGACGCGGCCGTTGGCGTCGAGCGTGTTCACGATCTCGGACTCCTGGATAGGACGCACCGCGTCGAGCAGCTGGGTCAGCGCTTCGCGCACCGACAGCATGGGAGGCCTATTCATCACAGCCCCGTGTGCCCGGCGATATACGCCTTCATGCTGTCCACGTCGGCGCGCATGACCACGAAACGCTGCGGCAGCGCCTCGATGTTCTCGAAGCCGGCCGGGCGCTCGGCATCCTCGCCCAGCGCCTCGAGGATGGTTTCGTTGAACTTGGCCGCAAGCGCGGTTTCCAGCACGATCATCGGCACGCCCGGCTGCATGTGTTCGCGCGCGACCTTGACGCCGTCCGCGGTGTGGGTGTCGATGGTGATGCCGTAGTCGTCCGCCACGTCGCGGATGGTGGCGAGGCGGTCCGCATGCGTCGACTTGCCCGAGGCGAAGCCGAACTGGCCGACGGATTTCCACTCGTCGCCATCGCTGCCCGGGGCGCCCGACAGGTCGAAGCCGCCGTGGGTATCGACTTTCTTGAAGAGCGCATGGGTGCGCTCCGGGTCGCGGCCCACCAGGTCGTACACGAAACGCTCGAAGTTCGAGGCCTTCGAGATGTCCATCGAGGGGCTGCTGGTGTGGAAGGTCTCACGAGGCTTGCGCACGCGGTAGACGCCGGTGCGGAAGAACTCGTCGAGCACGTCGTTCTCGTTGGTGGCGGCGACCAGCCTGTCGATCGGCAGGCCCATCATGCGCGCGATGTGGCCGGCGCAGATATTGCCGAAGTTGCCCGAGGGGACCGTGAACGACACCTTCTGGTCGTTGCTGGTCGTGGCCGCCAGGTAGCCGCGGAAGTAGTAGACCACCTGCGCGACCACGCGCGCCCAGTTGATCGAGTTGACCGTGCCGATCTTGTGGCGCGCCTTGAAGGACAGGTCGTTCGACACGGCCTTGACCATGTCCTGGCAGTCGTCGAACACGCCCTCGACCGCGATGTTGAAGATGTTCGGATCCTGCAGGCTGAACATCTGGGCGGTCTGGAAGGCGCTCATCTTCTTGTGCGGCGAGAGCATGAAGACGCGCACGCCGCGCTTGCCGCGCATCGCGTACTCGGCCGCGCTGCCGGTGTCGCCCGAGGTGGCGCCGAAGATGTTCAGCTCATCGCCGTCCTTGGCCAGGGCGTACTCGAACAGATTGCCCAGCAGTTGCATCGCCATGTCCTTGAAGGCCAGGGTCGGGCCGTTCGACAGGGCCTGCAGCACCAGCTTGCCCTGCGCGCCGTCTTCCAGCACGCGCAGCGGGGTGATGTCGACCGCCGACTCGCCGGCGCGCGCGTTGCGGTAGACCTCGGGGGTATAGGTCTTCGCGGTCAAGGCGCGCAGGTCGTCGTCGGGGATGTCGGTCGCAAACTTGCGCAGGATTTCGAAGGCCAGTTCGGCGTAGGACAGCGTGCGCCAGGCGTCGAGCTCGGCGCCGGTCACTTGCGGGTAGGTCTCGGGAAGATACAGGCCGCCATCCGGAGCGAGGCCGGCGAGCAGGATGCTGGAAAAACGCTGGGGATTGCGTGCTGCGGACGCGCTGGTCGCGCGGGTGGAGACGTAATGCATACGGTAGGGATCCGGTGGGGGCCAAAGTTGAACTTTTATTATAGCGCCCGTTGCGATCGTATGCTGTGCTGCAAAAAATGGTTGGGTTCCGGTAGTAGGGTGGGCCTGGGCGGCCCCGCGAGTCCCCGCCCACGCGTTCAGCTCCCTCATGAATAGAGGCGCCGGCAATGCCCGACGTCTATTTGAACGCGTGGGCGGGAGACCCGCCCACCCTAGGAAAAGCTCGGCACCTTCTCAGCAGGCTGCGTGGTTGACGGTCACCACGTGAACGGCCAGGCCGCCCAGCGAGGTTTCCTTGTACTTCACCTGCATGTCGGCGCCGGTCTGGCGCATCGTCTCGATGGCGTTGTCGAGGCTGACGAAGTGGGTGCCGTCGCCCTTCAGGGCCAGCGAGGCGGCGGTGATGGCCTTGATCGCGCCCATGCCGTTGCGCTCGATGCAGGGAATCTGCACCAGGCCGCCGATCGGATCGCAGGTCATGCCCAGGTGGTGCTCGATGCCGATCTCCGCCGCGTTCTCGATGCGCTCGTTCGAGCCGCCGAGCGCCGCCACCAGGCCGGCCGCCGCCATCGCGCAGGCCACGCCGACCTCGCCCTGGCAGCCGACTTCGGCGCCCGAGATCGAGGCGTTCTTCTTGCACAGCATGCCGATCGCTGCGGAGGTCAGGAGGAAGTCGCGGATGCCTTTGGCCGGGTCGCTCGGGCAGCAGTCCTCGGCGTAGTAGCGCAGCACGGCCGGAATGATGCCGGCCGCGCCATTGGTCGGCGCGGTGACGACGCGGCCGCCGGCGGCATTCTCTTCGTTGACGGCCATCGCATACAGGGTCACGTGGTGCGTCGCGTCATGCGGCAGCTCGTTGACGCGCTTGCCCTCGGTGCAATGCGCCTGCTTCCACAGCTTGGCCGCGCGCCGCTTGACGTTCAGGCCGCCGGGCAGCTCGCCCTCGGTGACGAGGCCATGGGCGATACAGTCGTGCATGGTCTGCCAGATGCGGTCCAGGCCCGCGTCCAAGTCAGGCTCGCTCATGCGCGCCAACTCGTTCGCGCGCAGCATGTGCGGGATCGACAGGCCGTGCTCGCGGCCCTGGGACAGCAGCTGGGCCATGGTGTCGAATGGGAAGGGCACCGTGCTCGCGGGCGCTTGCTCCGCGCGCGCCTGGCTTTCGCCGGCCGCCGTGATGAAGCCCCCGCCCACCGAGTAGTAGATGCGCTCGATGATGCTGCCGTCCGCCAGCTGCAGCACGAACCTCATGCCGTTCGGGTGTTCCGGCAGGGTCGACTGCTTGTGCCAGACGAGTCCCGTACGGTACTGGAAGGGCACTTCCTTCTCGCCCAGCAGCTTCAAGCTGCCATCCATCTCGGCTTCGGCCAGCTTGTCCTCGACCGTGTCGGGGTCGACGCCCTGCGGCGTCTCGCCCATCAGGCCGAGGATCACGGCCTTGTCGGTCGCGTGCCCGACGCCGGTCAGCGCGAGCGAACCGTAGAGGTGTGCCTCGACGCCCACCGCATGCTCGAGCGAACCGCACTCCAGCAGGAAGCGGCGCGCCGCCACCATCGGGCCCACCGTATGGGAGCTCGAAGGTCCGATACCAATCTTGAAAAGATCAAAAACGCTCATGTCCATCTTGTTGTCTCGACTATCCGGTTTTTATTGTTGTGGTGATTCGGTGACGATCAGGCGGCGATGCCGACGTCGATGTTCTTCAGCATGTCGGCGACCATCTCCTCGACGCCGATGCGGGCCTTCCAGCCCCAGTCGGCACTCGCCCGGCTGTCGTCGAGGCTCTTCGGCCAGGAATCCGCGATCTGCTGGCGGCTGTCCGGCTTGTAGGCGATCTCGAAGCCAGGCACCGCCTTCCCGATGGCGGCGGCCAGCTCGCGCGGGTTGAAGGACACGCCCGCCACATTGTAGGAGGAGCGGATCGCGACCTGCTGCGCCGGGGCATCCATCAGCTCGATGGTGGCGCGGATCGCGTCCGGCATGTAGATCATCGGCAGCGTGGTTTCCGGGCCGAGGAAGCACTCGTAGGTCTCGCCCTTGAGCGCCGCGTAGAAGATGGCGATCGCGTAGTCGGTGGTGCCGCCGCCCGGGGGCGACTTGAAGCTGATGATGCCGGGGTAGCGGATCGAGCGCACGTCCACCCCGTACTTGCTGTGGTAGTACTCGCAGAGGCGCTCGCCGGCGAGCTTGCTGATGCCATAGATCGAGGTCGGGTCCATGACCGCATACTGCGGGGCCGGTTCGGCCGGAGTGTTCGGACCAAAAGCGGCGATCGACGAGGGCCAGAAGATCTTCAGGGGTTTACCCGCTTCACCGCGCTCGCGCGCCACTTCCAGGATGTTCAGCAGGCCGTCCATGTTCAGGGTCCAGGCCTTGAGCGGGGCCTTCTCGCCGGTGGCCGACAGCAGGGCCGCCAGCTGGTAGACCTGGGTGACGCCTTCTACGTCGATCAGCTGGGCGAGGCGGTCCTTGTCCAGCACGTCGAGCTGGGTGTAGCGCGCCGCGCCATAGACGTTGTTGGTGCCGATGTCGGAGGCGATGACATTCTGCGCGCCGTGCTGCTCCGCCAGGGCGGAGACGAGTTCGCTGCCGATCTGGCCGTTGGCGCCGATGATGAGGATGCGTTCCATTGTTCTTTTCCGATCTTATTGATTCTTGAGGATGCCCAGCTCTTTGCCGGCCTGCTCGAAGGCCTTCAGGACGAAGTCGAGCTGCTCGCGGGTATGCGCGGCCGAGAGCTGCACGCGCACGCGCGCCTGGCCCATCGGCACCACCGGGTAGAAGAAGCCCGACAGCAGCACGCCCAGTTCGAACATGCGGGCCGCGAATTTCTGGGCGACCGGCGCCTCGAACAGCATCACCGGCACCACCGGGTGGGTGCCCGGCTTGATGGTGAAGCCGATGCGCTCGATCTCCTTGCGGAAGTAGGCGGTATTCTCGTGCAGGCGGTCGCGCAGCTCGGTCGACTTCGAGATGCGGTCCAGCACCGCCAGCGAAGCGCCGGCGATCATCGGCGCCAGGGTGTTCGAGAACAGGTAGGGGCGCGACTTCTGGCGCAGGGTCTCGATGACTTCCTTGCGGCCGGAGGTGAAACCGCCCATGGCGCCGCCCAGGGCCTTGCCCAGGGTGCCGGTGATGATGTCGATCTTGCCGATCACGCCGCAGTGCTCGTGTGTGCCGCGGCCAGTTCTACCCATGAAGCCCGAGGCGTGTGATTCGTCGATCATGGTCAGGGCGCCGTATTTCCCGGCCAGCTCGACGATCTTGTCCAGCTGGGCGATGGTGCCGTCCATCGAGAACACGCCGTCGGTGACGATGATCTTGTGGCGCTTGCCGGCTTCCGTTGCCGCGACCAGCTGCTTTTCCAGGTCCGCCATGTCGTTGTTGGCGTAGCGGTAGCGCGCCGCCTTGCACAGGCGTACGCCGTCGATGATCGAGGCGTGGTTCAGGGCGTCCGAGATGATGGCGTCGTTCTCGTCGAACAGCGGCTCGAACACGCCGCCGTTGGCGTCGAATGCGGCCGCGTAGAGGATGGTGTCCTCGGTGCCGAGGAATTCCGAGAGCTTGGCTTCCAGTTCCTTGTGCACGGTCTGGGTGCCGCAGATGAAGCGCACCGAGGACAGGCCGTAGCCGTATTTCTCCAGCGCCGCGGCGGCGGCCTGGGAGGTCTGCTCGTCGCCGGACAGGCCCAGGTAGTTGTTGGCGCACATATTGATGAGCGTGCGGCCGTCCTGGGAAACCACCTCCGAACCCTGGCGCGAAGCGATGACGCGCTCCGGCTTGAAGAGGCCCTCGCCCCGCAGCGTTTCGAGTTTCGATTGCAGGCCGCTATAGAATGCTTGGTCGCTCATTGGTGATCCCCTGGTGTGTTTGGCACATGCCGGCTTGACCGGCGCTTGGCGAATGACGTATCGTTGGACTCGTTCGATTCAAGAAACCAAGTTCTGTATGTCGAACGCGAATTCAATATATTGAATATTACCCCCAGCTAATGAACTTGGCAAGCCACGCTATAAGCATATTCAGGTCATGACCAAAACTCTAACAAATAACGCGCCACCCGAAGTTGGCGCCACGCTACAGCGCCTGCGCCTGGCCAGGGGCCTGACCCTTGAAGACCTGTCACGCATCGCGGGGGTGTCCAAGTCGATGCTGTCCCAGATCGAGCGCGAGAAGGCCAATCCGACCATCGCCATCACCTGGCGCCTGGCCAATGCCCTGGGTGTGGAAATCGGCGAGCTGCTCTCGTCCGAAGTGCGCGCGGTGGACCTGATCCGCGTGGTGGACCCGCACGAGACTCCTACCCTGCCCGGCGCCCACGCCGGCTATTCCCTGCGCATACTGGGCCCGATGGACCTGGCGGGCAAGTACGAATGGTACGAGCTGACCCTGGCGCCGGGCGGCGAGATGGCATCGCAGGCCCACGATCCGGGGACCAAGGAGCACCTGACCGTGATCCACGGGACGATCGAGCTCGAAGTGGGGACGGAGAAGAAGAAGATCAAGCTTGGGGGGACCGCCAGGTATCCGGCGGATCATGACCATGTGATCAGGAATGCGGGGAAGACCGAGGCGAAGGCGCTGCTCGTCGTCGTGCAACGGTAGGGTGGGCCGGGCCACGAAAGGCGGGTCTCCCGTCCGCGCGTTCAGATGCAGCATGAGTAGCTACTGCGCACGCGTGAGCTGAACGCGCGGACGGCGAAGCCGTCCACCCTACAAAAGCAACGGCCACTCATACTGGGTGGCCGTTTTCACATCTTAGTTGCTGCCGCCGACTGCCGTCGGCGCAGCGGCGCCCACCTTCAGCTCACGCGCCAGGAAGCCCCAGCGGTCCGCCACTTCATCGATCTGCTTGGCGGTCGGCTTGCCCGCGCCGTGGCCGGCCTTGGTCTCGATGCGGATCAGGACCGGCGCGGCGCCCGCCTGGGCAGCCTGGGCGGCCGCGGCGAACTTGAAGCTGTGCGCCGGGACCACGCGGTCGTCGTGGTCGGCCGTGGTCACCATGGTCGCCGGGTAGCAGGTGCCCGGCTTCAGGTTGTGCAGCGGCGAGTACTTGACCAGGGCCTTGAACTCGTCCGGGTTCTCCGAGGAGCCGTAATCCGAGGTCCAGGCCCAGCCGATGGTGAACTTGTGGAAGCGCAGCATGTCCATCACGCCCACCGCCGGCAGCGCGGCGCCGAACAGTTCCGGGCGCTGGGTCATGGCGGCGCCCACCAGCAGGCCGCCGTTGGAGCCGCCGCCGATCGCCAGCTTGTGCGGCGATGTGACCTTGTTCGCGATCAGCCACTC
>Ga0209023_10001951_pt1 | contig 26653 bp, 16 predicted proteins | sample LakOneMetagenome_FD_187468 | JGI IMG/M metagenome (GOLD analysis project Ga0209023, IMG submission 187468) | Freshwater and sediment microbial communities from Lake Erie, Canada (SPAdes) (version 2) | ecosystem: Environmental > Aquatic > Freshwater > Lentic | place: Lake Erie, Canada...
AACCACCGAACGCGGGCGCGCGCATGCGCAGCCCGGCGACGAGCTGGAACGTGTCCGCGTCGAGCCCGCTCCACGGCGCCGGATCCGCCCACGACGGCTGCAACGGCTGCGGCGTCGCGTAACCGCCGCGCTTGCCCGGCTTCACGCGCACCACCTGCGCCTGCAACGTCGGCAATGCCTGCGTGCTGTCCGCGCGCAGCAGGATCGCGCAGACCGAACCTTCGGTCGCGCCCGCATGCAGCGACCGGATTTCGTTGCCCGGGGGCGCGCGCAGGCCATCGAGCCAGTTCTTCCACGCGCCGAGCTGTGGCGTGGTCGGTTCGAGGTCGGCGCGCACTTGTCCCGCCGGTTTGCCGCGCAGCTCGAACAGAACGGTCGCGGCGACGTGCTTGCATTCGAACTCGAGCGGACAGGTGCAGTAACTGTCGAGCCTGGCGCGCTGGCCGTCCCATTCGAGCCGCACGCCGGCCGCGTACGGGTCGCGCGCGGTGCCCTCGACCATGCCGATCAGCGCGCCTTCGCCGTCACCCGCCTCGTAGTGGGTGCCGAGCACGTAGCCGCGCCGCAGGTAGTCCGCACCCTTCTCGATCGTGTGCGGATCGAACAGCGTGGTCCAGTGACGCGCCAGCAAATCGCGGAAAGTCGTCTCGTCCATGCGTGTGGCCGGAACAGTCCAACCTTGCATGGTGCACGCATCGATGTGCCGGCGTCCAGCGTGCTACCCCGCGACTGCGACCAGCGCGAACGGTTCGTGGACCGCGCGCCCTTGCGCGCGGCGCCGCAGCCGCGGTGTCGAGGAGTCGTCGTCGGCGTTTCGACTTGGCGGAGCCTTGTTCCGCTGCGCTCAACGCGAACGGCGTGCGGACTCCGCCACGCTCAACGCAGCGGCTGATCCTCAGGCCGCCGCGCGCGACCCCACGGGATTGCGCCAGGCGGCGAGCAGGTCGTCCTGGCGCTTCATCGCGGTGGCGAAGTGGCGTTCCTTGACGTGGCCGTAGCCACGGATCAGTTCCGGCACCGAGGCGATGTCGACCGCGAGCGCGTGGTTGTCCGGGCCGAGACCCGTGAGCAGTTCGTCGATCGTCTTGTCGTAGTCCGCGATCAACTGGCGCTCCATGCGGCGCTCGGCGGTGTAGCCGAACACATCGAGCGCGCTACCGCGCAAACCGCGCAGTTTCGCCAGCAGCTTGAACGCGGAGAACACCCACGGGCCGTACTCGGCCTTCTTCAGGTGACCGTCGGCATCCTTCTTGGCGAACAGCGGCGGCGCGAGGTTGAAATGCAGCTTGTAGTCGCCGTCGAACGTCTCGCGGATGCGCTTTTCGAAATCGCCGCTGGTGTACAGGCGCGCGACTTCGTATTCGTCCTTGTACGCCATCAGCTTGAACGCGTAGCGCGCAACCGCTTCGGTCAACGCGCTCGATCCCGGCGTCTTCGCACCTTCGGCCGCGCGCACCTTGTCGACCAGCGCGCGGTACTTCGCGGCCCAGGCGGCGTTCTGGTAGTCGGTGAGGAAGGCGACCCGGCGCGCGACCTGTTCGTCGAGCGAGCGGCTGATCTGCATGTCGTCCAGGGGCAGGAGCATCGCGGCTTCCGCCGCTCCCACATGCGCCGTCATGGGCGCGCCCGAAGTGTGGTGCGGCGAGATGCCGGCGGCTTCGCGCACCTGCACGATGTCCTGCGCGGCAAGGCGGCCCCAGTTGAACGCGGCCTTGTTCATCTCGATCGCGGCAGCATTCAGCTCGATCGCGCGCATCAGCGCACCGTGGGACAGCGGTACCCAACCCTTCTGCCACGCAAACCCGAGCATGAACAGGTTCGCGGCGATGGTGTCGCCGAGCAGCGCGGTCGCGAGTTCGGTCGCGTCGACGACTTCGGGCGCTTCGCCGCCGAGCGCGGTCTTCACCGCGTCGATGATCTGCTGTGCCGGGAACTGCAGGTCCGGTTTGGTCGTGAACGTGCCGGGCATCGCCTCGTAGCTGTTCAGCACGACGCGCGCGCGGCCGGCGCGGATCTTCGACAGCGCCCAGTAGTCGTTGACGACGACCATGTCGCAGCCGAGCACGAGGTCAGCCTCGCCTGCGGCGATGCGCACCGCGTGGATGTCGGCCGGCGCGCGCGCGATGCGCAGGTGGCAGGTCACCGCGCCGCCCTTCTGCGCGAGCCCGGTCTGGTCGAGCACGGTGCTGCCCTTGCCCTCGAGGTGAGCGGCCATGCCGATCAGCGCGCCGATCGTGACCACGCCGGTGCCGCCGATACCGGTGACGAGGATGTTCCACGGCTGCGCGAGGTCGCTCGCGAAAACCGGCATCGGCAGGGTCGTGAAATCGACGGCGGCCCTGCCTTTCTTCTTCTTCAGGCCGCCGCCGACCACCGAGACGAAGCTCGGGCAGAAGCCCTTCACGCACGAGAAATCCTTGTTGCAGTTGCTCTGGTCGATCTCGCGCTTGCGACCATATTCGGTTTCCTTCGGCAACACCGACACGCAGAACGACTTCTCGCCGCAGTCGCCGCAGCCCTCGCAGACCAGCGAGTTGATGAAGATGCGCTTGTTCGGATCGACCATCTTGCCGCGCTTGCGGCGGCGGCGCTTCTCGGTCGCGCAGGTCTGGTCGTAGATCAGCACCGACACGCCGGCGACTTCGCGCAGGCGCTTCTGCACCGCGTCGAGCTCGTCGCGGTGGATGAACTCGACCCCGCTCGGGAAGATCTCGGGCCGGTTCCACTTCGCGATGTCGTCGGACATCACGATGATCGTCTGCACGCCTTCGCTGCGTACCTGGTGCGCGATGTCCGGCACGGTGAGCGTGCCGTCGACCGGCTGGCCACCGGTCATCGCGACCGCGTCGTTGTAGAGGATCTTGTAGGTGATGTTGACCTTCGCCGCGATCGACTGGCGGATCGCGAGCGAGCCGGAATGGAAATAGGTGCCGTCGCCGAGGTTCTGGAACACATGCTTCGTTTCGGTGAACGGCGCCTGGCCGCACCAGGTGACGCCCTCGCCGCCCATCTGGGTGAACGTGTCGGTGCGCCGGTCCATCCAGGTGACCATGTAGTGGCAGCCGATGCCGCCGAGCGCGCGCGATCCTTCCGGCACCACGGTCGAGGTGTTGTGCGGGCAACCCGAGCAGTAGTGCGCGGCACGCGGGAAATTCGCGCGCGGCAGGGTCAGCTCGCGCTCCTTCGCCTCGATCCAGGCGACGCGCGACGCGATCGCGTCACTGGTGAAGAATCGCGCGAGGCGCCGCGCAATCACCAGCGCGATCATCGCCGGGGTCAACTCGTTGGTCGAAGGCAGGATCCAGTTCCCTTCCTCGTCGTACTTGCCGACGATGTGCGGCCGCACGTCCCAGTTGAACATGTACTCCTTCATCTGCGACTCGATGAAGGAACGCTTCTCCTCGACCACGATGATGTCTTCGAGGCCGCGCGCGAACTCGCGAATGCCGAGCGGCTCAAGCGGCCAGGTCATGCCGACCTTGTAGACGCGGATGCCGACATCGCGCGCCATCTCTTCGCTGATGCCGAGGTACTCGAGCGCCTGCAGCACGTCGAGGTAGCTCTTGCCGGTGGTGACGATGCCGAGGCGCGCCTTCGGCGAATCGAGCACGACCTTGTCGATGCGGTTCGCGCGCGCGAACGCGCACGCGGCCTGCACCGCGTACTGGTGCAGGCGCATTTCCTGGTTCAGCGGCGGATCGGGCCAGCGGATGTTGAGGCCACCGTCCGGCAACACGAAATCGCCCGGCAGCAGGATGTCGAGCTGGTGCGGATTGACGTTCACCGACGCCGAGGACTCGACCGTCTCGGCGATCGTCTTGAAACCGACCCAGCGCCCGGTAAATCGCGACATCGCCCAGCCGAGCAGGCCCATGTCGAGGATGTCCTGCACGCCGGCAGGATTCAGGATCGGCATCATCGCCGAGACGAACTCGAGCTCCGATCCATGCGGCAGCGTCGACGAACGGCAGGCATGGTCGTCGGCCGCGAGCGCGAGCACGCCGCCGAACTTGCCGGTGCCGGCCGCGTTGCCGTGCTTGAACACGTCGCCGCAGCGGTCGACGCCCGGTCCCTTGCCGTACCACATCGAGAACACGCCGTCGTACTTCGCGCCGGGGAACAGGTTCGCCTGCTGCGTGCCCCACACCATCGTCGCGCCGAGGTCTTCGTTGAGACCCGGCGTGAACTCGATGTTCGACGCGGCGAGATGCTTCTTAGCCTTCCACAGTTCCAGATCGAAACCGCCGAGCGGCGACCCGCGATAACCGGAGATGAAGCCGGCGCTGTTGACGCCAGCCGCGCGGTCGCGCATCTGCTGCATCAGCGGCAGGCGCACGAGCGCCTGCACGCCGGACAGGTAGATGCGTCCCTCGGCGCGCGTGTACTTGTGTTCGAGCGTGTACGCATCGTCGAGCAGCGGGCGGTCGATGGAAGGCGCGGTCTGGGTGGCGGGCGTGGACATGGCGGCGGCCGGCTGGGAGATAAACGACCAATTGTAGCAGCGCGGCCGCGCGGCCCTCGATTGTCCATCCGTACCGGCCCGATGCCGCTCGCGGCATGGCAAAATGCGACGAGTGCTCCGCGCTCCACCTGTCCCCGTCGCGAGAAACCCCATGAGCGAGAAGATCTACCCCGACGCCGCCACGGCGCTCGCCGGCCTGATCGAAGACGGCCAGACCCTCGCGGTCGGCGGCTTCGGCCTGTGCGGCATTCCCGAGGCACTGATCACCGCATTGCGCGACACCGGCAAGAAACGACTGACCGTCGTCTCCAACAACGCCGGCGTCGACGGCTTCGGCCTCGGCCTTCTGCTGGAGACGCGCCAGATCAGCAAGATGGTTTCCTCCTACGTCGGCGAGAACAAGGAGTTCGAACGCCAGTTCCTTGCCGGCGAACTGCAACTGGAATTCACGCCGCAGGGCACGCTGGCCGAACGCCTGCGCGCGGGCGGCGCCGGCATTCCGGCGTTCTTCACCAGGACCGGCTACGGCACCGTCGTCGCCGAGGGCAAGGAAACGCGCCAGTTCGACGGCGAGTGGTACGTGATGGAACGCGGCATCCGCGCCGATGTCGCGCTGGTCAAGGCATGGAAAGCCGACAAGGCTGGCAACCTCGTGTTCCGCAAGACCGCACGCAACTTCAACCCGATGGCGGCGACCGCCGGCGCGGTGTGCGTGGCCGAAGTCGAACAGCTGGTCGAAGTCGGCGCGATCGAACCGGACCAGGTGCACCTGCCCGGCATCTACGTCGACCGCATCGTCGTCAACGCGACGCCCGAGAAACGCATCGAACAACGCACGGTGAGCAAATAACCATGGCCTGGACCCGCGATGAAATGGCGCAGCGCGCCGCCGGCGAACTGCGCGACGGCTACTACGTGAATCTGGGCATCGGCCTGCCGACGCTGGTCGCGAACTACATCCCGCACGGCATGGACGTGTGGCTGCAGAGCGAGAACGGCCTCCTTGGCATCGACCGCTTCCCTCACGAGGACGAAGTCGATGCCGACCTCATCAACGCCGGCAAGCAGACGGTCACCGCGCGCAAGGGCGCCGCGTTCTTCTCCAGCGCCGATTCGTTCGCGATGATCCGCGGCGGCCACATCAACCTCGCGATCCTCGGCGCGATGCAGGTGTCGGGGCAAGGCGATCTCGCCAACTGGATGATCCCCGGCAAGATGGTCAAGGGCATGGGCGGTGCGATGGACCTCGTCGCCGGCGTCAAGCGCGTGGTGGTGCTGATGGAACACACCGCCAAGGGCGACGTGCACAAGATCCTGCCGAACTGCACGCTGCCGCTGACCGGCGTGCGCTGCGTGCACCGCATCATCACCGACCTCGGCGTGTTCGACACCGGCGCTGACGGCCTCAAACTGGTCGAGCTCGCGCCCGGCGTGGAACTGGCCGAAGTGCGGGCGAAGACTGGCGTGCTGATCCTTGCGTGAGGCGGGTTGACTTCAGGTAGCGGCGTCTGAAGTGACCAGGCAGCAGGCCCCTGCCGTTCGTGTCGAGCGCAGCGGAACGAAGTTCCGCGAAGTCGAAACACCGACTCCTTCGACTCCGCGTCTTCGACGCGGCGCCCGGAGCGCACGGAATTCCGAGGCGGGTCCTACGCAAGCGGCTTCGCGCGGAATGGAAACGCCTGCTGCGCGCGCCAGCCATCGGGCATGTAGTCGCCGACCACGCCGTATGCGGCCGGCAGCGGCTTGTGCGCCGGCACCTTCACCGCGGTGCCGAACAGGTAGTCGAGGAACGAATAGTGTGCGGCGTAGTTGCGGTCGATCGCCTCGTCGTCGGACGAGTGGTGCCAGTGGTGGAAGTCCGGCGTCACGATCAGGTACTTGAGCGGCCCCCACGGCAGGTGCACGTTGGCGTGGTTGAGCACGGCCTGGAAGCCGACCACGATGATGTAGGTGTTGATCACCGCCTCACTGAAGCCGAGCACGAACAGCGGCGCGAGCACTGCAACGCGCGTGAAGATGATCTCGAGAACGTGCTGGCGCGAGCCGGCGAGCCAGTCCATCGTCTTGGCGCTGTGGTGCACCGCGTGGAATTTCCACAGGAACGGGATCTCGTGGTACGCGCGGTGCGTCCCGTACTGCGCGAGGTCGGCGACGAGGATGCACAGCAGCAGTTGCGGCACGAACCAGATGCGCTGCACCGCGAGCTGGAAGTCGTGGCTGACCAGCCAGGCGAAACCGTGATGGATGGTGAAGTTGACCGTCAGCAGGATCAGCCCGACCAGGAAATGGTTGACCGCGAAATGCTTGAGGTCGGTCTGCCATTCCGGGCGGAACACGGTCTGGTTGCGGTACAGCGGGAACAGCTTCTCGATCGCGACGAACACCAGGGTCGAGCCGAGCAGGTCGAGGATGAACCAGTCGAGGCCGATGTACGGCGTGTGGTCGGGGAAGTTGCCGACCGGCACGCGTGAGCCGCCGAGCGCGACGGCGGCGAGCACGAGCGCGAAGGCGACGAGGTTGGTCTTGCGCCGGATGCCGAGCACGAGATTCGCGAGCGACAGGCCGCCGGCGACCAGCAGCGCGACCAGCATCGCCTGGCGCAGCACGTCGACCGAGTACTGATGACGCAGTTCCGGCGTGGTCAGGTATTCGGGGAAATGGAACGCGACCACGCCGAGCAGGCACAGCACGCCGAGCGCGAACGCGACGATCGTCGCGATCAGGCCCTGGCCGAAGCGCAGCGCGCCGCTGCTGCCGAGCAGGTCGGCGGTGTCGTCGACATGCGCACGCACCAGTTCGACCGGCTTGCGCGCGACCGCTTCGATGACGTACGGGATGCGGCTGATCGAGCGTTTCGGCATGGCGGTTCCGGGTTCGCGGGTGCGGGTGGACTGGAAGCGCGATTGTCGCATCGCCGGCGCGATCGACGCATCACCGGACCTCGCCGCGCTGTCGCAGCTGCATCACCGCGCGCAGGGCGGAATCCTCCACCGGGGTCCACTCGCGCTCGGGATGGTCGTTGCGGCGCGCTGCTTCGAGCGCGCTGAAATAACCCTGGTCGTCGATGCCCGCCTGGGCGAGCAACAACGCCGGCAGATAGAACGAGGCCGTCGATTCCGCGGCTGCGGGTGCCGGCGCGCGCGCGCTGTCGAACAGCAGCCACGGGACCGGCTGCTGCGGACCCTTCGCGCCGTCGTCGAAGCCGGCGCCCTTGTACAGCAGCGGCAGCGCCGGCAGGTGGTCGCCGTAGAACAGCAACAGCGTGCGGCGTGTGCGCGTGCGCAACGCATCGACCAGTCGACCGAGCGAATGGTCGGCCTGGGCGAGATGGTAAAGATATCCGCGCAGGCGTTCCGCCCCGGCTCCCGCCAGGCCTGCCGGCACCGGTTGCGCCGCGATCCGCTGCAAATCGGCATTTGGAAATCCATCATACGGACCGTGGTTTTCAATGCTGATCGCGAACAGGAACAAGGGCTCCTGCGCCGCATCGAGTTTCGCCAGCATGTGGTCGACCAGTGCCTCGTCGCTGACGTACCAGCCGCTGAGCGGCGCGTCGCCGAATTGTTCGCCCGCGTCGAATTCGTCGAAACCGAGATGGCTCAGTGCCGATGCGCGGTTCCAGAACTCGCGTTCGTGCGGATGCATCGCGACGGTTCGATAGCCGTGCGCGGCCAGCACGCTGGGCAGGCTCGGCAGCGTGGTCGCGGTGAGACGGAAGTACGGGTGCTGCACCTCCGGGAAATAGCGCATCGCGATCCCGCTGAGCACCTCGAACTCGGTGCGGATGGTGCCGCCGCCGTAGGCCGGCACCCACAGGTCGCCGTGGCGCGACAGCGCGGCGATGCGGCGGAACTCGGGCAGCACCTGGTCTGGTTCGAGCCCCTGCAGGCGCGCCGGATCGAAGAACGATTCGCTCTGCAGGACGACGATGTCCGGCCTTTCGTGGGTGCCCGCATCGCTTGCGGGCGCCGCATGCGCGTGCATGAACTGCGCGGCGAGCGCGCGGTCGGGCTCGGGCAAAACGAACGCGGTGTCCCACGAAAAACGCAGCAGGGTCGTCAGCAGGCCACTATGCAGCGCCGATTCGGTCGGCGACCATTGCAGGTAGTCGCCACTGTCGGCGGCATACACCTGCGACCACGGGCGCACGCCGGCCAGCAGGCTTGTGCCGAACGCCGATACCAGCGCCAGCGCGAACAGGCGACGCGCACCGCGCAACCGCCGCCACGGCCGCTCCCAGCAGGCGAACGCGACGAGGAAGGCGAGCGCGAGCAGCAGGGCCGCGATCGCGCTGCGCGGGACATAGTGCAACAACAGGTTGCCGCCATCACCGAGGTGTCCGAGCAGGACGAAATCGGTCGGCACGATGGGGGTGTCGAGCAGCTCGAACTTCATCGCGCTCGCCGTGTACAACACGTACAGCAGCAGCAGCGTGAGGCCGAGCGAGAACACCGGTCGCCGCGTCGCCACCAGCAGCAGCAGGGCCACGAACACGACCGGAACGACATTGATCGCGATCGCCAGCGGGTCCGCCCACGCGGCGCCTTCCGCCACGAAGGCCGGGTCCTGCCAGCCGACGAGCCCGCAACCAAACGCGAACGCCGCGAGCGTGTACAGCAGCAGCGCCCACGCCAGACCCACGCGTGGCGACTCGCGTTGCGCGGTCCGGATCAGCAGCATCGTCGCGGGTCCCCTCCCGGTTGCGGCGCAGCATGCGCAACGTCGGGCAGCATAGCGCGCGCCGCCGCCGATGTGCCTTGCGCAGGCTGTAAAGACTGCTCTACGCTGCAACGGATCGCGTCGCAGGGCAACGGCGACGGATCGAAACCATGGACTGCAACACCAGCCCGCCGTCCATCGCGCGGTCGTGGGGCGCGCCGATTCCAACGAGGGCAACCGATGAGCACCAAGCTGCGCCTGGTCGTGATGATCTTCCTGCAGTTCTTCGTGTGGGGCTCGTGGCTGATCACGATCGGCGCGTACTGGTTCCAGACCCGTCACTGGTCCGGCGCGGAATTCGGCGCGATCTTCTCGACCATGGGCATCGCCTCGCTGTTCATGCCCTCGGTCGCCGGCATCATCGCCGACAAGTGGATCAACGCCGAGCGCCTGTACGGCCTGTTCCACCTCGCCGGCGCGGTGGTGCTGTTCTGCATCCCGATGGTCGACTCGCCGGGCCTGTTGTTCTGGGTGATGTTGCTCAACATGATCTTCTACATGCCGACGATCTCGCTCTCCATCGCGGTCGCGTATTCCGCATTGAAGAAGGAGGGCGTCGACGTCGTCGCCGCCTACCCGCCGATCCGCGTATGGGGCACGATCGGTTTCATCGTCGCGATGTGGACGGTGAGCCTGCTGCGCATCGAGACCTCGGCCAGCCAGTTTTACGTAGCGTCCGCCGCCGCGCTCGTGCTCGGCCTGTACAGTTTCAGCCTGCCGCGCTGTCCGCCGATGGCGAAATCGGTCCCCGGCAAGTCGCTGGTCGAGGCACTCGGCCTGCGTTCGTTCGCACTGCTGCGCGACCGAAAAATGGCGGTGTTCTTCGTCTTCGCGATGTTCCTCGGCGCCGCGCTGCAGCTGACCAACGCCTACGGCGACACCTTCCTGCACGACTTCGCCACGGTCGACGCCTACAAGGACACGCTCGCGGTGAAGTACCCCGCGATCATCATGTCGATCTCGCAGATCTCCGAGACGCTGTTCATCCTGACCATCCCGTTCTTCCTCGGCCGCTTCGGCATCAAGAAGGTGATGGTGATGAGCATGCTGGCATGGGTGCTGCGCTTCGGCCTGTTCGCGTACGGCGATCCGGGTCCCGGCCTGTGGATGATCGTGCTGTCGTGCATCGTCTACGGCATGGCGTTCGATTTCTTCAACATCTCCGGCTCCCTGTTCGTCGAGACGCAGAGCGACCCGGCGATCCGCGCCAGCGCGCAAGGCCTGTTCATGCTGATGACGAACGGCGTCGGCGCCGTGCTCGGCAGTTCCATCAGCGGCGTGCTGATCGATCGCTGGTTCACGCACGCAGACGGCAGCAAGGACTGGCACGGCATCTGGATCACGTTCGCGGCGTACGCGCTCGTCGTCGCCGCGCTGTTCGTCGTGCTGTTCAAGCACCGGCACGACCCGGCCGCCATGCGTGGCGCGCACATGCGCGAGGAAATCGGTGCGTGAACGCGCGCGCGCCGGCCTGACCGGGGCGTGTCGATGACGCCCGGCACGTTCGCCCCCGCCGTCATGGTGGTCGGCAGCTACAACCAGGACTATGCCTGGCGCGTCGCGCACGCGCCGCGCGCGGGTGAAACCCTGCGCGGCGAGGGCTTCCGCAGCGCACCGGGCGGCAAGGGGTTCAACCAGGCGGTCGCGTGCGCGCGCCAGGGCGTGGCGACATGCTTCATCGCCGCGATCGGTACCGACACCGCCGGCGAAACCGCGCAACGCCTCGCCGCCGACGAAGGCATCGACGCGCGCTGGTTGCGCCGCGACGACGCGGCGACCGGCAGCGCCTGCATCGTGGTCGAGCACGGCGGGCAGAACCGCATCATCGTCGCGCTTGGCGCGAACGAACGCCTGGACCCGGCCCACCTCGACGCGCAGTCCGAGCGGTTCGCCGGCGCGCAGGTGCTGCTCGTGCAACTGGAGAACAACCTCGATGCGACGCGCCATGCGCTCGCGCTCGCCGGCGCACACCGCCTGCTGCGCGTGCTGAACCCGGCGCCGGTGCATGCCGGGCTGGATGCCGACCTGCTCGCGCAGTGCGACCTGCTGACGCCGAACGAAACCGAATTCGCACTGCTGCTCGAACGCATTGCCGGCGAGCGCGTCGATGCAGGCATGCTCGCGCAACGCGACGACGCCGACCTGCATCGGCTGGCGCGCAAGCTCGGCGTCGCCAGCGTCATCATCACGCTCGGTTCGCAGGGCTGCTTCGTTTCGCACGCACAGTCGGCGCGCCACGGCGACGCCGAAGCGTACTACCGCATCGCATCCGAGCAAGTCGCCGTGATCGACACGACCGGAGCCGGCGACGCGTTCTCCGGTGCGCTGGTCGCGGCGATCGTGCGCTTCACCGGACGACCGCTGCGCGAGGCGGTGATCCACGCGAATCGCTGCGCGGGGCTGTCGACGGAGAAGCCCGGCGCAGCGCCGGCGATGCCGCGCTACGCCGACGTGCTGCGCCGCTTCGCGTAAGGCGGGCTCAAGCCCGCCATCGACAGACATGCGCTTGCGAAAGCGGTGGGCCAGGGGCCACCCTACGGACGCGTGCGCTCGGCGCGACGCTCGCGGTGCGAGCGCAGGCGCTGGTGGCGTTGCTGCGCGCGTCGCCAGAACCACCACGCGGTGAGCGCGACCAGCACCACGGCACACACCACGATCGCGCCCTGGCCGCGGTGCACCTGTTCGAGCAGCCACTCGCGATGCTCGGCGCCGATGTAGCCAAGCCAGACCCAGAACGGCACCGACAGCAGCGCGGCGAGGCCATCGAACGCGAGGAAACGCAGGAACGACACCCGGTGCGACATGCCCGCAGTCAGGAACACCGCGGTGCGCAGGCCCGGGAGGAACCTCGCGACAAACATGAGGCGATTGCCGTAGCGGGTGAACTTCGCCTTCACCTGCGCATGCCGGCGCGGCGTCAGCAGGCGCGCGACCCAGCCCCAGCGCAACGCATGCACGCCGAAGATGCGGCCGAACAGGAACACGATCGCGTCGCCGAGCAGGACGCCGACCAGCCCGACCACGATCATCACGCGCACGTCGGCATGGCCGAGCGCCGCGATGACGCCGCCGGCGACGAGCGAGATGTCTTCCGGGATCGGGACGCCGAAGGCGCTGATCAGCAGGGCCGCGAACACGGCCAGGTAGCCGTGCGTGGTGAACAGTTGGATCAGGTGGTCGAGGAAGTCCATCGCGATCGGTATGGCGTGCGCCTGCGCATTCTACGGTGTCGCAGCCCCGCGGCGCGGTGTGCGGCGTATGATCGCAGCGCGGCAGCGCCCGCCGCGGAGACGCCCGGATGATTCCACGCTGGTTCCTGCTGCTCGCCGCGGTGTTGTACGTCGGCGGCCTGTTCGGGCTCGCCTACTACGGCGACCGGCGACCGCTGTATCCAACGCGTTCCTGGCTGCGACCGATCGTCTACAGCCTCGCGCTCGCCGTGTACTGCTCGTCCTGGACGTTCTACGGCGCGGTCGGCACCGCCGCGCGAGAAGGCCTCGCCTACCTGCCGATCTACGTCGGTCCGATCCTGCTGTTCGTCGTCGGCTTCGGCCTGTTCGAACGACTCGTGGCGGTCGCGAAGGAACGCCGCATCACCTCGATCGCCGACTTCATCGGTTCGCGCTTCGGCAAGTCGCACGCACTCGGCGCGCTCGTCACCCTGATCGCGGTGACCGCGATCGTGCCCTACCTCGCCTTGCAGCTGAAGGCTGTCGGCATGAGCTTCGACGTGCTCGCCGGCAGCGGCGTGCGCGCCGAGTCGCCGTTCGCCGACACCGCGCTGTACATCGCGCTGATGCTCGCCGCATTCGCGATCCTGTTCGGCACGCGCGCGATCGACGCCAGCGAACACCATCACGGCATGATGCTGGCGATCGCCGCGGAGTCGCTAGTCAAGCTGCTCGCATTCGTTGCGGTCGGCGCGTACGCGTTGCTGCACGAACGCGACCTCGGCGTGTTCGTGCGCCCGCTCGAGGCCGCGGCGGCGCAGGGCCTGCCATCCGGCTTCTTCGCCCAGACCGTGCTCGCGTTCACCGCGATGCTGTGCCTGCCGCGCCAGTTCCAGGTCGGCGTGGTCGAGTGCGAGGACCCGCGCGACCTGCGCCGCGCTCGCTGGATGTTCCCGCTGTATCTCGCCGTGATCTGCCTGCTCGCACTGCCGATCGCGCACGCCGGCGCGCGCGCCGCGCTCGGGCACACGGTGGCGGCCGACGCGTACGTGTTGTGGCTCCCGCTCGCCAATGGCGAACGCTGGCTCGCCCTGCTCGGTTTCATCGGCGGCTATTCCGCCGCGACCGGCATGGTCATCGTCGCCTCGGTCGCGCTCGCGACGATGGTCAGCAACGACCTCGTGATGCCGGCGCTGCTGCGCGTGCGCGCGTTGCGGCTGGAGCAGCGCGACGACCTGTCCGGCGTCGTGCTCGGCGTGCGCCGCGTCACGATCGTGCTGCTCGCCCTGCTCGCGTTCGCGTACTACCGGATCAGTACGCAGAGCCAGAACCTCGCGGCGATCGGGCTGCTCTCGTTCGCGGCAGTCGCGCAGTTCGCGCCGGCGATCGTCGCGGCACTGTACTGGCGCGCTGCGAGCCGGCTCGGCGTGATCTGCGGCCTCGTCGCCGGTTTCGCGCTGTGGGTGTACACCCTGCTGCTGCCGACGCTCGCGCGGGCCGGCTGGCTGGCAACCGGCTGGATCGACACCGGCCCATTCGCAATCGCCTGGCTGCGACCCCATGCGCTGTTCAACCTGCAGGGCCTCCAGCCGATCACGCACGGCGCATTCTGGTCGCTGCTCGCGAACGCCGGCGTGCTCGTGTTCATGTCGCTGCGCTTCCGGCCCGGCGTCGACGAACGGCTCCGCGCGGCGGCGTTCCTCGGCCAGGACGGCGCACCCCTGCCGGCGGTCGGCGAATGGCGCGGTCGCATCCGCGCCGCCGACCTGCGCGCGCTGGCCGAGCGCATCGTGGGCGAGCGCAACGCGGAACGGGCATTCGCCGCCTACGAAACCGCAAACGGAGTGGCGCCGCACAACGACGCGCACGCCGATCGGGCGCTGCTGCAATACACCGAGCGGCTGCTCGCCAGCGCGATCGGCGCCGCTTCCGCCCGGCGCCTGCTGACCAGCGCGCTGCGCGGCACCGGCCTCGATCTGTCCGAGGCAGCCGCGATGCTCGACGAAACCTCGCAGGAGCTGCGCTTCAACCGCGAGCTCATGGCGGTCACGTTCGAGAACATGATGCAGGGCATCAGCGTGGTCGACGCGGAGCTGCGCATCGTCGCCTGGAACCGCCGCTACCTCGATTTCTTCGACTACCCGGAGGGCTTTGTCTATGTCGGTCGCCCGGTCGCCGACCTGATCCGCCACAATGCCGCGCGCGGCCTGCTCGGCGAGGGCGACATCGAGGAGCAGGTGCGCACGCGCCTTGCCCACCTGCGCCGTGCGCAGCCACACATCTACCTGCGCACGCGCGACGACGGCCGCGTGATCGAGACGCGCGGCGACCCCCTGCCGGGCGGCGGCTACCTGACGACCTTCACCGACGTGACCGCATACAAGCGCGCCGAGCAGGCATTGATCGAGGCCAACGAGACCCTCGAACAACGCGTCGAGCGGCGCACGCACGAGCTGTCCGAGGCGCTCGCGGCGCAGGAGCAGGCGAAACGCCTCGCCGAAACCGCGAATCTTTCGAAGACGCGCTTCCTCGCTGCCGCCAGCCACGATCTGCTGCAACCGCTGAACGCGGCACGCCTGTTCACTTCCGCGCTGCGCCAGCAGCCGCAGCTCGATCCCGAATCCGGTCGCCTGGCCGAACGCATCGACACCGCATTCAAGGCCGCCGAGGACCTGCTCGATGCCCTGCTCGAAGCGTCGCGGCTGGATGCAGGCAAGCATCGCGCCGAGATCGGCGTGGTCGCACTCGCCGACGTGATCGAACCACTGCGCCACCAGTTCGGCATGCAGGCCACCGCGCGCGGCATCCGCCTGCGCGTGGTCGGCACGCGCGCGTGGGTGCGCACCGATCCGCAACTGCTGCGGCGCATCCTGCAGAATTTCCTGGCCAACGCGTTGCGCTACACGCGCGCGGGCAGCATCGTGCTCGGCGTTCGCCGTGCCGGCGACATGCTGCGCATCGAAGTGCACGACAGCGGGCCGGGCATCGCCGCCGATCAGCAGCATGCGATCTTCGAGGAATTCCACCGAGGCACCCAGGTTTCGCCGTGGGGCGAGAAGGGCCTCGGACTCGGCTTGTCGATCTGCGATCGCATCGCGCGCCTGCTCGGCCATCGCCTCGGCCTGCGCTCGCGGCCGGGCCACGGCAGCGTATTCTCGATCGACGTCGCGCGCGCGGCTCCGGCGACGGTTGCGCGCGAGGCGCCGCAGCAACGCGCGGTCGGCCTGGCCGCCGACCTGCACGTGTTGTGCATCGACAACGATGCATCGATTCTCGACGGCATGGCGACATTGCTCGCGCAATGGGGCGTCGGCAGCGATCTCGCCGGCAGCATCGAGGAAGCACTTGCGGCGGCAAGCAGGCGCCGGCCCGACCTCGTGCTCGCCGACTACCATCTCGATGCGGGCGAGAACGGACTCGATGCGCTCGCGCGCATCCGCGCGGCGTGCGATCCGCCACCGCCCGGCGCATTGGTCACCGCCGACCGCGGAATCGAATTGCTGGCGCAGGCGCGCACGGCGGGCTACGCGGTTTTGCACAAGCCGGTGCGCCCGGCCGCGTTGCGCGCGGTCGTCGCCCAACTCGGCCGACGCGCGCGGCGCACCGCGGAAGCGGAAGGTTCCCAGGGGAAGAACGCGAAGGCCTGAGGACCGGACGCGCGGAATGTTCCTGTTTCAAAAGCGCGACGTTGCCCGCGAAACCGCGACGATCAGGACAGCGAATCGCCATCGAGCGCGAGCTGGCTCGCGAGCAGGGCGACCTGGGTGCGGTTGCCTACGCCGAGCTTGCGCATGATCGCGGTCATGTGCGCCTTCACCGTCGCTTCCGATACGCCGAGGTCCCAGGCGATCTGCTTGTTGAGCATTCCCTCGGCGATCATTGCGAGCACGCGGAACTGCTGCGGCGTGAGTTCGCCGATGCGCGCGGCGGCATCCGCTTCCTCAGGCGCGAGCGGGTCGGCGCCCGCCACTCCGTCGGGAAGCGCGACGTCGCCCGCGAGCACGTCGCGCACCGCCTCGACGATCGCGGCGATCGAAGCCGACTTCGGTATGTAGCCGGAGGCGCCGTGCGCGATCGCGCGAGCGATCACCGAGGGCTCCTCGTGCGCGGACACCATCACGATCGGCAAGCCAGGATGCTGCGCACGCAACTGCGCCAGGGCGGAGAAACCGCTCGCACCCGGAATGTGCAGGTCGAGCAGCAGCAGATCCGCGTCTGGATGCGCGTCGATCAGCGTCCGCAGCGCGGGAATGCTGTCGGCTTCGTGCAACAGCGCACGCGGCCATTCCGTCTGGACCGCGCGCTTGAGCGCGTCGCGGAACAGCGGATGGTCGTCGGCGATCAGGACTTCGCGCATGAACGGGAATCGGGAATCAGGGGCTGGAAAAAGCGGGACTTCGACCCTGGCGGCCGCCTGCCGGCGATTCCCGATTCCCCCCCATTCCCGGTTTCATTTCACCAACCGCTCGTCGACGAGATTCTGCACCACCGACGGATCGGCGAGCGTCGAAATGTCGCCGAGCTGCTCCGGCGCGTTTTCGGCGATCTTGCGCAGGATGCGCCGCATGATCTTGCCCGAGCGCGTCTTCGGCAGGCCGGGCGCCCATTGCAGCTGGTCGGGCGTGGCGATCGGGCCGATCTCCTTGCGCACCCAGGCGACCAGCTCCTTGCGCAATGGTTCGCTCGGCGCCTCGCCGCTCTTCAACGTGACGTAGGCGTAGATGCCCTGGCCCTTGATGTCGTGCGGATAGCCGACCACCGCGGCCTCGGCGACCTTCGGATGCGCGACCAGCGCGCTCTCGACCTCGGCGGTGCCGAGGCGATGACCCGACACGTTGATCACGTCGTCGACGCGGCCGGTGATCCAGTAATAGCCGTCGTCGTCGCGACGCGCGCCATCGCCGGTGAAGTACATGCCCGGGTAGGTCTTGAAATAGGTGTCTATGAAACGCTGGTGGTCGCCGTAGACGCTGCGCATCATGCCGGGCCACGCGTCGGTGAGCACGAGGTTGCCTTCTGTCGCGCCCACCTGGATCGTGCCGTTGGCGTCGACGATCGCGGGTGCGACGCCGAAGAACGGCAGCGTCGCCGAGCCCGGCTTCTGGTCGATCGCACCCGGCAAGGGCGAAATCAGGATGCCGCCGGTCTCGGTCTGCCACCAGGTGTCGACCACCGGACAGCGGCCGTCGCCGACCACACGCCAATACCATTCCCACGCCTCCGGATTGATCGGCTCGCCGACCGAGCCGAGCAGGCGCAGCGAAGCGCGCGAAGTCTTCTTCACCGGCGCCTCGCCTTCGCGCATCAGCGCGCGGATCGCGGTCGGTGCGGTGTAGAACAGCGTGACCTGGTGCTTGTCGATCACCTGCCAGAAGCGGCTCGTGTCCGGCCAGTTCGGCACGCCCTCGAACATCAGCGTGGTCGCGCCGTTCGCGAGCGGTCCGTACACGATGTAGCTGTGCCCGGTCACCCAGCCTACGTCCGCGGTGCACCAGTACACGTCGTCTTCGCGCAGGTCGAACACGCACTCGTGCGTGTAGCTGGTGAAAACCAGGTAACCGGCCGTGGTGTGCAGCACGCCCTTCGGCTTGCCGGTACTGCCCGAGGTATACAGGATGAACAGCGGATCTTCCGCATTCATCGCCGCCGGCTGGTGGCTCGCCGGCTGGCCTTCCATCAGCGCATGCCACCAGCGGTCGCGTGGCGACTGCATCTCGACCGCACCGCCGGTATGGCGCACGACCAGCACGGTCTCGACGCTGTTGGTGTCGGCGCGCTGCAACGCCTCGTCGACATTGACCTTCAGCGCCACCTTCTTGCCGCCGCGACGCCCCTCGTCGGCCGTGATGACCAGCTTGCAACGCGAATCGGCGATGCGGCCGGCGAGTGAATCCGGCGAGAACCCGCCGAACACGACCGTGTGCACCGCGCCGATGCGCGCGCAGGCGAGCATCGCCACGGCTGCCTCCGGGATCATCGGCAGGTAGATCGCGACGCGGTCGCCCTTGCCGATGCCGAGGTTGGTCAGCAGGTTCGCGGCCTTGCACACCTCGGCGTGCAGCTCCCGATAGCTGATCCGGCGCGCCTGGCTCGGGTCGTCGCCTTCCCAGATCAGCGCGGTCTTGTCGCCACGCGTGGCGAGGTGGCGGTCGAGGCAATTGGCGGCGACGTTGAGCGTGCCGTCCGCGTACCAGCGGATATGCAGGTCACGCGCGTCGAACGAGACGTCCTTGACCTCGGTGTACGGCGTGATCCAGTCGAGGCGCTGGCCGATGCGGCCCCAGAACGCGGCCGGATCGCGCATCGATTCGGCGTACTCGCGCTCGTAGGAGGCTTTGTTGACGCGCGCGCGCACGGCGAATTCGGGCGGAACGGGATGCAGGGGCGATGACATGGCGGCTCCGGCGACTTCGATTGCAGCCATGGTAGCCCCATGCGCAGCGCGCCGGCAGGGCCTACTACTTTGGTCGAATCGCGACCTTTCACGACTAGACGCGCATGCCCGCTGGGCGCAAGCTCGGCGCGCCGTGCCCACGGTCCGCGTTGCGGCGGACGATCATCCGACAACACCACACTCGAGGGGGACCGAACATGTACCGACAGCTTCGCCACGGCCTGCGCCTGAGCGCAATCGCGCTCGCCTGCGGCCTCGCATTCCCGGCCATCGCGGCGGCGGATACCAAGCGTGAAGCCGCGCTCGAACAACGCGTCAGCGATCTCGAACGGCAGGTACAGGACCTGATGTCGGAGGTGCGCGCGCAGCACGCGGCGCAGGTTGCGACGCAGGCGGCGCCGGCGGCGCCGGTCGCCGCCAACGCGCCGCTGCCGAAGGCGACCGCGACGGTCGGTGGCAAGCCGCCGATCCAGGAGACCACGATCACGCCGGGCGCCTCGCCGAACACGACCTTCCGCTTCGGCGGCTTCGTCAAGGCCGACTTCATGGCGACCCGCACCGGCGACGGCCAGCTCGCCGACGGCGCCAGCGGCCGCGCGCTGTACGTGCCGGGCCAGACCCCGGTCGGCGGACACGGTTCCGGCACCGACTTCGACGCCCATGCGAAGTTCTCGCGCTTCAACTTCGGCGTCGACACCCTCACCGACAACGGCGACAAGCTCGGCGCGTTCCTCGAGATGGACTTCTTCGGCAATTCACTCGGCACCCAGGTCGCGACCAACACCTACGGCGTCACCGTGCGCCATGCCTATGCGTACTGGAACAACTGGCTCGCCGGCCAGACCTGGTCGAACTTCGTCGACCCGAGCGCATTTCCGGAGTCGGTCGACTTCATCGGCCCGACCGACGGCGTGGTGTTCGTGCGTCAGGCGCAGGTGCGCTACACGAATGGCGGCCTGTCGGTATCGCTCGAGAATCCGGAGACGACGATCATCCCGAACGGCGGCGGCGCACCGATCCAGTCCGACCGCGGCGCGATCCCCGACCTGACCCTGCGCTACGGCTGGAAGGGCGACTGGGGCACGTTCGGCGTCGGCGCGCTGATGCGCGACCTGAGGATCGACCGCCAGGCCACCAGCACCGTCACGCGCGCGAAGGACGACCAGCTTGGCGGCGCCTTCACGCTCGGAGGCAAGTGGGTGATCGGCAAGAACGACGACCTGCGTTACCAGTTCACGCTCGGCAGCGGTTTCAGCCGCTACATCGGCCTCGGCGTGACCGGTGACACCGAGATCGACGCCGACGGCAACCTCGACACGCTCGACGGCATGGCCGGCTACGTCGGCTGGCGCCACGTGTTCTCCCCGGCATGGCGCACCAACCTGATCTACGCGCGCAGCCAGTACGACAACGATCTCGCGTTGACGGGTGGCTCCGCGACCAAGTCGGTGCAGAGCCTGCGCTGGAACATGTTCTATTCGCCGCTGCCCAAGCTCGATATCGGCGCCGAGCTGATGTACGGCCGCCGCACGATCGAGAACGGGCTCGACGGTGACCTCACGCGCCTGCAGTTCACCACCAAGTATTCCTTCTGACGCGGAGAGACCGAGACATGGCCAGCACAGCTGCATCAATGCCCGGGGCGAAACCGCTGACGACCGGACACAAGCGCGTGATCATCGCGTCCAGCATCGGCACGGTGTTCGAGTGGTACGACTTCTACCTGTACGGCTCGCTCGCGGCGATCATCGCGAAGCAGTTCTTCTCCGGCCTCAATCCGACCAGCGGCTTCATCTTCGCGCTGCTCGCGTTCGCCGCCGGCTTCGCGGTGCGCCCGTTCGGCGCGATCATCTTCGGTCGCCTCGGCGACCTGATCGGGCGCAAGTACACGTTCCTGATCACGATCGTGATCATGGGCCTGTCGACCTTCCTGGTCGGCGTGTTGCCGACCTACGCATCGATCGGCGTCGCCGCGCCGATCATGCTGATCGTGCTGCGCCTGCTGCAGGGCCTCGCGCTCGGCGGCGAGTACGGCGGTGCCGCAACCTACGTCGCCGAGCATGCGCCGCCGGGCAAGCGTGGCTTCTACACCAGCTTCATCCAGATCACCGCGACATTCGGCTTGTTCCTGTCGCTGATCGTGATCCTGCTCTGCCGCAAGCTGCTCGGCGCCGAGTTCGACACCTGGGGCTGGCGCATCCCGTTCCTGATCTCGTTCGTGCTGCTCGGCGTGTCGGTGTGGATCCGCCTGCAGCTGAACGAATCGCCGCTGTTCCAGCAGATGAAGGCCGAGGGTCGGCAATCGAAGGCACCGCTGACCGAATCGTTCGCGCGCTGGAACAACGGCAAGATCGTGCTGCTCGCCTTGTTCGGCGCGACCGCGGGCCAGGCCGTGGTGTGGTACTGCGGCCAATTCTACGCGCTGTTCTACCTGACCCAGACGCTGAAGATCGAGGCGGTCACGGCGAACCTGCTCATCGCCGGCGCACTGCTCATCGCGACGCCATTCTTCGTCGTGTTCGGCGCGCTGTCGGATCGCATAGGGCGCAAGCCGATCATCATGCTTGGCTGCCTGCTCGCGATGCTGACCTACTTCCCGATCTTCAAGGCGCTCACCCACTACGGCAACCCGGCGATCGAGGTCGCGGCGCAGACGAACCCGGTCACCGTGGTCGCCGACCCCGACGCCTGCACATTCCAGTTCGACCCGGTCGGCAAGAAGGCGTTCAAGAGTTCGTGCGACATCGTCAAGAGCGTGCTGGCCAAGGGCGGCGTGCCCTACGTCAACGAACCCGCCGGCAGTGGCAGCGTGGCCAGCGTAAAGGTCGGGGCGACAACGATCGCCTCTTTCGAGGGCGCCAGCCTCGACGCCGCGGCGTTCAAGACGCAGTCCGATGCGTTCAACGCGCAGCTCAAGAGCGCACTGACGAGCGCGGGCTATCCCGAAAAGGCCGATCCCGCGCGCATCAATACGCCGATGCTGTTGCTCCTGCTGACCATCCTCGTGATCTACGTGACGATGGTCTACGGCCCGATCGCGGCGTGGCTGGTCGAGCTCTTCCCGACGCGCATCCGCTACACCTCGATGAGCCTGCCGTATCACATCGGCAATGGCTGGTTCGGCGGCTTCCTGCCGACCACCGCGTTCGCGCTCGTCGCATGGACCGGCAACATCTACTCCGGCCTTTGGTACCCGGTCATCGTCGCCGCGATGACATTCGTGATCGGCATCCTGTTCCTGCCCGAGACGAAGGACGTCGACATCTCGAAGTAGCCCTCGGGAAAGGCGGCGCGCGCCTCCCTCCCTCCCTCGAGCGCGCGCCGCCTTGCGTGGCACCTTCCCCGGCAACGGGGAAGGTTTTTGACGTCCAGGGATGGACCGAATGCCGGAATTGCAGGAGCAAATTCCGGCATAGGCCCGCGCGAAACCGAAGCTCAAACGAAGCAATGCCGATTTCCGCCGCTCGGCTCCCTCCGCGCACTTACTGCGGAGCAAATTCGGGCAAGGGCCCGCGCGAAACCGAAGCTGAAAAAACGAAGCAGCACTGGCCGCCAACGACTCCCTGCGTCCGCTAGCACCCCCACTCGCCACGCCTCACGCGTCGCGCGCGCCCCTCGCTACGTCCCGCGTCCCTCCCGCAAACTCCTGTCCCGCCAAAGTGAAACAGTCCGCGAACGCGTCGCGAAGGCGGCGCGAATGCTGCGTGAGTCCGCGTCGCTGCGGAGCCGACTAGCTTCAGGGGAATGGGCGAACGGGAACCACCCGTCCTGCCTGAACCCCGGTGTCTCGTCCGGCAATCCGTAGTCCAGGAGTCCGCATGCGCATTTCCCCGCTCGTCACAGGCCTCGCAGCCGCCCTCGCCACCGTCGGCGGCGTTGCCCACGCCGCCAGCATGATCGAATTGCAGACGCCGAACGCGCAGGCGACGAAGTTTTCGCAAAACGGCGAATACCTCGTGGCTTCCGTGTTCGGCGCGGGCGGCCTGCGCTGGGACGCGGCGACCGGGACCGAGACGCTCGTTGCGGGCATGGTCTACGTCAATGGCATCAACAATCTCGGCACCGTATCGGGCGCGCTGTCCAACGACGGCGGCTCCGCCAACGGCGGCCACGACCTGCCGGCGGTGTCGCCGATCGGCGCGGCGACCCCGACCGCGTTGCCGCTCCCGGTCAACATCGACAATGTCGACGTCTACGACCTCGCCGACGACGGCACCGCGGTCGGCCTCGCCTGGACCGACGACTTCAGCATCGCCAAGGCGTACTACTACTCGCCCGTCGATGGCGTCGTCGACCTGCCCGTCGACAACACGACCAGCGCGTCGCGCGGCAACGTGATCAGCGCGGATGGCCATGTCGTCGGTGGCTGGAGCGACGACCCGGTCACGGGCTTCCGCCGCGGCGTCGTGTGGAAGGATCGCGTCGCGACCTACGTTCGGGACAGCCAGGGCAACGACCTCGGCGAAACCGACGGGCTCAGCGGCAACGGCCAGTGGGCGGTCGGCAGCGGATGGCGCATGAACGTGCAGACCGGCGACGTCCTCGCGATCCCGGACATGCCATTCGCATTCGGCGTCAGCGACGACGGCCGCATGATCGTCGGTGCGAGCGGCTTCTTCGACAATCCGCCGCGCGCGCTGCTGATCTGGACCGAAAAAGGCGGTTCGCAGATCCTGACCGACTACCTCGCCGACCGCGGCATCGGGATCCCGAGCGACCTCACCCTGCCCCTCGCCGGCGGCCTGACCGCGGTATCCGGCGACGCGTCGAAGATCGCCGGCTGGACCTTCGGTTCGGGCGGCATGGTCAGCTTCGTCGTCGACGGCGCCAACTCGCCGGTCGACCACCTGTTCGCCGACGGCTTCGATCCGCCGCCGCCGCCGCCGGTGGTGACCGACGGCAGCTTCGAGGAGACCACCAGCGACTTCGGCCCGAACCCGCATTGGGACGCGCTCGACGGCAACCCGGGCTCAGGCGGCGGCACCGACTTCGCATCGGGCGGCGTGCCGACCCACGACGGCATCTACTCGGTCTGGTTCGGCGGCTGGGGCGGTGCCGACCAGGAAACGCAGACGCTCGCGCAGACCGTGACGATGCCGGCGAGCGGCCCGCGGTACCTCAACTACTGGCGCTTCGCGGCCGGCGTGCCGGACGTCGCCGGCACGCTCACCGTGTCAGTAGACGGCACCGCGGTCGAGACGACCGACCTTTCGGCGATCGCCGCTGACACCCGTTACGTACTGCATTCGATCGACATCAGCAGCTACGCCGACGGCGCACCGCATGCGATCCAGTTCCAGTACGACTATCCGGGCGGCGGCACGTTCGACGGCAACATCTTCATCGACGACGTCAGCATCGACGCGACGAACACGCCGGCGCACCGCGCGTTCGGCCGCCATCTTGAGAAGGCCGCAGCGGCGAAGCTGCGCAAGGCCGCGAAACGCTGACAGGCCCGCGGGAGGAGCGATCCGCTCGCGCCGATGTACGTGCAGAGGGCGGCCGTCAGGCCGCCCTTTCCATGCCTTCGGGCATCCGGCGGGCGGCGCCGCTACAATCGCGCCCCCATGCGCATCGGTTCCCACCTGATCGACCCGCCCGTCGTGCTCGCGCCGATGGCCGGCGTCACCGACAAGCCGTTCCGCCAGCTGTGCAAGCGGCAGGGCGCGGGCCTCGCCGTGTCCGAGATGACGACCGCCGATCCGCGCCTGTGGACCACGCGCAAGTCGCTCAAGCGCATGGACCACGTCGGCGAGCCGGATCCGGTCAGCGTGCAGATCGCCGGCTACGATCCGGCGATGCTGGCCGAGGCCGCACGCTACAACGTCGACCATGGCGCGCAACTGATCGACATCAACATGGGCTGCCCGGCGAAGAAAGTCTGCAACGTCTGGTCGGGTTCCGCACTGCTGCAGGACGAGGCCCTCGTCGCGCGCATCGTCGCCGCGGTGGTGAACGCGGTCGACGTGCCGGTCACGCTCAAGATCCGCACCGGCTGGAACCGCGCCAACCGCAACGGTGTCGCGATCGCGAAGATCGCCGAGGACGCCGGCATCGCCGCACTCGCGGTGCATGGCCGCACGCGCGCCGACCTCTATGAAGGCGAGGCGGAGTACGCGACGATCGCAGCGATCAAGGCGGCGATCCGCATTCCGGTGTTCGCGAACGGCGACGTCGATTCGCCGCAGAAGGCGAAATGCGTGCTCGACGCGACCGGCGCCGACGCGGTCATGATCGGCCGCGCCGCGCAGGGCCGGCCGTGGATCTTCCGCGAGATCGCGCACTACCTCGCCACCGGCGAGACACTCGCACCGCCGTCACCGGGCGAAGTCCGCGACATCCTGCTTGGCCATCTCGACGACCTGTACGCGTTCTACGGCGAGCTGCAGGGATTGCGCATCGCGCGCAAGCACCTCGGCTGGTACGCCAAGGACCGCCCCGAGAACGCCGCATTCCGCGCGGTCGCGAACCGCGCCGAAAGCACGGCGGAGCAACAGCGCCTCACGCGCGAGTACTTCGACGCGCTCGAAGCCGACGCGGCAAGCGAGTTCGCTGCCGCGGCTTGATCGGAAGAGGCTTGAAACAGGCGGCGCAGCGGGTTCGCGGCTTGCCGCTCCTCAATTGCCACGCAGCCACGGCAGCACGAACCAGACGGCCAGCGCGAGCGCGAGCGCAACGCGGGTGCCCTTGTAGGCGCGTGGGTACGCGCGCTTGAAGCGTTTGCGCTGCACGCCGACCACGTGCGCAAAGCCGTACAAGCGATTGACCAGGCCGACGTGGTCGCCGCCGATGTTCTGTGTCGCGGTCGCGCGGCCGAGCACGCGGCCGACGCCGCGGTTGAGCAGCTGCATGAATCGCGTGTGCAGCGGCCGCTCGACGTCGCAGAACAGGATCACGCGCGTCTGGTTCGTGCGGTTCTCGGCCCAGTGCACGTAGGTTTCATCGAACACGACATCCTTGCCATCGCGCCAGCTGTGTTCCTCGCCATCGACGAAGATGCGGCAGGTGTCGTCGTTCGGCGTGATCAGGCCGAGGTGGTAGCGCAGGGAACCGGCGAACGGGTCGCGATGCGGATTCAACTTCGCACCCGGCGGCAGCAACGCGAACATCGCTGCCTTGACCTCGGGGATCTTCGCCAGCAGCGCCACCGTCTTCGGGCACAGCGCGTGCGCCGACGGCAGCGGGTCGCCGTACCACTTCAGATAGAAGCGCTTCCAGCCTTCCTTGAAGAACGACGAGAAGCTCGCGTCGTTGTTCTTCTCGGCGGCACGAATATAGCCCTCGTCGAACAGGTGCGATGCCTCGTCGCGGATGACCTGCCAGCGATCCTTCAACGCATCGAGTTGCGGGAACGCGCGCCGATCCGGGAACGGTCGCGGCGAGACCGCCGAGAACGCGTACATCAGCACGTTGTAGGGCGCGAAGAAGCCGGAGTGGTCGAGCAGCTGGCGCTTGAACGGCAGCCGCACGCGCCCGCGCAGGTGCACGAACAGCACGCACGCGAGATAGACCAGCACGGCGATGATCAGGAACAGGCGCATGGATGCGATTCGGGGGCTTCCAGTTGAAGGGTGGACAGGATACGCCGCCACGTGGGGCGCGACATCGTTGATCGCAGGCAGCACCGTTGTGGCAGCGGAAGCCGCGATGCCGTTGAGGCCTGGAGGATCTCGGCATCCGCCGCTCCTGCAGGAGACCGCTGCTGCGTGACGCTCAATCCTTTCCGACCAGCTTCGCGAGCTTGTCCGCCTTGAGCTGCGCCAGCGCGGAGACAATCGTGTCGATCGATTGCACGGGTTCGCCGACCGGCGCGCAGCGTGCCAGCAGGCCGCTGACCGCTGTCGCATCGTCGCCCGCGTCGACGAGCGCGGCGGCGAGCATTCCCGCATCCTTCCGCGCGTCGAACGC
>Ga0209023_10001952_pt1 | contig 26645 bp, 23 predicted proteins | sample LakOneMetagenome_FD_187468 | JGI IMG/M metagenome (GOLD analysis project Ga0209023, IMG submission 187468) | Freshwater and sediment microbial communities from Lake Erie, Canada (SPAdes) (version 2) | ecosystem: Environmental > Aquatic > Freshwater > Lentic | place: Lake Erie, Canada...
GGTTCCGGTGGTCTGGGCGAGCGCCGGCGAGGCGAGAACGGCGAGAGAGGCGGCAATCAGTGCAATCTTCTTCATGGTAAGTCTCCAATCAATGAGATGCTCACCAATGCGAAGCTGGTCTGATTGTTCCGGATCATGTCGAAACGGTAACGTCGCGGCTTACGACGCCACGCGCTGCCCTTCGGCATTCAGCCGTGAGAGAATCGTGAAGGCGCTATCACCCGGCATCAATGTCGCAACGGCAACCTGTGGATCGAGCCGCTGATCGCGCCTGGTGCCGTGCATGGTGTGTTTCAGCACGCTGGTGAGCCGCCGCGCGATGGCATGGGCGTTGCGCAGGTCGGCTTCCGCGAACACGATGAGAATGGCGCCGTCTTCGCCGAGCGTCGCGAAATCCATCCGCCGCATCAGCCGGCTGAGAATGCGCGCTGCATCAAGGCGCATCCGTTCGGAAATGGATCCCTGTGCGAAGCTGATGCGTGCGAGCGACAATCCTGCACCGCGCGTCTGGGTCTCGATCACAGCGGTCTCGAAGTCGCGCTTGAAGGCCTCTTCGGTGAGCAAGCCGGTACGCGGGTCGAGCAACCCGCCGACATCGATGGACTTGAGCGCACGGTTGATGCGGGACTCGAAGGCTTGCTGCCGGATCAGCGGAACGGCATGGGCGGCGAGCATTTGCGGTTCGGTGTCGGCGACTTCTAGGTTCGGCAGATCGTAGCTGTCGGCCAAGCCCGACAGGCTTCGCACCACGACCGGAAGATTGCGGAAGCGGGAATCCTCCGAGAGCACCGTCAGGAACGCATCCAGCACGCGCGGCGTGAATCCGTCGCCGACAATGATGCCGTCGAGTTCACGCGCGTTGAGATGCTTGGCGGCAGCTTCGATGCTGAGCGCACCAACCACGCCCATCTGTTCGCCGAGCGCGACCGACAGCGCCGGGTAGGAGCCGCCGCGCCCGAGTAGGAGCACGGTCGCATCGTCGAGCGGATCGCTTGTCGGCATTCGCGTTGAGGTGCGGCGGTCGTTGGACAGGCGGCGGATCAGGGTGGCGTGCAGCGAGCGGACGCGTAGCGCGGTATTGAGGCGGCTCACAAGCCTTTCCGGATTTCGCCCGGCCTGGGTGAAAGGCAGAACATTTCGCGGCAGCATTGTGCCGGGATCGACGGCGATCAGCGGCACATAGGGCTCGATGCGAGCGGCACGGTCCGCAAGGTTGATCAGCATGTCAGCGTGATTGTCGACATCGGTTGCAATGACCGCGGCAGGCCGCAGGCGCGCAACGGCATCGGCGGCGTCAAGCCAGCCGGAATCCAGCAGCGGAAACGCTTTCACCTGCGCGATTGCGCCGGTGAGGGCATGGCCTTCCCGATTTGAGACAATGACGATCGGGCCTTGCTGCGACATGGTGCTGCAAACTCTCAAGGAATTCGGTACGCCGAACATGTCGACGCTGCGCGAAACCTTAACGCCACGGCTCTTAATGGCAGGTCAATGCAACCGATGAAATCGGGGACTCAGGTTCCGCTGGAGCGGTCACGGAATGCATCGACCATCAGCGGATTGAGGCCGAGTTCGCCGAGCGCTTCGCGCGCGCGACCGTTGTCGCTGGCGCGGCCCGCGAGACGAAAGCCGTTCAATTGATCCGGCAAGGCCGTGAGCATTGCGCCCGCGCTCAGTCGCTTGGCCCAGGAGTCGAGATCTTGCGACAGGAAACGGTAGCCGCCGATTCCGACAAGTCCGACGGGCGGTGCCGTGATGGCGAGATTACCGGTCACGCGGTCGATATGCGCGGCGTAGCCGGTGTCGACATAATCGGGCGCAGCGGCTTCCTTCAGCGGATCGTCGGATGGAATACGATAGGCAGAGACAGGCACCATTGCGCCGCGCAGCGCGAGCGTCGATTTCGGTGTCACGATGATCTCGCCGATGGTTTTCGAGCTTGCCGCGCCGCGCGGGGCTGCGAACGATCCGGGCTTGAGCGATGCGGGTGCGCCGTCTTCGCCGCGCCGGGCGCCGAACAGGCCGGTTTCGCCGAAGAGGTAGACATCGGTCAGCGTCGTTCCGGTATCCTGCCAGTCATCGCTGGCCGCAACGCGATCCGGTGTGCGCCACAGTCCGACAACATGTCTGATCGAGACTTGCGGCCGCGCCAGCGCGCCGCTCTCGGCCAGCCGCAGCGCCAAAGGCGCAGGCACGATCAGCGTGTCATGGTGCTCGTCGACAATCTGGTTTTCGAGGACCTGCAAGTCCGCGGGATGATGCAAGGCCAGCGAGCCGCCACTCAAAAGCCATGTCACTACCGAGGAGACAAAACCGGCGAACGAGCATGGCGCGATGGAGGACAGCAGCCGCGCACCTTGCGGAAGTCCGGCTTCAAGAAAGATCGCGAGGCCGCCCGAGATCAGTTGCAGGTGATTGCGCGGAATCGCGCGAAAACCTTCCGGCGTGACATCGAAAGAAATGATCGCGGGCTTGCGTGCATCCGGCGGGACGGGCGGGAGCCAGCCATTCATGCCGCTGGTGACAATCTCCAGCGGCACCATGCCTTCGGGCAGATTGCTGCCGAAGCCGAACACATGCCGGATGGAAAAGGCTTCTACGGCGGCATTGAGCGCCAGTTCGCCGTGATCGACAATCTCGATGCGCCCGACGCCGGCGAACGCCCGCGCGCCGACGCGATTGAGCGCGATCGTCAATTCCGACTGACGCCAGAGCTGCGGCACCAGCGCCACCACGAGACCGGCGCGCAGCGCGGCCATGACCGTCACCGCGAACTCGATGGTGTTCGGCATCTGCACGGCGATGACCGAGCCCGGCGGAAGTCCGGCCTCGACAAAACGCGCAGCGACCGCGGAGATCGCCTGATCGGCCTGCGCGAAGGTCAATTGCGCAGGCGCATCGCCGGTCACGCGTTGCTTGTTCGGCGGATCGATCAGCGCAACGGCATCGGGCTGGCGCAGCACGGTGCGGCGGAACAGATCGTCAAGCGTCAGCGCCGGGCCGGATGATGTTGCTGCGGAGGATGGCGCGGTCTGCAAGGTCTCGCTCACGGTGTCACGGCTTCGGTGTGGGCGATTTAACGCCGGGTTTGAACCACCACGTCTCCGGCAGAATACCAGTCAGAGCAGTGGCCTTTGGCCGTTCTATCCGATTCCACCGGGCCAGCCATTGCTGCGGGTGGTTATAAAGCGGAATTGCGTAGAACCCGGCGATCAGCGCCCGGTCCAGTGCCCGCACGGCAGGCACGAAATCGGACCGCTCGCGCGCCTCGAGCAGGGCGGCGATCATCGCATCGACGGTGGGCGACTTCGCGCCCATATAGTTGCGCGTGCCTGGATTATCGGCAGCGGCGCTGCCCCAGTAGAACGCCTGTTCATTGCCGGGTGAGAGCGACTGGTCCCAGCGGTTCTGGATCATGTCGAACTCGAATGACAGCCTGCGCTGGTCGAACTGGACGGCATCGACCGCACGCACCGTTGCTGTGATGCCGGCGCGCTTGAGGTCGCGCTGATAGGCCAGCGCGATGCGCTCCTGATCGCGCGTGGTGACGAGGATTTCAAAGGTCAGCGGCGCACGGTTGCTTTTCTGGCGCAGCACCGTGCCGTCGAGTTGGTAGCCGGCCTGGCCCAACAGAGCGAGCGCGTCGCGTAGCGCGTCGCGGTCGCGGCCTGATGCGTCGGTCACCGGCAGGCGATAGGTGCCGTCCATGATGTCGGGGCGGATGTTTGCCGCGTAAGGCGCGAGCAGCGTTTTCTCAAGAGCATCCGCCGGGCGCGTGTAAGCCGACAATTCGGAGCCTGCGAAGTAACCGGCTGCGCGTCCGTACAGGCCGAAGAAGTAGTTGCGGTTCACCCATTCGAAATCGAACAGCAGCGTCAGCGCCTGCCGCACGCGGATGTCCGCGAAGACCGGCTTGCGGGTGTTGAACACGAGATATTCCGACGGCTGCGGCGTTCCGGGCCGGATTTCGTCGCGGATCACTTCGCCGCTGCGCGCGGCTGCAAAGTCATAGCCCTCGTGCCAGCGCAGCGGTTCGTTCTCGATCCGGAAATCGTAGAGGCCGCGCTTGAAGGCTTCGAATGCGCCGTTGGCCTCGCGATAGTAATCCAGCCGCACCTCGTCGAAATTCCACATGCCGCGATTGATTGGCAGGTCACGGCCCCAGTAATCCGGGTTGCGGGCGAGGGTCACGCTTGCGCCTGCACGGACGCCGGTGACCCGGTAGGGGCCAGAGCCGACAGGGCCGGTGAGGGACGTATCCTCGAAGGTGGCGACATCGATAGCGTGTTTGGGAAAGACCGGCATCAGGCCGAGGATCAGCGGCAGCTCGCGGTCGTTGGCGCCGCCGAAATCGAACCGCACCATGCGCTCATCCAGGGCCTCGGCTTTTTCGACCTTGGCGTAGTACAGCCGGTGATTGGGGCGGCCCTTGTCGCGCATTAGCTGCCACGAAAAAAGCACGTCGCCCGCGAGCACCGGCTTGCCGTCGGAGAATTTTGCCAGCGGGTTGAGCCGGAATGTGACGTAGCTGCGTGCGGCGTCGGTTTCGACGCTTTCCGCCAGCAGGCCATACAGCGTGAACGGCTCGTCGTTGCCGCGCGCCATCAGGCTTTCGATGACGTAGCCGCGCACTTGCTGCACGGCGATGCCCTTCACGATGAAGGGATTGAGGCTGTCGAAGGTTCCGAGCAGCCCGAAGATGATCCGGCCTCCCTTTGGGGCGGCAGGATTGACGTAGGGCATGTTGGTGAAGCTGGCAGGCAGGGCCGGGGCGCCGTGCATGGCGATCCCGTGGGAGGGAACGGAGGCCGGTTGCGCCGCGGCCGTTGCCGTCACCAGTGCGGACCAGCCAAGGACCAAAAAGCCGAGTTTGCAGGCAGCCGTCCATGCGCTGCGGCGCAGCGGGCGTGACGGGGCGTTTGATTCGGCGGACCTCACGCCAAAATTTACCACGACAGGCTCAGATATTGAGGGGAGAGACCCGCAAATATCGCTGTTGGCATTGATCTTTTCGCCTGCCGTTGTATTGAAAGCGGGCACTTCGAGGAGGGCTGCGCGGCCTGTCACGTATCCGCCTTATTTGGCTCCGAGACAGCCGCCGAACAAACAAGCATCCGCGCCCCGGGTGGGAACGGGCGTTAAGGTTCAGAAAGGGTTTTCCACAATGAATTTCCGTGTCTTGTCTGCGCAGGCCATGCCGCGCGGCCGGGTATTCGCCGCTTTGACCGCCAGCGCCTTTTTGGCCGCAGCGGCCGTCTCCGCTCAGGCCCAGACCCCGGCTCCCGCGCCCGGCGCGCCGGCCCCGAAAGCTGCGCCCAAGGCCGCCGCACCGAAGGCTGCACCGAAGGCTCAAGCTCCGGCCGCCCAGCAGGCTCCCGCCGCAGCGGCTCCGCAGCAGGCACCGGCCGACCAGCAGGTCCAGTTGATCTATCAGCCCTGGACCAAGTTCTGTATGAAGGGCCAGGACGCCAACGCCAAGCAGGTCTGCTTCACCGGCAAGGACGGCCGCATTGAGTCCGGTCAGCCTGTCGTCGCCGCCGTGATCATCGAGCCGGAAGGCGAACCGAAGAAGCTGCTGCGCGTCACCCTGCCGCTCGGCATGCAGCTCGTTCATGGCACCCGCATTATCGTTGACGCCAACGCGCCGCTGCAGAGCCCTTACGTGATCTGCTTCGCCAACGGCTGTATGTCGGACTACGAAGTGACCCCGGATCTGTTGGCCCAGATGAAGAAGGGCCAGAACCTCGTCGTGCAGGCAATCAATGCCAACGGCGCGCCGCTGACGCTGGCGCTCCCGCTTGCCGAATTCCCCAAGGCCTATGACGGTCCGCCGACCGATCCGAAGGTGTTCGAGGAAACACAGAAGAAGCTGCAGGAAGAGCTGCAGAAGCGCGCGGCGGAAGCCCGCCAGAAGCTGGAAAACGCGGCTCCGCCCGCCAATCCCGCCCCGAAATAACAACGCGGTCTCTGCAAGCAATCAAAGGCGCGCAGCAATGTGCGCCTTTTTGTTTTGCATCAAGCGAACCAAACCCGGCTGTGTGCTATTATCGGTTGCGGCTCCCGTCTGCCGCAACGGCTCATGCCCCGAAGGAGATATCGCGTCATGTCGGACTACAGTGCGCTCTCGCTGCCCGAACTCGAAGATCGTATCGCAATCACCCGGGACAATATCCGGCAGTTGATCGAGCAGGCGGCGGCTGTGTCCGGCGGCCAGAATGAGGAGCGCAACGCAGATCGGATCGCGCAGCAGACCGATGAGCTTGAAGCGTTGGTGAAGGAAAGAGACAGCCGCAAAGGCGCCTAAGCCGGACTCAGGGGCCGATCAGTTCAGCGACGGATTGCGCGGGCGGTAACTGCCGGACTTGTCCTTGATGAAAATCTCGGCGACCTGCGAATGCCGGATCGGCTCGCCGGACTCGTCGGGCAGCAGGTTCTGTTCCGAAACGTAAGCCACGTATTCGGACTCGGAGTTCTCGGCCAGCAGGTGATAAAACGGCTGGTCCTTGTGAGGACGCATTTCCTCAGGGATCGACAGCCACCATTCCTCGGTGTTGTTGAACACCGGATCGATATCGTAAATCACGCCACGGAAAGAGAATATCCGGTGGCGGACGATCTGGCCGATCTGGAATTTGGCGGTTCGCGCTTGGATCATGCTCCGTCGAATAGACCATGATTGTGGCCGATGCTAGGGGATAATGGATGAATCCGCCCCGCGAAGGGCACCCCTGCGCGGGCGCCGGTTCTCGTTTAAATCCCGGTACACTAAGCATATCTCCATGATCGATATTCTGAATCTTGCCCTGCCGTATTTCGGGCTGATCTTCATCGGCTATGCTTGCGGCAAGTACAAAAAATTGCCGGAAGCCGGGCTGGAGTGGATGAATTTCTTCCTGCTCTATGTCTCGCTGCCGGCCTTGTTCTTTAGAACGCTTGCAAAGACGCCGCTCGAAGAACTGAACAATCCGCCGTTCGTGATCGCGACCACGCTTGCGACGGCGAGCGCGTTCTTTATCTCGATGTTCGGCGTGAAGTTTATCGCGAAGCTCTCAACCCGCGAGTCCGCGATGGCGGGTCTCGGCGGCGGTTATGGCAATATCGGCTATATGGGGCCGGGCCTCGCACTCGCGACACTGGGTGCGAAGGCGACCGCGCCGGTTGCGCTGATCTTCTGCTTCGACACGATTTTCCTGTTTACCGCCGCGCCGCTGATGATGGTGCTGACCGACGGTAAGCAGCGTCCGCTATTGCCGACCATTCTGCTGGTCGCAAAACAGATTCTGCTGCATCCGCTGATCGTCGCCTCATATCTCGGCGTGCTGGTGGCGGCGCTGCATGTGCCGGTGCCGGTAGCAGTCGACAACATGTTTCAGTTCCTGCAAAGCGCGGCCGCGCCGGTTGCGCTGTTCGCACTCGGCGTGACGGTGGCGCTGCGCCCGTTCGAGCGCGTGCCGTGGGAAGTGCCGGGTGTGATCGTTGTGAAACTGATCCTGCATCCGCTGATCGTTGCGGGCCTGCTGTTATTGCTCGGGCCGTTTCCGCCGGCATGGGCAGCAACCGCATTGCTGCTGGCGTCGCTGCCGCCCGCGCTCAATGTGTTTGTGATCGCGCGTCAGTACGACACCTGGATCGAGCCGGCATCGACGCTGGTTCTGGTCGGCACATTCGTTTCCGTGGTGACGCTGACCAGCGTGATGTGGATGATCAAGACCGGAGTGATCGTGTTTCCGTGACGCAGCCCATCTATTCCGATCTTCGTCTTGCATGACGGCCGATGAGCCGCAAATATCCAGCCAGCTCCTGCTTTCGTTTAAGGATTCCAGACCAATGAAATTCGATGACGTTGTCCTCGGCCGCCGCAGTATCCGCGGATACAAGCCGGACCCGGTGCCTAAAGAACTGATCGAGGAAATCATCCATCTGGCGATGCGCGCGCCGTCATCGATGAACACCCAGCCGTGGAATTTTTACGTCATCACCGGCGAGCCGCTCAATCGAATCCGCGCCGGGAATACCGAGCGGATGGTCGCGGGCGTGCCGCAGTCGCGGGAATTCCGCACCGGGCAGGCATTCACCGGCCAGCACCGTGACCGGCAGGTCGGCGTTGCCAAGCAACTGTTCTCTGCCATGGGGATCGCGCGCGAAGACAAGGAGATGCGGCAGGACTGGGTGCTGCGGGGCTTTCGTCAGTTCGACGCGCCGGTGTGCATCATCGTGACTTACGATCGTGTGCTGGATGGCAGCGACGATACGCCGTTCGACTGCGGCGCTGTAGCGACCGCCTTGGTGAATGCGGCGTGGTCTCGCGGCCTCGGTGCCGTGATTAACAGCCAAGGCATCATGCAGTCGCCCGTGGTGCGCGAGCACGCTGGAATTGCCGACGATCAGGTCATCATGAAAAGCATCGCATTGGGCTGGCCGGATGAAACCTTCCCGGCAAATGCGGTGGTGTCCGAACGCAAGTCGGTCGAGGAAGCCACGGTGTTCGTGGGTTTCTAGGCTTCGCGTTTAGCGCCCGCGCCATGAGGGGGAGAGTCCCTCGCGCATCGCGAGGCGGCGGATCGGGCCAACCCGATCCAGGAGGTGCATGCCTGCAGCGCGCAGAGATTGCGCGGGCAGGAAGTCGCTGAGTAGTGTACGGTTCGCCATGTCCACTGCAAAGGTGCGGCTGAACACATCGGCGCGCCGCGCGCGTGCATAGCGTTGCAGCACCGCGTCACTGCCGGGATCGTCGCCCGTCAGTAGCGCATCGCGGACCGTCTCGGCCAGATCGGCGGCATCGCGCAGGCCCATATTGAGGCCCTGCGCGCCAATGGGCGGCAACACATGCGCGGCTTCGCCCACCAGCGCGATGCGTTTCGCGGCGAGGGTGTCGGGATTTTCGATGGCCAACGGAAACACATGACGGCCAGGCGCGACCGTCAGTTTGCCAAGGATCGAATGCGACTGCTTCTCGGCGGCGAGGGCGAGGGCATTGTCGTCAAGTTGCTTCAGCCGTTCGGCTTCTTCCGGCCTGACCACCCAGACAATACTGGACCGGTTGCCGGGCAGCGGCACGAATACGCAGGGCCCGGACTCGGTGTGAAATTCCGTGGAGCAGTTTCCGTGCGGACGCGAGTGGGTCACGTTCAGTGTCAACGCTGACTGTCCAAGGCTTCGCCGCTTGACGCCGATACCTGCGGCTTCGCGGCAGAGGGAATGCCGTCCGTCAGCACCGACGGCAAGAGCAGCCGTCAACGACTGTCCCTGTTTGGTGAGGATCGTAACCGCCGTTTCGCCGGTGCTGATTGAGTGCGCCTCGTCATCAATGCGCGTGAGGTTCGGCAACTCGGCTGCGCGCGCTTCCATCGCGACCATCAGGAGGCGGTTCTCGATGTTGTAGCCGAACGCCTCCATGCCGATTTCACCGGACGAGAACTTCACCTCCGGCGAGCGGATCAGCCGATGGGTATCATCCACGAGGCGCATGGTGCTGAGAGCCGCCGCCTCGGGGCTGCATCGCTGCCAGACGTCGAGCGATTGGAGAAAATCCACCGAGCCGCCGAGCAGGGCCGTGGTCCGGTTGTCGGCATAGGGCATGCGGCGGGCGATCAGGACGGTATCGAGGCCGGCCTGAGCCAGCGCAATGGCGGTCGCAAGCCCGGCAGGGCCGCCGCCGACCACGGCGGCCTGATAGAGATGCGAAGCAGATGAAGGCTCGGTCATGGCTTTATCTATCGCCGGATTTTTCCGGTGTCACAATCGATTTCCGGTTGTCATTCTGAGGGGCATTTAAGGCAAATCCGGCGCGGCTTTGTCACTTTGAATGACGGCCCAATATACAAATTGCAGGGAATCCTGTTAGTGACGGCTGCATATGAGTGAGCCCGGCCCGCAGGACCAGCCCCCGTTTCCCGCCAGAGCGCGCGTGCGCGCGTTCGGCGTTCATATCTTCACGGCGCTGGGCGGCGCGATTGCGCTGATCGCCATGCTGGAGGCGGTGAGGGAGCACTGGGCCGCGATGTTCGGCTGGCTCGGGCTGGCGCTGCTTGTCGACGGTCTCGATGGGCCGTTGGCGCGGAAGCTCAAGGTCGGTGACGTGCTGCCGAACTGGTCTGGCGAGACGCTCGATCTGGTGGTCGATTTTCTCACCTACGTCTTCGTTCCCGCCTATGCGATCACCGCCAGCGGCCTGCTGATCCCGCTGGCAACGCCGTTGCTCGGCGGCGCGATTGTCATTTCCGGCGCGCTGTATTTTTCCGACCGGCGGATGAAAACCGACGACAATCATTTTCGCGGTTTTCCGGCATTGTGGAACGGCGCCGCGTTCTACCTGTTCCTGCTCAAGCCACCGGCTGCCATCGGCAGTCTCGCGCTGGCAATCCTCGTGGTGCTGACCTTTGTGCCGTTCAATGTGATGCACCCGCTGCGCACGACGCGTTTTCGCACGCTGAACATTGTGCTGCTGGCAATCTGGGGTGTGCTTGCTGTCTTCGCGATTGCCGTCAATTTTCAGACGCCGGTGTGGGCGACCGCCGCGCTGTGTGTCATTGGCGGATACATCCTTTTGAGTGACGTTCTGATCCGGTTGATAAGCGGGACACGCACATGATGGAATTGCTCACAAGCCCGGAAGCATGGGCCGCGTTGCTGACTTTGACGGCGCTCGAGATTGTGCTCGGCATCGACAACGTGATCTTCCTGTCGGTGCTGGTGTCGCGCATTCCGGCGGCGCAGGCGGAGAGGGCGCGCAAGATCGGCCTCGCGCTGGCGCTGGTGTTCCGGATCGCGCTGCTGAGCATCCTTGTGTGGCTGATCGGATTGACCCAGCCCGTCATCACGGTCGGCAAGTTCGCCCTGTCATGGCGCGACATCATTCTGATCTTTGGCGGCCTGTTCCTGATCGCCAAGGCCACCCACGAAATTCACGCCGAGGTCGAGGCGAAAGAGATCGAGGATGCGGACAAGGCGACGCCCAGTGCGTTCTTCTGGGTCATCATGCAGATCATCGTGATCGACCTAGTGTTCTCCATCGACTCCATCATCACCGCGATCGGCATGGTGCAGGAACTTGAGATCATGATCGCGGCGGTCATCATCGCCGTCGGCGTGATGTATGTGTCCTCCGGTCCCGTTGCGGCCTTTGTGAAGGAGCATCCGACCACCAAGATGCTGGCGCTGGCGTTCCTTGTGCTGATCGGCGTGGCGCTGGTGGCGGACGGATTCCATTTCCACATTCCGCGCGCCTTCATCTATGTGGCGATCTGCTTCTCGGCGGCAGTAGAGTTCTTCAACATCCTGGCCAAGCGCAATCGCAAAAAGCGGACAATAACCGGGTAAAGCGCGGCTTTGGTCCGCGTTGACAATTCGCCGCCGATGGACTTCGCTCCCGGCACAGGTCAATAACGAAAAGGCTCGGAGAAACCATGACCAAGGCTGTGCGCGTCCATCAGGTGGGCGGTCCGGAAGTGATGATCTATGAGGATGTCGAACTGCCGCCGCCCGGTCCGGGCGAGGTCCGCATCCGTCAGCTCGCCATCGGCCTGAACTTCATCGATACCTACTATCGCACCGGCCTCTACAAGGCTCCGGAGCTGCCGTTCGTTGTCGGCAATGAAGCGTCGGGCGAGGTGGTGTCGGCCGGTCCCGGCGTCACCAATTTCCATCCCGGCGACCGCGTGGCGTACTACTTCAACCTCGGCGGCTACGCGACGGAGCGCAACATTCCCGCCGACAAGCTGGTGAAGCTCCCGGACCACATTTCGCATGAGCAGGCCGCCGTGCTGATGCTCAAGGGGCTGACCGTCTGGTATCTCCTGTTCAAGACGTTCAAGGTCGAACCCGGCCATCGCGTTTTGATCCATGCGGCGGCAGGCGGCATCGGTCTGCTCGCATGTCAGTGGGCGAAGGCGCTGGGCGCGAATGTGATCGGCACTGTCGGCACGGAAGAAAAGGCGAAGTTGGCGCTGGCCAATGGCTGCGACCACGTCATTCTCTACAAGCAGGAAGATTTCGCGGAGCGCGTAAAGCAGATCAGCCGCGGCGAACTGTGCGACGTGGTCTATGATGGCGTCGGCAAGGATACGTTTGCCGGTTCGCTGAAGTCACTGCGAAAGCGCGGCCTGTTCGTGTCGTTCGGCAATGCGTCGGGTCCGGTGCCACCGTTCTCCATTGCGGAGCTGAACAATCACGGCTCGCTGTTCGCGACACGCCCGAAGCTCAACGATTATGTCGGCACACGCAAGGAATTGATCGAGGGCGCGGATGCGCTGTTCGCAGCCGTCATCAGCGGAACGCTGCATGTGCCGATTAATCACGCCTATGCGCTGAAGGATGCGCAGAAAGCGCATCGCGACCTCGAAGGCCGGGTAACTACAGGATCGGGGATTTTGAAGCCGTAAGGCTTAAAATCCCGCCACGGTGCCGTGCAGGTCGTACTGATCTGCACGGTCGATCTTCGCGGTGACAATCTCGCCGACCTTGAGCGGGCGGCGGCTCGACACATAGACGCTGCCGTCGATTTGCGGGGCATCGGCCTTCGAACGGCCCTTTGACACGGTCGGGCCGACTTCATCGATGATGATCTGCTGGCGCGTGCCGACCTTTCGCTTGAGGCGCTGCGCCGAAATCTTTTGCTGCCGTGCCATCAGCGCGTTCCAGCGCGCGGTCTTGATCTCGTCCGGCACCGGATTCTCGATGGTGTTCGAGGTCGCGCCCGCGACAGGCTCATACTTGAAGCAGCCGAGACGGTCGATCTGGGCTTCATCCAGCCAATCGAGCAGATACTGGAAATCACTGTCGGTCTCGCCGGGGAAGCCGACAATGAAGGTCGAACGCAGCGTGAGGTCCGGACATTCCTCGCGCCACTTCTTGATGCGGCCGAGTGTCTTGTCCTGCGATGCAGGGCGGCGCATCTGTTTCAGCACTTCAGGAGAGGCATGCTGGAACGGGATGTCGAGATAGGGCAGCACCTTGCCCTCGGTCATCAGGCTGATGACGTCATCGACATGCGGGTAGGGGTAAACGTACTGTAGTCGCACCCACGCGCCGAGTTCACCGAGTTCTTTGGCAAGATCGTAGAACTTCGCGCGGACCTCGCGGTCCTTCCAAGGGCTGGTCGCATACTTGAGGTCGATGCCGTAGGCCGACGTGTCCTGCGAGACGACAAGCAGTTCCTTGACGCCGGCGGCCACCAGCTTCTCGGCTTCGCGCAGCACGTCGTTGGCCGGGCGCGAGACGAGATCGCCGCGCAGCTTCGGAATGATGCAGAAGGTGCAGCGGTTGTTGCAGCCTTCGGAAATTTTCAGATACGCGTAGTGACGCGGCGTCAGCTTGATGCCCTGCGGCGGCACCAGATCGATGTGCGGATTGTGCAGCGGCGGCAGTGCGCGATGAACCGCATCGAGCACGCTCTCATATTGCTGCGGGCCGGTGATCGAGAGCACGTTGGGATAGGCCTTCTCGATCTGCTCAGGCTCAGCACCCATACAGCCGGTGACGATAACCTTGCCGTTCTCGGCCATGGCTTCACCGATGGCGCCCAGCGATTCCTGCTTGGCGCTGTCGAGGAAGCCGCAGGTGTTGACGATCACCAGATCCGCGCCGTCATGCTTGCGTGCCAGCTCATAGCCTTCCGCACGCAGACGCGTGATGATCCGCTCGGAATCCACCAAGGCCTTGGGGCAGCCAAGTGACACAAAACTGACTTTTGGGGCGACGCCCTGTTCCATACCGTCCAACCTGTTGGGAGCCCGCAGGAGGTATCCCCGATTACCCGCAAATTCAAGGCTTTAAGCAGCGTGATCATACGTGCTAGGGATGTTTTGCCGGAATGTGAGCACTGAATGGCCGCGGATTCGTCGTTCAAGATCGTTATCGTCGACGAAAGCCCGATCAGAGCGGCCATCCTCAAGGAAGGGCTGCGCGACGCGGGCTTTACCAGTGTCGAACACATCTCCGAGATGCAGAACCTGCTGGCCCGCATCTATCGGATCGACCCCGACGTCATCCTGATCGACCTCGAAAACCCCAGCCGCGACATCCTGGAACAGATGTTCCAGGTCAGCCGCGCCGTGCGGCGGCCCATCGCCATGTTCGTCGACCAGAGCGACGCCGCGTCGATCCAGCAGTCGGTCGATGCAGGGGTATCGGCCTATATTGTCGACGGCCTGAAGAAGGAACGGATCAAGCCGATCCTCGATCTGTGCATCTCGCGCTTCAACGCCTTCTCGAAATTGCAGGATGAGCTGGACCGCACCAAGTCGGCGCTGGAAGATCGCAAGATCCTCGACCGCGCCAAGGGGCTTCTGATGAAGGCGAAGGGGCTGACCGAGGAGGAGGCCTATGTGCTGATCCGGTCCACCGCCATGCGCGAGAAAAAGAAGATCGGTGACATCGCTCAATCCATCATCACCGCGGCGGAGTTGCTGAAATGACCGGAACACCGCTCGCGATCGGTTTCATTCCGCTGGTTGACGCGTCAGCCCTGATCGTCGCCGTGGACAAGGGATTTACGGCTGCCGAAGGGCTCGATGTGACGCTGGTGCGCGAAGTGTCGTGGTCGAATGTTCGCGACAAGCTCAATATCGGCCTGTTCGATGCGGCGCATTTGCTGGCGCCGGTCGCCATTGCGTCGACGCTTGGCCTGTCGCAGGTCAAGGTGCCGATTGTTGCGCCCTTCAATCTTGGGCTGAATGGCAACGCCATCACAGTGTCACCCGCGCTGCATGCGGCGATCATGGGCGAGGCGGACGGTGATCCCGTCAATCCACTGGTGACGGCGAAAGCGCTGGCGCGCGTGGTCGCGGCGCGACGCAAGTCCGGCGACGATCCGCTGACCTTCGGGATGACCTTCCCGTTCTCCACCCACAACTACCAGCTCCGGTTCTGGATGGCCGCGGGCGGCGTCGATCCGGATGAGGACGTGCGGCTGGTGGTGTTGCCGCCGCCCTACATGGTGGACAGCCTTGCCAACGGACATGTGGATGCGTTCTGCGTTGGCGCGCCGTGGAATTCAGTCGCGGTCGATCTTGGCGTCGGCCACATCCTGCATTTCGTCTCGGACATTCTGGAGCGTGCCGCGGAGAAGGTGCTCGCCGTCCGCGAGGCGTGGGCGCAGAAGAACCCGGAGGTTCTGACGAGACTTATTCGGGCTCATGGCCGGGCGGCGGAATTTATTGAAAATCCGGACAACAGGGACGAGGTGTGCCGCATTCTCGGAGCACCGGAACGTATCGGTGTCGATCCCGAGGTGATCCGGCGCACCCTCGATGGCCGCCTGAAAGTTTCTCCGGATGGCACATTCCGCGAGAGCGGGCGCTATCTGCTGGTCGGCCGCGAGGGCGCAGCCCGGCCAGACCCGGTGCAGGCAGCCTGGCTCTATGCCCAGATGGTCCGCTGGGGGCAGGCGGAGTTTACGCCGGCGGCTCTGGATGTTGCCAAACAGGTATTCCGGCCCGATCTCTACGATGCGGCGCTGGGGTCATCCGCTGCGTCTCTCCATGAGGTGAAGGACGGCGTGGGAGCTTTCGACGGTGCGCCGTTCGATCCGGGTGATATCGCCGCGCACCTGGCTTCGTTCGCCATCAAGCGACGCCCCGCGTAGCAGCGATTCCCCGTTCAATACTCTGTGCCTATATTTTGTGCGACGCGCAAAAAGCGTGCATTTGCCGTTCGGACAGGCCGCAGAGACGGCCTGCCTCCTGTGAAGGCATTACCATAAACCCCTGAGAAATATGGATTTGCTGCGGCGCACGCGGCTGGCACGATCCTTGAATAGATAGTTACAGGCCGCGACGAAGGCCTACGGCTCCATCGATGGGCCACGCAGCAACGCCGCTGTCTCGAGGAGCCGCACTCGCGCACCTCGAGGGCGGCTTTTTTGTTTGGACGACGGGATGTGAGCGCAGGCGGCTGAGACGGCACCAGGACAACGGCAACCGACAAGGACACCAGACACGATGACCAAGATCACGAAGGGCAAGGCGGGAATGGCGACGGCCGGCAAGATGAGCCGCCGTGCATTGCTCAAAGCCGGCGCGGGAACGGCAGCGCTGCTGGCCGCGGCGCGATTGAATTTTCCCGCCGGCGCATTCGCGCAGAGCGCGGGTCCGGAAGTGACCAAGGCGATCTTCGGTTACATCGCGCTGATGGATGCGTCGCCGCTGGTGATCGCGAAGGAAAAGGGAATCTTCGCGAAATACGGCGTGCCGGACGTCGAGGTCAACAAGCAGGCCTCGTGGGGCGCGACGCGCGACAACCTCGTGCTCGGCGGCGAAAAGAACGGCATCGACGGTGCGCATATCCTCACGCCGATGCCGTACCTGATCTCGGCCGGCAAGGTGACACAGAACAATGTGCCGACGCCGATGTACATCCTCGCGCGGCTCAATCTCGATGCACAGGCGATCTCGGTTTCCAATGACTACAAGAATCTCAAGGTTACCGCCGATGCATCCGCGCTGAAGGAAGCCTTTGCCAAGAAGAAGGCCGAAGGCAAGGAAGTGAAGGTTGCCATGACCTTCCCCGGCGGCACTCACGATCTGTGGATTCGCTACTGGCTCGCCGCGGGCGGCATCGATCCCGACAAGGATGTCTCGACCATCGTTGTGCCGCCGCCGCAGATGGTAGCGAACATGAAGGTCGGCAACATGGATGCGTTCTGCGTCGGCGAGCCGTGGGGCGAGCAACTCGTCAATCAGGGCATCGGGTTCTCGGCATGCTCGACTGGCGAGATCTGGTCGAAGCATCCGGAGAAGGCGCTCGGCATCCGCGCCGAGTTCGCCGACAAGTATCCGAAGGCCACGCAGGCCATCCTGATGGCGGTGATGGAAGCGCAGCAGTGGTGCGATAAGCCGGAAAACCGCGCCGAGATGTCCGAGATCGTTGGCAAGCGGCAGTGGTTCAACGTGCCGGTGGCCGACATCATCGGCCGCGCCAACGGCGACATCAACTACGGCAACGGCCGCGTCGAGAAGGGCACCAAGCAGTTCATGAAGTTCTGGCAGGACCACGCGTCCTATCCGTTCAAGAGTCATGACGCCTGGTTCGTCACCGAGGACATCCGCTGGGGCAAGTTCGAGCCGACCACAGATGTCAAGGCGCTGGTGGACAAGGTCAATCGCGAAGACATCTGGAAAACGGCTGCCAAGGCGCTCGGCGTTGCGGCGGCTGACATTCCGGCCAGCACATCGCGCGGCAAGGAAACCTTCTTCGACGGCAAGGTTTTCGATCCTGAAAATCCGTCGGCGTATCTCAAGAGTCTGTCGATCAAGCGTATTGAAGCCTGACGCCTTGCGGGCCGCCCCGCGCAGGGGCGACCCGCACAACACTCAATCGAGGCACTCTCATGAACATGCCCTTGGCTAAATCGACCAGCACAGTCCCGGCTCCGGCCCCGGCGGCGCAGGTGGTCACCGCCGCTGTTGTTTCATTGCCGAAATCGTCGCGCAGTTTCGTATCGGATACGTTGCTTCCCAATCTGCGGGCGCTTGCGGTTCGTGTCGTTCCGCCGATCATCATGCTCGCGCTGATCTTCGCCGTCTGGCAGATCCTTTGTATGAAGCCCGGCGCAACGCTGCCGTCGCCATCGCGGATCTGGGCTGACGCCAAAGACCTGATCGTTGATCCGTTCTTCGTCGCGGGACCGCAGGACATCGGCCTCGGCTGGCGCGTGTTGACGTCGCTGCAGCGTGTTGCGGTCGGCTTCGGTCTCGCAAGTGTCGTGGGTGTTCTCGTCGGCGCGATCATCGGCCAGTCGATCTGGGCGATGCGCGGGCTCGATCCGATCTTCCAGGTGATGCGCACCGTGCCACCGTTGGCATGGCTGCCGATTTCACTGGCGGCGTTCCGCGACAGCAATCCGTCCGCGATCTTCGTGATCTTCATCACCTCGATCTGGCCGATCATCATCAACACCGCAGTCGGCATCCGCAACATTCCGCAGGACTATCGCAACGTCGCCGCCGTGGTCAGGCTGAATCAGCTCGAGTTCTTCTGGAAGATCATGATCCCGTCGGCAGCACCGTACATCTTCACGGGCCTGCGCATCGGCATCGGCCTGTCATGGCTCGCCATCGTCGCCGCTGAAATGCTCACCGGCGGTGTCGGCATCGGCTTCTTCATCTGGGATGCGTGGAATTCGTCCCGACTATCCGACATCTTCGTGGCGCTCGCCTACATCGGCGTCGTCGGTTTCGTGCTCGATCGCATTGTGGCCTTTATCGGCAACATCGCGACGCGCGGCGCTCAGGCGAATTAAGGGAGACGAACAATGGCTTATCTTAAGCTCGATCACGTCGATAAGGTCTTCACCCGCGGTTCGACCCAGAGCGAAGTACTCAAGGACATCAACCTCACAGTGGAAAAGGGCGATTACGTCTCCATCATCGGCCATTCCGGTTGCGGCAAGTCCACCTTGCTCAACATCGTGGCCGGACTGACCAACGCGACGCAGGGCGGCGTGCTGCTTGAAGGCCGTGAAGTGAATTCCCCCGGGCCGGATCGCGCCGTGGTGTTCCAGAACCACAGCCTGCTGCCATGGCTGACGGTCTACGACAACGTGCGTCTTGGTGTCGATAAGGTGTTCGGCTCGACGAAGAGCCGCGCGGAGCGGGACGAATGGGTGCTGCACAATCTTAACCTTGTGCAGATGACCCATGCCAAGGACAAGCGCCCCTCGGAGATCTCCGGCGGCATGAAGCAGCGCGTCGGCATCGCCCGCGCGCTCGCCATGGAGCCGAAAGTGCTGCTGCTCGACGAGCCGTTCGGCGCGCTCGACGCGCTCACCCGCGCGCATCTGCAGGACTCGGTGATGGCACTGCACCAGAAGCTCAACAACACGGTGATGATGATCACGCACGACGTGGACGAGGCCGTGCTGCTCTCAAACCGTATCGTCATGATGACGAACGGCCCGAGCGCGCGGATCGGCGAGGTTCTTGAAGTGCCGCTTCCTCATCCACGCAAGCGGTTAGAGCTGGCGTCTAACCCGATCTACCTCAAGTGCCGCCAGCGCGTGCTCGAATTCCTCTACGAGCGTCATCGTTTCGTGGAGGCGGCGTAAGCAAGGATTGAAACGAAGGAGCAGGCAGGATGACTCCCACCCAGGTTTCACTCGTTCAGGACAGTTTCGCCAAGGTCGTTCCCATCGCCGATCAGGCAGCGGTGATCTTCTACGATCGTCTTTTTGAAATCGCGCCGCAGGTCAAGCCGCTCTTCAAGGGCGACATGGCCAGGCAGCGCCGCGCCTTGATGGGGACGCTCGGTGTCGTTGTCAACGGATTGTCGAACCTGCCGTCGGTTCTTCCGGCGGCGAGCGCGCTGGCGAAGAAGCATGTCGGCTACGGCGTCGAAGCCTCGCATTACTCAGTCGTCGGTGCCGCGCTGCTATGGACGCTGGAGAAAGGTCTCGGCGAGGGGTGGACTCCGGATGTCGCTGATGCATGGACCGATGCCTACGGCACGCTTTCAAGTTTCATGATCGGCGAAGCCTACGGGCAGCAGGCAGCGGCGGAATAGGGACTACAACGTGAGCGAACCACTCGTCATCATTGGCAATGGAATGGCCGCCGCCCGCTTCGTGGATGAGATGGCGAAGCGCGCACTCGGGCGTTACGCCATTGCCGTGATCGGGGATGAGCCACGGCTTGCCTATAACCGCGTGCTGCTCTCGTCGGTGCTCGCGGGTGAGGCGACCTCGGAAGAGATCGAGCTGAAGCCATCGGCGTGGTGGCGCGACCGGGGCGTGACACTGACCTATGGCTGCGCCGCCAACTCCATCGACCTGAACGATCGCACCGTCCATCTTGCGAACGGCGGAGCTGTGCCATTCTCGAAGATTGTGATTGCCACCGGCTCGTCCGCAATCCGGTTGAATGTGCCGGGTGCTGATCTGCCGGGTGTGCACACCTTCCGCGACAGCCGTGACGTGGACATGCTTCTCAAGCTGGCCCGAGAAAAAGCGCGCGTTGTAGTGGTCGGCGGCGGATTGCTGGGTCTTGAGGCCGCCTATGGCCTCGCCAAGGCCGGCTCCAGGGTGACACTGTTGCATCTGATGGACCGCCTGATGGAGCGGCAGCTCGATGCACCGGCTGCGGCGCTGCTGAAGCGGCTGGTGGAAGGCAAGGGCATCGAGGTTCTGCTCGGTGCGAACACCAAACAGATCCTCGGCGAAGGCACAACGCAGGGCATTGAGCTTTCCGATGGCCGGATTATCGCCGCCGATGCGGTGGTCTTTGCTGCGGGCATCCGTCCGAATGTCACACTGGCGAAGGATGCGGGCGTGCCGGTCAATCGCGGCATTGTGGTCGATGATCAGTTGCGGACAGGCCATGACGATGTGTTCGCGCTCGGAGAATGCGCCGAACATCGCGGCACCTGTTACGGGCTGGTGGAGCCTGCTTACGAGCAGGCGCGCGTGCTGGCCGATCATCTCGCGGGCCGCAATACGCTCTACAGCGGCAGTGTCGTTTCCACGAATCTGAAGGTTTCCGGCGTCAGCGTGTTTTCCGCTGGCGATTTCGTCGGCGAGTCCGGCGCCGACACGCTTGTGTTCAATGATGAGCGGCGTGGCACTTACAAGAAACTTGTGGTGGCCGATGGCTGCCTCAAGGGAGCAGTCCTGGTCGGCGATACGCAGGACGCGCTCTGGTATCTCGAACTGATCAGGACAACGGCGTCCATCGAAGCGATCCGTGGCGACATGATGTTCGGCCGCGCGCTCGCACAACCGAAGGCCGCATGAGACATGTCCAGCGATTTTTCTCCGGACCAGAAGCGTTATCTCGAAGGATTCGTGTCGGGGCTCTCCGCCTCGCGAGTCTCGCGCACCGGCGCGCCGGCGAAGTCCGAGCCAGTCGGACCTGACGCCATTCATCTCAAGGCGCAGGATCGCACCATTGCCGCGGGCGGCAAGCTCAACGACCAGGAGAAGTTCAAGCGGGAGGAGCATCCGTTCGATGCTTATCCGCGTCTGGTCAAGCAGGCGGAAAACAACGAGCCGCCGAAGCCGCAGGACAATTTCCGCTGGCGCTATTACGGCATCTTCTATGTCGCCCCGACGCAGACGTCCTATATGTGCCGTCTTCGGATTCCGAACGGCATCCTCAAGCACTGGCAGTTTGCGGGCGTAGCCGATCTCGCCGAGAATTTCGGCGGTCCCTATGCCCATGTGACAACGCGGGCCAATCTGCAGTTGCGTGAGATCGAGCCGAAGAATGCGATCAATGTTATTGAGGGATTGCAGGATCTCGGCCTTTGCTCGCGCGGCTCGGGCGCGGACAACATCCGCAACGTCACCGGCACCTCGACCGCCGGGATTGACCCGCAGGAAATTCTCGATACGCGGCGGTACGCCCGTGAATGGCATTTCCACATTCTCAATGATCGCTCGCTGTACGGTCTGCCGCGCAAGTTCAATGTGGCGTTCGACGGAGCAGGGCGCATCGCGACGCTGGAGGAGACCAACGACATCGCCTTTCAGGCTGTCGAGGTGCTTGACGGCTTCGGGGTCGAGCCCGGCATCTACTTTCGCCTCGCGCTCGGCGGCATCACCGGTCACAAGGATTTTGCCCGCGATACCGGCGTCATCTTAAAGCCGAACGAAGCGACCGAGGTTGCCGACAGGATCGTGCGTGTATTCATCGAGAACGGCGATCGCACAAACCGCAACAAGGCGCGGCTGAAGTATGTGCTCGATAGCTGGGGCTTCGACAAGTTTCTCGCTGCCGTGGAGGAGAAACTTGGCCGCAAGCTGATCCGCGTTTCCGCTGAAGCCATCGCACCGCGCCCGGCCTATGACCGTTTCGCGCATATCGGCGTGCATCCGCAGAAGCAGGCGGGCCTGAACTGGATCGGCGTGGCTTTGAAACTCGGCCACCTGTCGCCGGAGCAGATGCGCGGCCTTGCCAAACTTTCCGCCGATTTCGGCGATGGCGATATTCGCCTGACGGTCTGGCAGAACCTGCTGATCTCGGGTGTCGCCGACGCCGATGTTGCAACCGTCACCGCGGCGATCGAAGCGCTTGGCCTCTCGACCACGACTTCGGCGCTCCGCGCTGGCCTGATCGCCTGCACCGGCAAGACGGGCTGCCGCTTCGCCGCTGCTCATACCAAGGAGAGCGCGGACGAAATCGCGGCCTGGTGTGATGAGCGTGTGCCGCTCACGACCCCGGTCAACATCCACCTCACTGGCTGCCATCATTCGTGTGCGCAGCACTACATCGGTGACATCGGCATGATCGGCGCGCGTATTCCGGTCAACGACGATGGCGACACCGTCGATGGCTTCCATGTCCTGGTCGGCGGCGGGTTCGGAACCGACGCCACGATGGCGCGCGAACTGTTCCAGAACGTAAAGGCGGAAGATGCGCCGCGCACCGTGGAACGCGTGTTGAAAGCCTATGTCAACCATCGCTCATCCGAAGATGAGACGTTTATCGCTTTTGCCAGGCGAACCGAGATCGATGCGCTCAAGCGCATGACCGAGATGGAGGCTGTGTGATGAACCAGATGTCTCCTCCAGCCCAGCTTCAGATCATTCCGGACACCGCGCCGTTCTCGCAGGAACAGCGCTCGTGGCTGAACGGATTCTTTGCGGGCCTCGTGTCTCTCGACAATGCTGTCACGCCGCTGTCGCCTGAGCAGGGCGAAGCCGTGATGAAGGGCGCCGCGGGGGACGGCGATGACGGCGAAGCGCCCTGGCATGACCAGACCATGCCGATCACTGAGCGCATGAAGCTCGCGGAAGGCCGCCCCGTTCGCCGCAGGATGATGGCTGCGATGGCGCAGCAGGACTGCGGCCAGTGTGGCTACAATTGTCATGATTATTCCGAGGTGATCGCCAACAAGAGCGAGGCGCGGCTCAATCTCTGCGTTCCGGGCGGGAAGGAAACCGCGCGGATGCTCAAGTCTCTTTACGAAGAGCTTGAGAAGGCGCCCGCTGCAGCAGCGCCTTCCGTCGCGGCTACCGCACCCGCTACGCCTGTTGCTGCGGCTCCGGCAGGTGAGCCTGGCCGTTCGCGGGACAATCCGGCGATGGCGACGTTCCTGTCGCGTCGGCAGGTCAATAAGCCCGGTTCGGAGAAAGAGACCTGGCACATCGAGTTCGATCTGGCACAGGCAGGCCTCGACTACGTCGTCGGCGACTCCTTTGGCGTGTTCGCGGCCAACGATCTCGGTCTTGTTGACCAGATTATCGCGATGCTCGGCGCGTCGCACATGACGGAAGTGAACGGCAAACCGCTGCGCGAAGTGCTGCTCAACGACGTGTCGCTGTCGCCAGCACCCGACACGCTGTTCGAACTGATCTCGTTCGTGACCGGCGGCGCGCAGCGGGAGAAGGCACGAGCGCTGGCCTCCGGTGACGATCCCGATGGTGACGCGGCCAATCTCGATGTGCTGGCTGCGCTGCAGAAGTTCGCCGGAGTACGCCCGCATCCGGAAGCGTTTGTCGAAGCGCTAGAGCCACTGCAGCCGCGTCTCTATTCGATCTCGTCGTCGCACAACGCCACGCCGGGCAAGCTGTCGCTGACGGTCGATGCCGTGCGCTACGTCATCGGCAAGCGCAGGCGCCTTGGGCTTGCGTCCACGTTTCTTGCAGAACGGATCAATCCCGGCGACACACTCGGCGTCTATGTGCAGAAGGCGCACGGCTTCGGCTTGCCGCAGGATCCGAACACACCAATCATCATGATCGGCCCCGGCACCGGGATCGCGCCGTTCCGGGCCTTTCTGCACGACCGTCAGGCCACGAAAGCTCCGGGCCGCAACTGGCTGTTCTTCGGCCATCAGCGCAGTGCATACGACTTCTTCTACTCGGACGAACTCAACGCAATGAAGGCGTCGGGCCTGCTGACGCGGCTGTCGCTGGCATGGTCGCGCGACGGCACGGAAAAGTTCTACGTGCAGGACCGTATGCGCGAGGTCGGGCGCGAGTTGTGGAACTGGCTGGCCGATGGCGCGCATGTCTATGTCTGCGGCGATGCCAAGCGGATGGCGAAGGATGTCGAGCGCGCGCTGGTGGATATCACCGCGCAGTTTGGCGCGCGATCGACCGATGAAGCCATCGCCTTTGTGGCGGACCTAAAGAAGAAGGGCCGCTATCAGCAGGACGTCTACTGATGGCAGGAAGGGGCAAATCACCGGTTCCGCCGGAGACAATTCATTCTTCGCGCTCGCTTTCGGGAGGAATTTCCTCTCTCACGGGGCGGGCCGAGGCAACATTATCGTCTTTTCCCAGCCCACCTTGTAAGTGGCTGATAAAACAATTCAATATCGCATCACGTGATCGAGTGGAGATCGGCGATGCGCGATATTGTGTCAGACGTTCAGGTTCGGGCGACCTCCGCTCAGGCGGAAGATCGCATGCACACGGCCGCCGTCTATGGCGCATTCGCGCTGATTGCCGCCATCGTGTTCGGCACGCTGTCCTTCCATCCGTTCTGATCTCTGATCTCTTCGTCATGCGGGGTGCCGCATGACGAACCCTGATCCTTCCCTCGCTCCCGTCAAAACCACATGCCCCTATTGCGGCGTCGGCTGCGGCGTCATCGCGACGCCTGACGGCAAGGGCGGTGCATCCATCGCAGGCGACCCCGAGCATCCGGCGAATTTCGGCCGTCTCTGCTCCAAGGGGTCGGCACTCGGCGAAACGCTGAGCCTCACTGAGCGCTTGTTGCATCCGATGATCCGTTGCTCGAATGGCAAGTTCGAGCAGGTGGCGTGGACCGATGCGCTCGATCATGTCGCGCACCGGCTGCAGCACATCATTGCCAAACACGGTCCGGGGTCGGTCGCGTTTTATCTGTCGGGCCAGTTGCTGACCGAAGACTATTACGTCGCCAACAAGCTGATGAAGGGATTCATCGGCACGGCAAACGTCGATACCAACTCGCGGCTCTGCATGTCATCCTCGGTCGCGGGCCATCGCCGCGCTTTTGGCTCTGACACTGTGCCGGGATGCTATGAAGACCTCGATCAGGCGGATCTGCTCGTGCTGGTCGGATCGAATGCGGCCTGGTGTCATCCGATCCTGTTTCAGCGCATGATTGCCAACAAGCAGAAGCGCGGTGCGCGCATTGTGGTGATCGATCCACGACAGACTGAAACCTCCGGCGACGCCGATCTGTTTCTCGGCCTCAAGCCCGGTACGGACACGGCATTGTTCAGTGGGTTGCTGACGTATCTTGCGGATAACGGTGCACTGGACCAAGCCTATATTGACGAACACACGTCCGGCTTTGAAACGGCTTTGGCGAAAGCACGCAATATCGCAAGCAGCGTGACCGCAACCGCGCTGGCAACGGGACTTGCCGAGGCGGATGTTGCCACCTTCTTCCAGATGTTCGCCAGAACGCCGCGTGTGGTGACGCTCTACTCGCAGGGCGTCAATCAGTCGGCGCAGGGCACCGACAAGGTCAACGCGATCATCAACTGTCATCTCGCGACCGGGCGCATCGGCAAGCCGGGCGCTTCGCCGTTCTCGCTGACCGGCCAGCCCAATGCGATGGGCGGGCGCGAGGTTGGCGGTCTCGCCAACCAGCTCGCGGCGCATATGGGATTTACGCCGCCGGACATCGACCGCGTGCGGCGGTTCTGGAAGGCGCCGCACATCGCCACTCATGAAGGGCTGAAAGCCGTTCAGATGTTTCAGGCCATCGGGCGAGGTGAGATCAAGGCACTGTGGGTAATGGGCACCAATCCGGCGGTATCATTGCCGAATGCTGACGCAGTGCGCGCGGCGATGAAGAAGCTCGATCTGCTGGTGATTTCGGAGAATGTGCAGTCTAACGATAGCATCAATTCCGGCGCGCATGTCCTGCTGCCCGCGCACGCATGGGGCGAGAAGTCCGGCACGGTGACGAATTCCGAGCGTCGCATTTCACGCCAGCGTGGATTTCTTGCCGCGCCGGGGCAGGCGAAAGCGGATTGGTGGATCATGAGCGAAGTGGCCAAGCGTCTCGGCCATGGCGCAGCGTTCGCCTACAACTCCGCCGCCGACATCTTCCGCGAACATGCCGAACTCTCTGCCTTCGAGAATGGAGGCAGTCGCGACTTTGACATCGGCGCGATGACGTCTGTTGCGGATGACGAATTCGAATCGATGCCGCCAATCATGTGGCCGATGCCTAGAGGTGCGGTTGAATCGCAGCCGCGCTTTTTTGCGGAAGGCGAATATTATACGACAGATCGCAGGGGTCATTTCATCGCGCCCGATGTTCCGATGCTGCGCGGCGCGACCTCGGAAGCGCGGCCGCTGCGCCTGAACACCGGACGCATCCGTGACCAGTGGCACACCATGACGCGCACCGGCCTCAGTCCGCGTCTCGGTCAGCATCTGCCGGAACCTTATGTCGAGATTCATCCCGCCGATGCCGCGCAGGCCGACATAGTCGATGGCGATTACGCGCGGCTTGCCACCGATCTCGGTCAGTGTGTCCTGAAGGTCGTTGTCAGCGAGCGGCAGCAGCGCGGTATGCTGTTCGCGCCGATCCACTGGAGCGAGGAAAACTCTTCATCGGCGCGCGTCGGCGCGCTGGTCGCGCCGTTCACCGATCCGTTCTCGGGCCAGCCGGAGAACAAGGCCACACCGGTTGCCATCGAGGCAGTCGCATTCACGCAGCGGGGCTTCGTGCTGTCACGCAAGCCGATGTCGTTTCCAAAAGGCG